>ERZ827469.1636-NODE-1636-length-19369-cov-2.953609_pt1 | contig 19369 bp, 17 predicted proteins | sample MGYA00519917_ERZ827469 | MGnify/ENA primary metagenome ERZ827469 (study PRJEB31778, sample SAMEA3449314) | human gut metagenome | biome: human gut; feature: human-associated habitat; material: faeces | place: United Kingdom | collected 2010/2012 ... | reverse complement strand
TGAGTCTTCGTGGAATGAAAGAGAAACAAGCGCATATGGCCGATAAAATGGAAACTGGCGATCCTTCTCTTTTTAGAAGCGGTCGTGGAAAGTCCGGCTGATGACCTCCCGCTGCTGCTCTCTCGACAGCTTGTGGAAGTTGACGGCATAGCCGGAAACCCGGATGGTCAGATTGGGGTACATCTCGGGATTTTCGTAGGCTTCCATCAGCTTTTCCTTGTTTAACACGTTTACGTTAATGTGGTGGGCCATCTGTTTAAAGTACCCGCCCAACACCGTCGTGAGATTCTGCACCCGCTCCCCATCGCTGTTTCCCAGCGCCTGAGGTGTGATGGAGAAGGTGTTGGAAATACCGTCCCGGCAGTATTCGTATGGCATCTTTGCCACCGAATTGAGGGAAGCGAGCGCCCCGTTTGTCTCCCGGTTGTGCATGGGATTTGCGCCAGGGGCGAAAGGCTCGCCTTTCTTCCGTCCGTCTGGGGTGGAGCCGGTCTTTTTGCCGTAAACCACGTTGGAAGTGATGGTCAGAGCCGAAAGAGTGTGCATAGCGTTTCGGTAAGCCGGCGTTTTTTTCAGCTCGTCGGACACGCCAATAAGCATATTTTTCGCGATCTCGTCCACTCGATCGTCGTCGTTTCCGTATTTGGGGAAGTCGCCCACCGTCTCAAAATCCTTAATATAGCCGTCCTCGTCCCGAATCGTCTTGACCTTGGCGTACTTGATGGCGGAGAGGGAGTCGGCGATGACCGAAAGCCCCGCCACTCCAAAGGCCATGAACCGCTCCACATCGGTGTCGTGAAGGGCCATCTGGGTTTTTTCGTAGGCGTATTTATCGTGCATGTAGTGGATGACGTTCATGGTGTTGACGTAAAGATTGCATAGCCACTGGCGGTATTCCTCAAACCGCTCCATTACCTTGTCGTAATCCAGCACTTCGTCTGGGTATACCTCTTTTTTCGGCCCCAGCTCGATACCGGAAAGCTGGTCGTGGCCGCCGTTTAACGCCAGCAGCAGCAGTTTGGGCAGATTGCACCGGGCGCCGAAAAACTGCATCTGCTTGCCCACCTTCATGGCAGAGACGCAGCAGGCGATGGCGTAGTCGTCGCCGTAAATAGGCCGCATCAAATCGTCGTTTTCGTACTGGATGGAATCGGTGTCGATGGACACTTTAGCGCAGAATTTTTTGAACGGCTCAGGCAGTTTTTCCGACCAAAGGATGGTGAGGTTCGGCTCTGGGGCAGAACCCAGGGTGTACAGGGTGTTGAGCACCCGAAAAGAGTTTTTCGTCACCAGCGGAACCCCGTTTTCACCCACACCGCCGACGCTTTCGGTAATCCACATGGGGTCGCCGCCGAAAAGCTCGTTGTACTCGGGGGTGCGCAGATGTCTGGCCATACGGAGCTTCATGACAAAGTCGTCCATCAGCTCCTGAGCGCCCTGCTCGTCGAGAATTCCTTTTTCCATATCCCGCTGGATGTAGATGTCGAGGAAGGTGCTGACCCGTCCCAGCGACATGGCAGCGCCGTTTTGCTCCTTGATGGCCCCCAGGTATCCGAAATAGGTCCACTGGATGGCCTCCCTGGCGTTAGCTGCAGGTTTTGAGAGGTCGATGCCGTACATAGCGGCCATTTCCTTGAGCTTGCCGAGGAAGTTTATCTGCTGATACAGCTCCTCCGCCAGACGGATGTTCTCCACATCCATCAGTAGTTTTCCTTTTTCCGCCTTGTCCCTCTGTTTCTGCTCGACGAGGACGTCGATGCCGTACAAAGCTACTCTCCGGTAGTCGCCGATGATGCGGCCGCGGCCGTAAGCGTCGGGAAGTCCGGTGATAACACCGCTTTTACGGGCTTTGCGCATCTCGTCGGTGTAAACTCGGAACACCCCGTCGTTATGGGTGGTCCGGTAGGTGAATTCCTCCTCGATTTTCTCAGACATTTGATAACCGTAGGCTTCACAGGCATTTCTAGCCATCCGGATACCACCGAAGGGATTGACACCCCGTTTAAGGGGTCGGTTAGTCTGCAAGCCCACAATCAGCTCTTTTTCTTTGTCGAGATAGCCGGGTTTATAGCTTGTGAGGGAAGAAACAGTGGCAGTATCTATGTCCAACACTCCACCGTATTCTCTTTCTACCTGCAAAAGGTTGTTAAGCCGCTTCATCAGATGATTTGTCCGCTCTGTCGCTCCCGAAAGAAAGCTCTCGTCCCCTTCATAGACGGTATAATTCTGCTGAATGAAGTCCCGAACATTGATTTCATCCTGCCATTTTGACGGTTTAAATCCATCCCACTGCTCAAAATTCATTGTGATCGTCCTTTCTTACGGAATTTGTACCGGTTTCGGCCAAAGCACAAAAACACGGCATACAAAATTTCTTACATCCTGCTCCGGGACTGCCCTTAAAAACAATAAGGGCAGTCCCGTGATTCTCTCACAAGACTGCCCAGACGGTCGGCTCTATTCTCTTTGCGCTTCCCTGTGGTTTTCCCACAATTACCCGTCAGTCGCACAAAGATTCTATAATTAGTATAAACTTCTCGCCTCATTCTGTCAATATGGGAAACTGCCTGATACCGTCCCCCTTTTTTCGTCAAAATCTATGGATTGTTCCAAAGGCGCAAATATGATATACTATTCAAAGCGTATGAAAAAACTACATTAGGGATACAATAACCACAACTGTTAAAAAGGAAGTGCACTCATGGAACAACTGCATGAAATTTTAAACGTCCTTGTGGACGCTGCAATCCTCCTTTTCGAATTTGTCGGCGTCGTCGTCATTATCATATCCGGTGTCAGAGGCATTTACAGCTATTTTCGCCGAGATCCCCTTACCCGCCTCAACTTGGCTAAAGGCATGGCAATGGGTCTGGAGTTCAAGCTGGGAAGCGAAATCCTCCGCACCGTCATTGTCCGGGAATTTTCGGAAATCTTTATTGTCGCCGGAATCATCCTTCTGCGGGCAACCCTCACCTTCCTTATCCACTGGGAAATCAAAAACGAGGAAGCCCAGGAAGATATCAGTGAGCACCTTCAAAAGAAGAACCGGAATCCCTTTAAAACCGAAAAAAAAGAACCGCCTGAAGAAGGCGGCCAAAAATAAATTGGGAAAGGGTAATTAAAGGAGTTGCTGGAATGATAATACCACAGCGCCGCCGCACTTCCTGTCGAAGGAGCAACCCTGTGTAAATTTTTTTGATGAGGAAACCCGCTGTCTGAACAGTTTTCAGACAACGGGTTTTTACTTCGTTTATTTTGTCACCGCTTCCACCCATTTCTGGGCGATCAGAGCGATACCAGGGCCCGCGGGATGCACGCCGTCCCCTGACCAGGTGCTGGGCTGTTGCTGCACGCTCGCCGCCGCAAAATAACCGTCCATAGGAATGTAAACATCGGCAAATTCCATCGCCAGCTTTCGGGCAACCAAAATTTTCGGGTTCAGATCCTCCCGCCAGGATTCGATCTCCGGCGAAACATGGAGCAAAAACGGCTCAATCATGACAATTTTGGTATCCGGCAAAGCCGCCTTGGTGCGCTCTAAAATATTTCTGCAGTTTTTCTCGTACTGTTCCGCTGTCGTGGGATTATTTTGGTCGTACCGCCGCCAAGTATCGTTGACGCCGATCAAAAGCGACAGCACATCCGGTTTGAGGGCAATGGCATCCTCGTCCCAGCGATTTACCAAATCAATGCTGCGGTTCCCAGAAATTCCGCGGTTGTAAAACTTCAGGTTGAGCTCAGGGTACTGTGCCATGAGCATACTCGCCGCCACGTATACATAGCCTTTTCCAAGGTGCATCGGGTCGCTCAGAGGGTCGTCTACACAGCGATTCCAGTCGGTGATGCTGTCCCCTTGAAAGAGAATGACATCATTTCTTTTCAACAACATATCAAATTCCTCTTTTCTTTTTCAGCCGGAAATCCGGCAAAACTACCCTTGTAAAAGCCGGTTGAGCAGCCAGTCAGCCACCCCGTCTTCCTCATTGGAACCAATGATGCCCGTCGCAGCCTGCTTGAGTTCTTCCGCAGCATTTGTAACGGCATAGGCCTCGTCCGCCGCCTTAAACATGGGCAAGTCATTTAATGCATCTCCAAAAACAACCACCCTATCGCAATGGAGGAGCTCTTTCAGTTTCTCCATTCCGTGGGCCTTGCTGGCGTTTTCCGGCATAATTTCCAGCCAGTATTCCGGCCGGTAAAGCTCCTGCTGAAAGACACATCGGAAGCCTTTTAAGTGGCGCACTTCTTCGTAAACAGGAGAAAGCTCTTCTCTGGAACCGATACAAGTGAAATAATAAATTTCCCCGTCGTAAAGCTCCTCTTCCGAACAGCACTCCCTCATCCGCGGATCCTCCCGGCGTTTATGGAGGTAATATTCCATCCCCTCGTTCTGCTCTCCTGCACGGTAGGAAAGCCGCTCTCTTCCCTCCAAAAAGGCATAGCAGACCGGATGAAGCCGGTGCCGGTTCAGCAAGGAGCGGATCGTCTGCCGCTGCCCCGGCGAAAATAGTTCGGCGGACAGAATTTCTCCGGTTCCAGGGTCCATCAGAAAAGTTCCGTTGTGAAAAATTGCAGGACAAGTTAAATTGAGTTTATGTATGATGGGCAGAGCCGACGACCGCGACCGCGCAGTGGCAATCGAAAAGCAGAGCCCCTGTTCCATCAGGCCGTTGAGGATGGAAACCGTCTTTGAGGTGAGCTCGGTTTTCTGGTTCAAAAGCGTCCCGTCCAAATCGGAAAGATACAGTGTTCTCATCGCATTTTCCGTCCTTTCCGTAATCTCGTAAAAGTATAGCACAAGGGCGAAAAATCTGCAAGGTAAATTATAAAAAATAGTAGGGTTGCGGGCATGAAATGCCCGCAATTTGCCTCGTAAAACAGGCAAGTGCAATCCGTAATTCGGATTGCAACTATTTTTTTACAATTTACTTTTTCAAAAGGCAAACGCCTTTTGAAACCATCTTTGATGGATTTTACCGCATTTTATGCGGTAAATAGAAAGTAAATTATAAAAAATCCGCATTTACAAAAGTAAAAAACTCCGCCAAAATCGGCGGAGTTTTTCAAACTGTTTTTTATTCTTCGCTGGCGGCGGCTACAATAACAGTATTAGTGTCGCCCTTCTTCATGTTTTTGTCCAATTCCTTCATCATCTGTTTGAAGAAGTCAGAGGAGTGGGTGGCGCCTGCTACCGTATCCACTTTAGAAGCGTCTTGTTTTTCTACAAGGCCCTTCTCCAGTTTCTCGGTGTAGTCAGCAGGATAAGTTTCAAAGCCCGCACCAATATAAGCGTCTTTGTACTCCTGGTCTTCGGTCTTTTTGTGGCCGTCTTCCTGACTCAGGGCGTCGAACTCAACTTCGGCGATTTTGCCGTCTTTGACGGTCACATTGATATATTCTTTCCAGCCGTGATCGTCAAAATCCTTCGCCTCAACGCGGTAGGAACCGTCTTTATAGGCTTCATTACTGTTGGCATTATTGCCGCAGGAAGCCATAGTTCCCATGACTGCCAGCATCGCAACTGCGATCGCAAGGGTCTTTTTCATGAAAAATCCACCTTTCTAAAATCAATCGGTTAAGATTGTTTAAATATTAACCATCTTTACAAGGATATATTATAACCTCTCTTTTTAATAATGTCCAGCCCTTTACAGAATATTTCTAAAAATTGTATAAATTACTATAAAATTATTTTCTCATAACGCCGGAAACATTTGCATTTTCCCGGATTTACTTGACAATACTCTATAAAAATAATATCATAAAAGGGATTGGATATCTTTTATAATGATAACATATTTTATGTATTTTCACCTTGAAAATTCATGGGCATGGAGGTGTTTTTCATCAGAAAATTTGGTAAATTATCCGCTGTACTGGGAATCGTAATACTGCTGTCCTCCTGTCAGGTGCAGGCGGAGGACACCGCTTCTTCGGACGAAACTTTTCTGATGGACACTGTCGTCACCCAAACAGTGTACGGTACAGACAGTAAAAAAATCATGGATGAGGCCATAGATCTGATGGAGGACATCGAAAAAACCTATTCCGCTTATCTGGACGGCTCCATTACATCCGAGATCAATAAAAATGCGGGAATTTCTCCAGTGTCCGTCGATCCGGAAGAACTGACCGTCATCAAACGCTGCGTCGAATTTTCCGAACAGTCGGAGGGGCTTTTCGATTTGACCATTGCCCCTTTGGTCAAGCTCTGGAACATTACTGGGGACGAACCCCATATTCCTTCGGAAGAGGAAATTGCAGCAGTCCTCCCCCTCATCGACTACCGCAATGTAGTCGTCGACGAGGATAACGGCACGGTTTACCTGTCCCACCCGGAGATGCAGCTGGACTTTGGCGCCACCGTTAAGGGTTACACTGTCCAAAAGGTGCTGGAATTGTACCGGCAAAGCGGCATTACCGGCGGTATCCTGTCCCTGGGCGGAAACGTGGCTGCTTTTGGGGAAAAGCCAGACGGCTCTCCCTTCCGCATTGGCATCCGTGACCCTCACGGAACGGCAGCCGACTATTTCGCCGTTTTGGAATTGAGCGAAGAAATTATCGCCACCTCCGGCGCATACGAGCGCTATTTTGAAGAGGATGGAAAAATCTACCACCATATTCTCAATCCCCAAACCGGCTACCCCTGCGACTCAGATTTGCTGAGCGTCACCGTCGTCTCGGAGGATGGGCTCCTTTGCGACTATCTGTCCACTCTGTTTTACATGCTGGGCAAAGAGGCGGTCATCGATCATCTGGACGAAAACAGTTATTCCCTGATCGCAGTGGATCAGGAGGGGAAAATTTACATTTCCCTCCGTCTCAGGGAACACTTTACCCTGCTGGATTCCAGTCCTTACATGTTCGCCGATGAAGACGGCAGAGAGGATTAAACGGTGTTTGCACGAAAAAAAGATATTTTCATTATATTAGGCATTCTTTTGGCCGCAGCAGCTATTTGGGGCGGATATGCCCTGCTGCACCGCGCTCCCGCCCGACAGGCGGTGATTCAATACGACGGAAAAACCGTCAAAACCGTTTCCCTCTCAGAAAATCGGGAATTCTCTTTAGACGAAGACCCGACGGTGCATTTTCAGGTAAAGGACGGTGCCATTGCATTTATCAACGCCAGCTGCCCCGATAAAATCTGTCAAAATACTGGATTTCTGTCTAAAGCGGGACAAACTGCTGCCTGTCTGCCAAAAAAGACACTGTTAAAAGTGATAGGCCCCGACAAGCAAGATGTAGATACCGTAGCGAATTGACGAAAGAAGGGACGAACGCTGACTCGTAAATGCAATGTGCGGACGATTACCGGCATGGGGATGCTTCTCTGTCTCGCCATCGTTTTAAGCTTTGTGGAAGGGATGATTCCTCCCCTTCCCGCTCTGCCTCCCGGCGTCAAACTGGGGCTGTCGAACATCGTTGTTATCTACTGCCTGTTTTTCTTAAACGGGAAAAGCGCCTGCGGCGTGGCGGTATTAAAATCCCTGTTTGTTTTGCTGACACGCGGGGTTTCGGCGGGATTTCTGAGCCTCTGCGGCGGACTTTTATCCGTTGTCGTTATGGCCATCGCCATTCGCCCCCAAAAGCTCAGCTATCTCATTCTCAGTATCCTGGGAGCAGTGAGCCACAACATCGGCCAGATCGTCGCCGCCTCTCTTCTCTTTAAAAGTGCAACCGTCTTTTATTACCTTCCCGTCCTCATCGTCTCCGGCGTGCTTATGGGCACTCTGACGGCAGTTTTGATGAAAGCACTGCTACCCGCTTTGAAACGGATTTCAGGCAAACGGGAATAAAACTCTGCTAAGCAAGGCTTTTAGCCTCTGAAAACGGCTCGCCGGCCCTCAAGGGCGGTCGGCGCCGCCGATAAAAACGCCCTTTACTTTTGATGCGGCGCGTTCCAGCGCCAAATCCCAGAAAGGACATGATTTTTCCATGCGAAATCTCAATGGTATTCGTTTAAGCCACCACAAAAAGTCCAAGGATCTCGCCACCGTGGAGCTGCCGCTTCCCAAAACGGTCACCATCCCCATGCTGCAGCATATGGGGGCTGGCTGCAAGCCGCTAGTCGAAGCAGGCGATGTCGTCAAGGTAGGCCAGCTCATCGGCGACAGCGATGAGGTCTTTTCCGTTCCCGTTCACAGTTCGGTTGCGGGAACCGTCACTGCCATTCAGGACTATGTCGCTTCTTCGGGTAAAACCGAAAAACGGGTGGTCATCGAAGTGGCGGAAATCCAGGAAACTATTGATGCAAAGCCACACCCCGTTTCCGACCAGAAATCTTTGGTGGAAGCGGCAAGGCTCTCCGGCCTCTCAGGTCTAGGCGGTGCCGGCTTTCCAATCCATGTGAAGCTGAACTACAAGGACATCGACAAGGTGGATACCCTGGTCATTAACGGCGCCGAGTGCGAACCATATATTACCTCGGACTACCGGGAAATGTTGGAAGCGCCCGACGACATCATCGGCGGCGTCAAAGAGGTTATGCGATGCTTGAACATCGCAAACGCCTACATTGGCATCGAGGACAACAAGCCCGACGCCATCAAGCTGTTGAGAGAGAAAATCGACGTGGACAACATCCACGTGGTATCCTTAAAAAGCGTCTACCCCCAGGGCGCTGAAAAAGTGATGATCTACCATTCCACCGGTCGAATCGTCGAAGAAGGGGAAATCCCGGCGGATAAGGGCGTTATCGTTCTGAACATCTCGACGGTCTCCCACCTCTACCGTTTTATCAAAACCGGCATGCCTCTGACCCACAAGCGCCTCACTATCGATGGAAACTATGTGGACAAACCCATGAATGTCCGGGTCCCTATCGGCACTTCCATTGATTATGTGCTGGACTTTGCCGGAGTGGACAAGAGTAAAGCCGATAAAATACTCATGGGCGGCCCCATGATGGGCATCGCCATTTACGACGTGGAAACCCCCGTCATCAAAAACAACAACGCCATCCTGGTGCTCCAGGAAAAAGACCGGAAATACAAGGCTTCCCGCACAGTGAGCACCCTCTCCCCCGCTGTCACAGATGGCACCGACAATCCGGAGGACGCAGCCAAAGGCCCCGCCAGCACGGTAGTGGGCAAGGAACTTGTCCCCCCCACCACCGCCTGTATCCGCTGCGGAAAATGCGTCTATGTCTGCCCGGTGAACCTGATGCCGGCGGCGCTGGAAAAAGCCTACGATAAAAAGAACGTGGACTCGCTGCGGAATCTGAAGGTGAACCTCTGCATCAATTGCGGGTGCTGCTCCTATATCTGCCCCGCCCACCGCAATTTAGCCCAGAAAAACCAGCTTGCCAAGGAAATGCTGCGGAAAATGAAAAAATAATCTGGATGGATTCCAGTTTGCGCCGCGTCACTGCGGAAACAAATCAATAAGGAGAGATTTATCAGCATGAAACAATTGATTGTGTCACCTTCCCCCCATATCCGTAGCGGAAATTCCACACAAAAAATTATGCTGGACGTCATCATTGCCCTGATTCCGGCTATGATCGCTTCGGTCATCATCTTCGGGCCCCGGGCGGCGCTCATCACCGCCGTCTGCGTGGGGAGCTGCGTCCTTTTAGAATACCTCTGCCGCCTCTTAATGAAGCGGGAGCAGACCATTTCCGATTTAAGCGCTGTCGTCACCGGCATTTTGCTTGCTATGAACCTGCCGGTCACCATCCCGCTGTGGGTGGCAATTTTCGGCTGCTTTATCGCCATCGTGGTTGCAAAACAGCTCTTCGGCGGTATCGGGCAGAACTTTGCAAACCCGGCTATCGCAGCCCGGGTCATTTTGCTCGCCTCCTTCTCGGGCTACATGACAGCCTACACCGTCCCCTTTGACCGCAACGGCGTAGACGCCGTGCTGGGGGCGACTCCTTTAGCCCAATTGGCCTCCGGCGGCGAAGTGCCCACTCTGCTCCAGATGTTTTTGGGCGCCAAAGGCGGCTGTATTGGTGAAGTAAGCTGCGCGGCCCTTTTGCTGGGCGGCATTTACTTAGTGGCCCGCAAAGTCATTCGTCCCATCACCCCGCTTATCTTTATCGGAACTGTCTTTGTTGGGAGCTTCCTGCTGGGACAGGACCCTCTTTATCAGATCCTCTCCGGCGGCCTTTTCATCGGCGCCATCTTTATGGCCACCGATTACGCCACCTCCCCCGTCACCATGTCCGGCAAGGCGATTTTTGCCTTTGGCTGCGGACTTATCACCATCCTCATCCGGTTCTACGCCGGGTATCCGGAGGGCGTTTCCTTCGCCATATTGTTGATGAATATCCTGACTCCTCAGATCGATAAAGTGACCCGGAAAATTCCCTTGGGCGCAAAACTCCAGAATCCGAAAAAGCTGGAAATCAAGCGGATTGTCTTTTCTATCATCGGAATCCTGCTGGCGGCCGGCGTTCTCGTCTGGACAGGCTTCACTTTATTCAAAGGCGAAGGCTATGGCAAAGCAGAGCTTCAGGAATATGCCGCAACGGCGCTTCCTGAGGCAGACACTCTAAAGCCCGTCAAGGTTTCCTCCGATGACGAACAGCTTCTCTTCGCCTACAAAGCGGAAAACGGAGCCGGAGCGGCCTTAGTCGTCACCGCCCAGGGGTACAATAAAAAAGAACCCATCACTATGATGGTAGGCTTTAACCCGGACGGCGTCATTCAGGGCGTCAAAATCATCGACCAGCATGAAACTGAGGGCATCGGTACCAACGTGGTCTCCGACGAAGCATTCCTGTCCCAATTCGCGGGCAAAACTGCCGGTGATTTGAGCATCGACGTGGTGGCGGGCGCCACCTTCACATCCGAGGGGATTTTAAGCGGCTGCCAAAAAGCGGCAGAGCTGTTTTCGTCCCTTCAGTCGGAAATTTTAGGGTAAGGAGGGTCAAAACGTGAAAATATGGCATGAAATCATCAAACCGACACTGGTTCTCGTCATCGTCTGCGCCGTCGTCTCCGGCGCCCTCGCTTTGACCTACAACTTGACCGGCGTCGCCGAGCTGGGAAGCGGCTACAGTTCCGAACAGCTCGTCGAATTCTCCGCCAAGGCCCTGCCGGAAGCGGACAAACTGACAGAAGTTAAAATCTCCACTGAGGACGAAGCCCTTTTAAACGTCTACAAAGCGGAAAACGGAGCCGGTATGGCCATCGTTTTGAATTCCAAGGGCTACAGCTCCGACGGCATCACCATGATGGTGGGGCTCAACCCGGACGGCGTCATCCAGGGGGTTTACATTATCGAACAAACGGAAACTCCCGGCATCGGCGACAAGGTGGCTAATAACGAATCCGACTACCTGGAAAAATTCGTCGGCAACAAGAAAGGCGAGATAAACGCCGATACCGTAGCGGGCGCAACCAAGACCTCCAAGGGTCTGATCGCCGGCTGTGAAAAAGCGGCGGAGCTGTTTGAACAACTGAAAGGGGAGGTGCTGGGCGCATGAGCTGGCTCAAAGAATTCTATAAAGGCATTTTAAAGGAAAATCCCGTACTCGTCATGCTGCTGGGAACCTGTCCCACTTTGGCCGTCACCACTATGGCTTTCAACGGCATCGGTATGGGACTTGCAACCACATTTGTATTGCTGGGCTCCAGCATCGTCATTTCCCTTCTGAAAAAAGTCATCCCCAATGAAGTCCGTCTCCCCGCTTTCATCGTCATCATTGCGGGCTTTGTCACCATCGTGGGATTTCTGTTGCAGGTCTACCTCCCCGACCTTTACGGGTCTCTGGGGGTATTCCTCTCCCTTATCACGGTAAACTGCATCATTTTGGGCCGAGCGGAAGCATTCGCCAGTAAAAACAGCGTCGGGAAATCCATCGCCGACGCCCTGGGAATGGGAATCGGCTTTACCTTGGCTCTCTTCCTCATGGGCTCTATCCGTGAAATCTTAGGCCAGAATACCTGGTTCGGCATCGATGTTTCCTTCGGCATGTTTGAACCCATCGGCCTCTTTGTCTCTCCCGCCGGCGGATTCATGGTGTTCGGCCTCTTAGTGGCCATTGCCAATAAACTTTCCGGCTACAAGATTTCCAAGAAAAAAGGCTGTGCAGGCTGTCCTTCCAGAGGCACTTGCCACGGGGAAGGAGAGGTACAGTAAATGAAAGAGATTTTAGCGATTTTAGTCAGCGCCATTTTGGTGGATAACTTCGTTCTTTCGAAGTTTATGGGTATCTGCCCTTTCATCGGCGTTTCCAAAAAAACCAGCTCTGCTATGGGCATGAGCGTTGCCGTCACCTTCGTCATGGTGATGTCTGCAGCCCTCACCTACCCCATCTACACCTACATTCTGGTGCCAAATGGGATGGAGTACCTGAAAACCATGGCCTTTATCCTGGTCATCGCCCTGTTCGTCCAATTGGTGGAAATCATCATCAAACGGTTTATGCCCCCGCTGTACAAGGCTCTGGGCATCTACCTGCCCCTCATCACCACAAACTGCGCCGTTCTCGGCGTTACCATCTTGAACATCGACAGCAAGTATAACTTCGGTCAGAGCCTTATCAACGCTTTTGGCGCCGGCATCGGTTTTATGGTAGCTTTGCTGCTGTTTTCCGGCGTTCGCGAGCGCATTGACAACGCCGACGTTCCCAAGATGTTCAAAGGTGTACCGGCCGCCCTCATCGCCGCCGGTATCGTGGCCGCGTCCTTTATGGGATTCTCCGGCATCGTCGAGAACCTGTTCCAATAAGCCCCTTGCTTGAAAGGGATTTCCCATCGCCCGAGGCCAAAACGCCAAAGGCAACTTGTCAGATAGGAGAAATTCGACCATGGAATATATTTTGCCCATTCTGCTTTTTGTGGCGCTCGGACTTGTGGCGGGTATTTTGCTTTCGATTTTTTCGAAGGTCTTTGCCGTCAAGCAGGACCAGCGCGTTTATGACATCAAGGACAGCCTGCCCAACGCCAACTGCGGCGCCTGCGGCTATTCCGGCTGTGAGGCTTATGCCAACGCCATCGTTAAAGACGGTGCTAAGACCAATCTCTGTATCCCCGGCGGCGACAAAGTCTCCCGCAAGATCAGCGAGATCATGGGAACCTCCTTCGAGGATGTAGCAGAACGAAAAGCCACCGTCCGCTGCAACGGCAAATGCGGAGCTGTAAAGGATAAGTATATCTACACCGGTGCTATGTCCTGCGCTGCCTCTAACATGCTCTATAACGGCAAAAAAGAGTGCACTGCTGGTTGTCTGGGACTTGGCGACTGCATAAAGGCCTGTAAGTTTGAGGCCATCGACATCATCGATGGGGTAGCCGTTATCAACCGGGAAAAATGTACCGGCTGTGGCATGTGCAAAGAAGCCTGCCCTAACGACCTCATCGGCGTGTTCGACGAGGATAAGACTGTGGAAGTCATCTGCTCCAGCCACTTCAACGCCAAAGAAACTATCCGCATCTGTGAAAACGGTTGTATCGGCTGCCGCAAGTGCGAAAAGGTCTGCCCACACGACGCAGTCCACGTGGTCAATAACCACGCTATCATTGACCACGACAAATGCACCTCCTGCGGTGAATGTGTCGAAGTCTGTCCCCGGAAATGTATCCACAAACTGTAAAAATACGCTTAAAATAAACTATTTCGGAGCAAAGCGCACGCTTTGCTCCGTTTTATTTTTTAGAATTTGTTTTAAATACCGAATCTTCGCAAAAGTGATCTATCTTTTTACAGAAAACATAAAATATTCATATTTTGCTGATAAGATAATGAAGAAAAAAGATCTCTTTTATCGTTTAATTTTAGGAATGGATTTCGATTTAATATCATTTTAAAAGATTGCCTTTATCTGCAAGGAGAGTGAAATATGCAGAAACTCAGAAACAGTCCTTTCTTTACATCGAAACGGACTCATCTTATCTTTTTGATTCTATTCCCCATCTTTATCTGTGGCATGACCGAGTTAGGGCAAATGCAAAGTTTCGGTGAACTGTTAAACTTCACCTTGACGCGATTCGGCATCATGGTATTCAGCACCTTGCTCATTACGGCCATATTCTGGTTTACGAATTTTCTTGTCAAACGTGCGTGGATCGGCGGACTGATTACCGCAGTGCTGTTTTATGCGTTTTCCTGCATCGAATATTATAAGTACTTTATCTCCGGCGCTCACTTTTTATTCAGCGATTTGGCCATGACGAAAAATGTTGCAGACCTCACTCAGTTTGCAAGGCTTCACTTCAATCCGCTGCTGCTTTTATCCCTTTTTCTCATCGCCGCTTACATTGTTTGTCTGTGGCTCTGCGACGTCCGGATTGAGCGCAAATTTCCGATTCGGGGCGCCATCTCAGTCCTGATCGGATTTGTGACTACTGTTTCCCTCACAGTTCCCGCATTATTTATCCCGGTCTGTACAGTCTTTGGTATTGACAATACCTACAGCTACAACGCATTTTCCGACGAAAAGCGGTTTGAGAACAACAATCTGATTACAAACTTTGCGGTTTCCATCAATCAGCAAGTGGCAAGCAAAGTGGAAGAGCCTCAAAATTATTCCAAGGAACTGGTTAACAGCATGTTGGACGACGCTGACACAGAACCGGTTTCGGAATCCAATGTAGTCAAACCCAACATCATCTTTATTATGTCGGAATCTTTTGGGGATTTCCGCCAGCTCGAGGGCATGGAGGTGCCGGAAGGCACCTATGACAAGCTGGATGAAATCAAAAAGGAATGCTTTTCCGGACAGGCGATTGTCCCCACCTTTGGCGGCAACACCGTCCGTACCGAATTTGAGCTCATGTTCGGACTGCCGGTCAAGTCCCTTAACAACGCCACCATTCCGCACTCCCTGCTGCCCGCCAATGTAGAGCAAGACACCTTCGCCCAGATGTACAAAAAGGAAGGCTACAGCACCACCTACCTCCATCCGTTCAGCTCCAGCTTTTACGGCCGGGAGGAAGTCTACAGCGAATACGGCTTTGACCGTCTGATGTTCATCGACGATCTGACTGTTCCCGTCCAAAAACTCCGGGATTATGTGGACGATGATACTGTTTACCGCCAATCGGAACAGATCATGGCGGAAACAGAGGGCCCAGACTACATCCACATCACCACCATGCAGAACCACCAGCCCTATGGAAGCGACGACGACACCGAAGTCGGCGTCTATCTCAAGGGCATTCAAAAATCCTGCGAAGAACTCCAAGAATTTTTAAACCGCCTGAAGGAGTCAAAAGAACCGACCATCGTCTTCTTTATGGGTGACCATTTCCCTTTCTTCAGCCCGGACAGCAATATTTATGCTGATTTAGGCATTACTGCCGACAACTGTGAAATTCTCTACAGCCAGACCTACCTTATCTGGAACAACTATGGCCTCACCCACGAGGAACTTCCGACAGAAGATGTATCCGCCTTCTACCTGCCCCACATCATCTATCGTCAGGCGGGTCTTCCGGCCAACGAATTTACCGAAACGATTTTGAACGTCATGCAGGACGAACCGGTTTACTCGGTGGCCTCCTCCAGCGAAAATAACTCCCAGTTGTTGGACACCCTTACCTACGACCGGACCATCGGCATGGGTTACTCCGACGAAGAAGTGGCGAAGCCCTTCTCGCGGAACACAGAAAATTAAACACAGAGGAAAAGGACGGGGCTTGCCCGTCCTTTTTTGCAGGCGGCCTGTCTTTAAAAGACTGGCCGTTTGTTTTTTCGGGAATGTAAGCCCTTCTTTCTGCATATTCATGTTGCAGGCGGGAGGCTTTGAAAATTTTTGGGGCTTTTCCATCGTCCCGGTCTATTTTGTCCGCATCCCGCATACCATTAGATAGAAAATTACCATCGTTGCGCCCTCTCCACCGCGAGGACAAAACCGAAAGGAATGATTATGCACATGCCGGAATTGAATTTAACGAAGGACACCATCTGTGTCAATGAAACTGTGCTCGATTCCTCCACCGAGCAGTCGGTCGAGCTGGACTATCTCCTTCCCGACTACTATCCCAACATTTTCAAGCTCCTGAAAACCCAGATCGTACCCAAAATCCAGTCTCAGAAAGTCTCGGGGAACAAGCTTTACCTGGACGGTATTTCTGCGGTAAGGGTGCTGTACCTGGCGGAAGAGACAAACCGCATCTGCTCCATTGAGCAAACTGTTCCCTTCTCGAAAACCATTGATTTGGCTTCGGAATGCAATAACCCCGTCGTCCGGGTAACGGCACGCTGTTATTTCGTCAACGCCCGGGCCGTCAACCAGAGAAGGCTTGACATCCGCGGCGGAATCAGCTGCAAGATCAAAGTGACCGAGCCCCGGGAGACCATGGCGGTATGCGGCGGACAGGGAGCTGGACTTCAATTCCATGTGACCCCCATGTCGGTATGCGACGACAAAAAATACGCCGTCAAGCAGTTCACCGTCACCGACGAGTTGGAGCTGGGCTATTCCAAACCTGCCTTCCAATCGATGCTCAACTACCACTGCACCGTCTCCCCCACCGATTATAAGATTATCGCCAACAAGGTCATCTGCAAGGGCGATTTGATGTTACATATCCTTTACATGCCCACAGGGGACGCCCCTTTCCCCGAGCCCATGGATTTTTCCATCCCCATCAGCCAGATTGTCGACGTTCCCGGAGTGGAAGAGGATTATAACTGTGACGTAAACTTCAGCGTGGCCTCGGTGACCTTCGAACCCAAGGCCGCTGAAGGAGAAGAAAGCAAAATCCTCATCTGCGAATTCGTCATCAACGTCTTCTGCACCGGTGACCAGAATAAGGAAATCCTGCTGGCCGACGACGTGTATTCCACCCTCTTCGAAAGCGCCATGACCTCTATGCCGGTTTCGGTGGAACGGTTTTTGCTCACCGTCAACCACACCGCCGTCTGCAAACAGGCCCTGGACGTGGACAGCGACAGTTCCATCGCCGGCGTATACGACGCTTTCTGCACCCTGTCGGAATACACCGCCAAAGTGGAACAGGGCTCGATGCGGATAAACGGAATGCTGGAAGCCACTGTCCTCTGTTATGACAACGACAGCATGCCCTTCGCTATCGACAAAACATTTCCGGTGGAAATCGTCCTGGACTGCAATCCCGGCACCGAGGACATCAGCTTTATGCCAGTGGCCGATATCCTAAACGTTGGATACACCATTAGCTCTCCCACCCAACTGGAGCTGCGGGCAGAAGTACGCGTCAGCGGCAGCATCTATCAGAAAGTCCGCTGCAATACCATCTCAGACGTCACCATCAATGAGGAATCCCCCAAGGACACCGCTTCTTCCTGCGCTTTGCGGCTCTACTACGCCGACAAAGACGAAGGCGTCTGGGATATTGCAAAACGGTTCGGCACCGCCATGACCGCTGTCATGGAAGAAAACGCCTTAGACTGTGAACCGGAACCCTCTATGCTGCTCATCCCCATGGTAAACGATTAGGTAAACAAAACGGTGCGGCAGCGTCCTATCGGGAGAATCGCTTATAAAAAGCGATTTTGCATAAAATCAAGTCGCCGCTGGCGGCTTGAGGTCGCGTAAAAATAAATTTTCTTCTTCACAGCTGAAAGCTTTGGAGAGGATGTATTTTGAGCCTTTGCCGCGAAAATAACAGCCGCAATTCCGGCTGTCGCCGGAACCAGCTCAAATTCCGAAGAAAGGAAACACTTTGCCACAGCAATTTAAAAATAGTTGTAGGCAAAGGCATGGTGATTTATATGGAAAATCAAAATATTTATCATGATATCGCCCAGCGGACGGGTGGGGATATCTATATCGGCGTAGTCGGACCGGTCAGAACTGGCAAAAGCACCTTTATCAAAAAGTTTATGGAGACGCTCGTCATCCCCAATATGTCAAGCGACTTCATGCGGGAACGTGCAACCGACGAACTGCCTCAGTCCGCCGCTGGCAAAACCATCATGACTACCGAACCGAAATTTATCCCTGAAGAAGCGGTGGAAGTGGAGCTGGAAGGAAATGCCGCTTTGAAGGTCCGGCTCATCGACTGTGTGGGTTACATCGTCCCCAGCTCTCTGGGCTACTTTGAAAACGAGATGCCCCGGATGGTACGCACCCCCTGGTTTGACGAAGAAGTCCCCTTCAACATGGCGGCCGAGGTGGGCACCCAAAAGGTCATTAACGACCACTCTACCTTGGGGCTTGTTATCACCACCGACGGCAGCATCAGCGACATTCCCCGGGACGAATACGAAGAGGCCGAGGAACGAGTCATCAATGAATTAAAGGGTATCCGCAAGCCCTATATCATCCTCTTAAACACCCAAAATCCGGGTAGCCAGAGCACCCGGGAGCTCCAGAAACAGATGGAGGAGAAATACTGTAAGCCAGTCTACCCTGTCAACTGCCTGGAGTTAAACGAAGAGGACATCAAGGGCATTTTGCAGAAGATTCTCTTTGAATTCCCGCTGAAGGAAGCCGCCATCGAGCTTCCCCGCTGGATCATCTCTCTGGACAAAGATCACTGGCTCAAACGGGCGGTGTTCGAAGCCATCAAGGAAGCGGCCTCCGGCATCCGCAAAATCAGCGAAGTTCCTTCCATCGGCGAAAAGATGTGCGGCTGTGAACACATCACCAAGGCGTCCGTCGACCGCATCGATTTGGGCAAGGGCCAGGCGAGCATTACCATCGCCCTCCAGCCTCAGCTCTTCTACCAGATTCTCGGCGAAGCAACCGGCCTGCAGATAGACGGCGAAGCGGGCCTGATGCCCTGTATGATCGAGCTTGCCGCCTGTAAGCGGGAATATGATAAACTAAAAGGCGCTTTGGACGAAGTGGCTGCCACCGGTTACGGCATCGTCATGCCCACCATGGAAGAGTTGTCTCTCGAAGAGCCGGAAATCGTCAAACAGGGCGGCAAATACGGCGTAAAGCTCCGCGCCTCCGCCCCCAGCATCCACATGATGCGGGCCGACATCACCACCGAGGTGAGCCCCATCGTAGGCAGCGAAAAACAGTCGGAAGAGCTTGTCATGTTCCTCCTAAAGGAGTTCGAGGAAAACCCCAAGAAAATCTGGGAATCGAACATTTTCGGAAAATCCCTCCACGAACTGGTCAATGAGGGCTTACACAACAAGCTTTACCGGATGCCTACCGACGCTCGGTTAAAGCTCCAGGAAACCATCGAGCGGATTATCAACGACGGCTGCAACGGCCTTGTCTGCCTCATCCTCTAATCAAATTTGCAAAGGAAGCGGGTACAAACCCCGCTTCCTTTTTCATGTTTCTCCCCAGTCATTCGACCGAATATTTCCTGAAAACCCTGCCAATACTTGACAGGTATCGTAAAAACGCATATAATAAAAGCAAATAATTCATAGTCAAACACTGGGAAAATCGGCAGGCAACAATGGCATGCCGGTTTTCGTAATGTTTGATAGGCAGAGAAGTCAAAAGGAGGTCCCCATTGCTAAAGCT
>ERZ827469.1632-NODE-1632-length-19407-cov-4.682617_pt1 | contig 19407 bp, 20 predicted proteins | sample MGYA00519917_ERZ827469 | MGnify/ENA primary metagenome ERZ827469 (study PRJEB31778, sample SAMEA3449314) | human gut metagenome | biome: human gut; feature: human-associated habitat; material: faeces | place: United Kingdom | collected 2010/2012 ... | reverse complement strand
CACATGACACCCCTCATGGCTCCCCTTGAGGAGAGCTGGCGGCTCAGCCGTCTGAGGGAGGGCTTTTTTATTTTCTCGATTGCCACCTCTCCGTCACTCCGTGACACCACTCTTCCGTAGGGGCGACCATTGGTCGCCCACTTACCATACACAAAAATCCCACAATTCCCTCACCTTCCCTTGCAAACCGCCACAAAATATAGTATAATAAGAAAGTTGCATATAAAAATCGAAAGGAGTCACAATAAATGGAACAACCGAAAGAAAACAAAATGGGTACAATGCCTGTAAACAAGCTGCTTGTAACAATGTCACTGCCTATGGTTATATCAATGATACTACAAGCGCTTTATAACATAGTCGACAGTATATTCGTATCAAGACTTTCCGAAGACGCATTGACAGCCGTTTCAATGGCATTTCCAATGCAAAACCTTATGATTTCCGTAGCAGTCGGAACAGGGGTAGGTATAAACGCAATGCTTTCACGCGCACTCGGCGAAAAAAAGTTTGAAGCGGCAAACAAGACCGCCGAAAACGGTATATTTATAGAAGTTCTCGGATATGTTTTATTTTTACTTATAGGAATTTTCGTAACAAAGCCGTTTTTCCTTGCACAAGCGGGTGCAGGCGATATTGCAAATATGGGTATTGAATACACAAGAATTTGTCTGCTTATGTCATTCGGTATATTTATGCAGATTGGTTTTGAAAGAATCCTTCAATCCACAGGACGAACAATATTCACAATGATAACACAGTCAACAGGTGCAATTATCAATATCATACTCGATCCTATATTAATTTTCGGTTTATTCGGTATGCCGAAAATGGGTGTTGCCGGTGCGGCGATTGCGACTGTAACAGGTCAAATATGTGCGGCAATTCTTGCGATTACATTTAACCTTACCAAAAATCCCGATGTACATATCAGCTTTAAAGGTTTTAAACCGCAGATTATATTTGTAAAGAACATTCTTTCTGTCGGTATTCCTTCAATAATTATGTCGTCAGTCGGCTCTGCAATGACTTTCGGTATGAATAAAATTCTTATCACTTTTTCATCAACTGCCGTTGCGGTATTCGGTGTATACTTTAAACTTAACAGTTTTGTATTTATGCCTGTATTCGGTCTTAATAACGGTATGGTGCCGATTGTTTCATATAACTACGGTGCACAAAACAAAAAACGTCTTACAAAAACCATTAAGCTCGCAATTATGTATGCGGTTTGTATTATGCTTATAGGAATTATGCTGTTCCAATTTATGCCCGATGTACTTTTGAAATTGTTTGATGCATCAGACCATATGCTTGAAATCGGTATTCCGGCATTGAGAGTAATCAGCCTCAGCTTTGCATTTGCAGGTATATGTATAGTTATTTCATCAAGCCTGCAAGCATTGGGACACGGCTTTTTAAGTATGATGATTTCTATAACACGTCAGCTTATCATACTTCTTCCGTCAGCATATATCCTTGCAAAATTCGGTGGTATCCACGCAGTTTGGTGGTCATTCAACATTGCCGAAATCGGCTCATTGACGTTATCATTGTTATTCTTTAAACATATGTATAACAAGATAATTAAACATTTAGGAGAATAGTAAATATCCCCCGGCTATACCGGGGGATATTTATTTAGCATAGATTCTTTTATCACCTCTGATTAGTATTATTTCTGCTCAAATTTGGCAATAAAAAAAACAAACCGCATAATAATGCGATTTGTTTGCCGTTTTTGGTCGGGATGACAGGATTTGAACCTGCGGCCCCTACGTCCCGAACGTAGTGCTCTACCAAACTGAGCCACATCCCGATATGACCTATAAACAACATAAATTATTATACCACCACTCTTCCGCAAAGTCAACCACCAAAACAAAATTAATCCAATATTTTTTACAAAGTAAAAAGACGGATTGCTCCGTCTTTTTAAAAATCAGTTTCATCATCGTCTGCAACCGAAACAGGTTGTTTAACAATTTGTTCTTCTTTAATTTTTACTTCTTCTTTAACTTCATCTATACTCGATTTCTTCTTATTAAATATATGTGCAACGGTATCGTCTACAAAATAATGCGATATAAGCGCACACAATACAGCAATAACATAAACCGCCGCAACATATCCCATATTACCCACCAAACCGATTTGCACGAATATATCAACAACAACCATGTGATACAAATACAATCCGTACGACAAATCAAACTTAAATTTGATTTTACCGAAACTGTAACCGAAACCGACAGTCATAAGGCAAAGCAAAAGCACTTGAATCATATCCATATACTCGCCTATTCTCACACCGAACCTGTCGCAATAAATCGCACGGGCAATAAACAAAATCACACACAATATTTTTGTTTTTGAAAGTATCGGCACGATTTTTTCACGATAGCGGTACATAAACCAACCTGCAAAATACATATAAAAATACGGCATACACGAATGTGAGATTATCAACCGTCCCGTTTCGGGCAATATTTCCTGTAAGTGCGGCACAACAAGATTAAGTGCCATAGACAGTATCATTACAAATATCCATACCCACAGTTTTCGATTTTTTAAAAATCTGTATATTATCGCAGTAATAATGTAAAACTGGACTGTAAATATCATTGTCCAAAGATTTGCTTGAAAATTTCCTATTCCGAAATTACTTATAAAATCCGGTTGCGGCAAATCCCGTATAAAAACAAGCTGACCCAAAAACCACGTCACAAACGTCTTGTTCAGCACAAATCCGCAAAAAGCCGCCGCCACAATCACTCCGACAATTATACACACCCACAGCGACGGAATTATTCTAAGCACACGTTTTTTTAAAAACTCCCACGTGTTTTTACTTCTCTCCATAGACGCCGGAACCAAAAAACCGCTTATGCAAAACAGCACAACGACACCGTTCCACCAATCGAATACAGGCGACACTTCCTGTAATCTTATATGTCTGAATATGTGCAGAGTCATAACGTAAAACGCACTGTACAGTCTAAGCACATCAAAACAGTTGTTCGCAAAATCAAATTTAATCTGTTCTTTTACCTTGTTCATCACTTCACCCCAATACTTTTTGTCGTATATTCTTATTATATGTCATAAAATATTATTAGTCAAGTGAACAAAATAATACAGCAATTTTTAAAATGAAAGTTGTGATTTAAAGAGTATTAATGAGAAATAAAGAGAAAATAAGAGATTGTTATTTGATTTATTAAAAATTTTTCAAAAAGTGTTGACAATGAGCAAAAAACATAGTAAAATAGCCGTTGTGAGTTAAAGAAGTAAGCTTTAACATGAATAGATTAAGTATAGGAGGACACAACTATGAATTCAAGCTATTTGCAAAAGCCACAAGACGTAGAAAGAAAGTGGTATGTTGTTGATGCAGCTGACAAGCCACTTGGTCGTGTTGCTGCAACAGTTGCAAGCATTTTAAGAGGTAAGCACTTACCTACATTTACACCAAACGTAGATTGCGGTGACCACGTTATCGTTATCAATGCTGATAAGATTATCCTTACAGGTAATAAGCTTAACCAAAAGGTTCGTTACTACCACACAGGCTGGGTAGGCGGAATTAAGGAAATCCACTACAACAAGCTTATGGCAGAAGAACCTGAAAAGGCTGTTATGTACGCTGTAAACGGTATGCTTCCAAACAACACAATCGGAAGAAAAGCTCTTACAAGACTTCGTGTTTACAAGGGTACAGAACATGATCATCAAGCACAAAATCCAATCGCTTGGACAGGCGAAATAAAGTAAGGAGGACAATATAAATGGCTAAAGAACAATACTACGGTACAGGTAGAAGAAAATCTTCTGTTGCAAGAGTTCGTCTTGTTCCGGGCAACGGAAAAATCACAATAAACGGCAGAACAATCGATGAATACTTTGGTCTTGATACACTAAAGCTTATCGTTCGTCAGCCACTTGAACTTACAAAGACAACAGATAAGTTTGATGTAATCGCAAAAGTTGAAGGCGGTGGTTTCACAGGTCAAGCCGGTGCAATCCGTCACGGTATCTCAAGAGCACTTCTTGAAGTTGATACAGAAGCTTACAGAGCAGACCTTAAGTCAGCAGGCTTCCTTACAAGAGACTCAAGAATGAAGGAAAGAAAGAAGTACGGTCTAAAAGCCGCTCGTCGTGCTCCACAGTTCTCAAAAAGATAAGTTTTTTATCAAACAAATCCCACAATCATGCCGATTGTGGGATTTATTTTTTGTCTTTTACCGCAATTTTGCCACAAATAATTGTGGTAATCAGTAATATATCATTTTACACAAGAGTAATTTGTATAATTCTTGCTCTTAGCATATTTTTTCAACCAGATTCATGATACCACCTTGATTTTTGTTTCTTATAAATACAATATAAATTAAATCATCCAAATAGGTACAATATAATTGTCGCTATCAACTGCGGAAAGAGTTTCTTTCATACAAATAATTGCACCTTTACCTCTTGGAACAGATGCTTTATCTAATAATTTAAACGGTTTTATAAGTTCGGTTCCGGGACTGGCAGTTCTTTTTATTTCAATAGGATGAAGCATACCGTCACTTTCAATTACAAGGTCAATTTCATTACTGTTTGTATCACGGTAATACCATATAAGGCATTCTTTTGCATTGTTGTGATACGTTTTGATAATCTCAGACACAACGTAATTTTCAAGTATTGCACCATTAATTGCACCGTTTGCTAAAATCTCCGGGGACGAATATCTTGTAAGATATGCAACAAGTCCGGTGTCAAAGAAATACATTTTAGGAGTTTTTATCGTTCTCTTTAGCAAGTTATTTGAATAAGGACGTAAAAAAAATACAATATCAGATTTTTCAAGAATCTTTAGCCAACGCTTTGCCGTATCGTTAGAAATCCCAACATCTCTAGCAATATCTGACACATTGAGCATTTGACCTGCTCTACAAGCAGCAGAACGAATAAAATCGCTAAATATCATTGTATCATCAATATCAGCTATCTCTTTTACATCTCTCTCTATATAAGTTTGAATATAACTGCTATAAAACAGATCTCTATCTGTGTATTTTCCACTTATATGTCCGGGCAAAGAACCACTCCATATACGTCTGTATATTTCGTTAAGATCAGCCGGTTTATTTATTTTACTACGTTTCTTTAATTTATCTAAATCAATAGAAAATGGTTCGGTTTTATCATTTCCATAGATTTCATGTTGTGAAAGTGAAGGCATGTGAATAATAGCAATTCTTCCAGCCAGAGATTCTTGCGCAAGTTCCATGAGCTTAAATGGTTGAGAACCCGTGAGCCAAAATGAACCGGGAGCAGCACCTTTGTCTATTGCCATTTTTATATAAGAAAACAGTTCAGGCGCATATTGAACTTCATCTATCAAAATTGGTAATGAGTGCATTTGCAAAAAAAGTGCCGGATCCTTTGATGCTAATTTTCTTTCTTCTATATCATCCAACAAAACCTCTTCACGATTATCATCCATTAATTTCTTTAGTACAGTGGATTTACCAACTTGCCTTGCACCTGTTATCAAAATACAAGCATATTCTTTAGAAGCGGATTTAATTTTTTCCTCTAAGTCACGATTTATATATGTCATGGATATTCTCCTCTCATATTTTAATCCTATTATATTATATATCAATCGCGCATCATTGTCAATGTTAATTCAAGATTGTATCGTAAATTAACCTAAAATACTCGTCGAATATTATTGTTTCTATTAAAAAAAATTACAAATTATCATATTTCTCTTTTTAGTGTAATTAAAGGGCTTTCTTGTTTCGCTTTTATGTTGACTCTCAAAAAAATCACGTTTTATATTTTTGTCTTGGTGGTACATAGCTCTTATCATAATAACAAATACTATAACTACTATTATCTATCATCTCATAATTTTACTCTGCATAAACGAATTTTCTGATATTATTTTTTATAATTAAGTATCTTCAAAATCTCCCATAACATCACCATAAAATATTATAGATATAATATACATCTATTTATTAACATTATATCACATAATATTAATAAAATAAATCCAATAATTAAAAATTGTATTTTTAACTTATATGCTATACTCATTTAGGAGTCACTCTCTTAACCACTAATTTCTTTTTTCCACGAATACTAATGTGTTATATTTTAAGAGAGTAAACTCCTTTCGATAAACGTTATATGCGAATTTGTAAGTTCTGAAAAGTTACGGAACCCCTTGAGCAGCCTACCGTGTATAACACATATGCAACATTTTGTGTGAGAAATTCCTTGTTTCAAGGCTTTTCAAGATATCAAAACGTTATCAAAGAGATAAGTTTTACGACACATCAAAAATACCGCAGTCTTACGACTACGGTATTTTTTTATTGTCTATATACTAAAACCAATACGGATCCCAGTCTCTTGTCAGACGTGTAAGTGCCTCCATATAGAAATAATCTCCCCATGTATTACACTCATCAACACCGCCGTTATGGCATGTATTATACGGTGTTTTCTTTGCGTATGTACCGTGAAGTAAAAGTCCGTTAGACTCTTTACTGTCTTTAACGGCACAATTATCAATAATCGCTTTAAGCAATCTTTTAGCCGTCTGCGTATAATATTCAGCCTCATCTTTATCAAGATATTTAGCCATTTCAAGCATACCGCATACCGCTATAACACCTGCTGAAGAATCACGCGGTTCATCACTGCCGGTATCAAAATCAAAGTCCCAATAAGGCACTAAATCCTTCGGCAAATGTTCCATAAAATATTTTGTTACACGTTTAAATATATCCAAATATTCTTTATTTCCTGTTTTAGAATACGCAACCGCACTGCCGTATATTCCCCAAGCCTGACCTCTCGCCCAAGCCGAGCCGTCACGATTACCCTGACAAGTAACGCCCTTTGTAGGTTTACCTGTTTCCATATCAAAGAAATATGTATGATATGTCGAATTATCGTCACGCACGATATTTTCCATCGCTGTTTTTATATGCGCCTGTGCTTTTTCTTCATACTTTTTATCACCTGTCACCTTGCTTGCCCAGAAAAGCAACGGCATATTCATAAGGCAATCTATTATAAGTCTGTAATTGTCCTTATCGCCTATTTTGCCCCACGCCTGAAAGAACTGACCTTTTTCGTGAAAACGTTTCATCAAATTATCCGCCGCCAAAAGTGCCGCACGTTTACCCACTTCACTGCCTGTAAGCTTATATGCCGCAACGCAAGACGGGCTGTACAAAAAGCCCATATCGTGATGGTCGGTATTAATATGATGTTCTATTCTGTAAAGGAAGTTGTCCACTTGACAAAGTGCCGCTTCCTTTAATTTATCGTCTTTGTTACTCTCATAAGCAAGCCACAATTCACCGGTCCAAAACCCCTCTGTCCAGTCTGTATTTTCTGTTTGCCTGTAAAAATTATTTTCACTGTTTGCACCCGGAAAACAGTCAAAAAACTCGTCAACATTATGTTCAATAAGCGAAATCGCCTTATTGTGTGCATCACGAATTTCTTTATCATCAGCCACCGGATAGCCTTGTAATTCTTCCATAGTTATCATACTTAAAATCACACTCCTTATATAATAATTATACCAACACGGCCAAGTTATTTCAATAGCAATAATTTAATGTCAATAAATTGAATGTATAACAATAGGCAAGCCGAAAATATAGGCTTGCCTATTCAGTCTACCTCTTTAATTATCCTTTAACTCCCGAAGATGTAGCGTTTTCAATAAAGAATCTCTGACAGAACAGGAATACTACGATTATCGGCAGCAATACAAGTGTAGCCGCCGCCATTTGTGAACCGTAATCCTGAACTTGTCCGGCTGAAAACAACTTAATACCTACAGAAAGCATTCGTTTGTTTATATCCGATATGTACAAGTACGGACTCATATAGTCGTTCCATGTCCATACGAATGAGAACAATATCATTGTTGCGATAGACGGTTTATGTTCGTTTCGCGGCAAACAAGGATATGACCCCGACCGATTTTGTAAAGATTAAATCGCTAAAACTGTACGAAATTGAAAGAATGGCTGATACAGCCGTTGACAGTGCCGTAGCGGCAATCACAATCGATAAACTTACAAGCATACCGGAATGTGTAGAGCAAAACATCACTTTGCCGCAAATCACTTCAGACGATGCAGAAGTAACATGGACATCTTCCGATACATCGGTTATCGGCAATGACGGTACATTCTACGGTTCATCAAAGGCGACAGACGTTACAATGACGGCACAAATCACAAATAAAACAGACAGCTTTACAGTTTATAAAGACTTCCGTCTTTCTGTTCCGGGTGAAGAAACAGTAAAATTGAGCAAAACTTTTGACGACAACGGCATGAATGTAACAGTTAAAAACAATTCTTCGGACAGCTTAACTATAAAGGTTACAGTCGGCGTATACAACGACAATGATACTCTTAACACGGCTAAACTTCAAACCGTTACACTTGATTTAAAAGCAGAACAAACAATTTCATTTGCAGGTATCACCTCCGACAAATCAGTTTCAATATTTGCATGGGACAAGGATATGACACCACTTACAAATGTATTGCAATAACACAAAAAATACACCTATCATTCGATAAGTGTATTTTTCATTTGTTTTTCAATCCAAGCCATAAGCAAATTCACTATTTTTTCTTGTTGGGCAGGAGTAAGTTCAACATTTTTCGGTATTCTGTACCACTTGTTAAGGCAACCGCGGCAGCAGCACGCCGTTGCGTGTTGTGCAATAAACACAGGGTGTCCGCGCATGGGTGTTTGCTTGCCGTCATTTGCAATAAATGACGGTGCAAGTCTGTCACGAACAAAGTCGCGTGCGTGTGAACGCAAAGTATCCATACCTTTATTTTTTACATACTCCCTATCCTTTTCTTTCAGCTTAAAACTACTTCTGAACTTTGACTTTTCCAACTTTAAAAGTGCCTGTTCAATCGTCTGCATAAAATCACTGTCTTTCATATCTTCCGTATGTACAGGTTATATCAGCAATTTTCTTTGCGAGTTTGTCAGTCAAATCATTCTTACCCATTCTCCACTGCCAGTTGCCGCCGAGTACAGACGGTGTATTCATTCTTGCCTCACTGCCGAGTTCAAGATAATCCTGCATTTGAATTATCGCCGTATCGCTCACACTTGCCATAGCGGTTTTAATGAGTTTCCAAACAATATCATCCTCCGAATCAATGTACTTTTTACAAAATTCAAGTGTATCTTCGTCAAGCTCATCAATCCAACCAAGCACTGTATTATTATCATGCGTGCCGACATAGACAACGCTGTTTGAATTATATGTATACGGCAAATAATTACTTTCTTCACGCGGATCAAATGCAAATTCAAGCACTTTCATACCCGGAAAACCCGAATCCCTCAACAGCTTATGCACGTCCTCCGTCAAAAATCCCAAATCCTCCGCTATAATCGGCAAATCGCCCAATTCATTTTTAACGGCATTGAATAATTCAATCCCCGGACCTTTCAGCCACTGACCGTTTTCGGCGGTTTTATCCCCGTAAGGAATCGAATAATACCCCTCAAATCCTCTGAAATGGTCGATACGAACAACATCATACAATGACGTTGCACTCTTTATTCTGTCTATCCACCAATTAAAGCCGCATTCTCTGTGCCTGTCCCAATTATACAGCGGATTTCCCCAAAGCTGACCTGTCGGAGAAAATGCATCCGGCGGACAACCTGCAACAGCTTTCGGCACAAGATTTTCGTCAAGTTCAAATAAATCGGGATATACCCACACTTCCGCACTGTCAAGTGCAACGTAAATCGGAATATCGCCGATTATCGACACACCGTTGTCATTGGCATACTTTTTAAGTTTGTTCCACTGTTCAAAAAATTTAAACTGCACAAACTCCCAAAACATAACGTCATCTTCGTGCGACGACTTAAATTCCCATAACGAATGAGAATCACGTTTTCTTAGTCCGTCCTCCCATTCAAGCCAAGACTTGCCGTCATTTTCATTCTTTATGCTCATAAACAACGCATAGTTTGAAATCCATCTTTCGTTTTTCTGCAAGAAGTCGTAAAATTCCGACAAATCACCTTTTTTAAATTCTTCAAAAGCAATTTTCAAAACCTTAAAACGATTTTCATAAATTGTTTCGTAGTCAACATTTTTTCTGTCTTTGCCCCAATCAAGCTTTGAATAGTCCGATTTTTTCAAAAGACCTTCTTCACGCAAAATATCCATATCTATAAAATACGGATTGCCTGCATTTGTTGAAAACGACTGATACGGCGAATCGCCGTAACTTGTCGGACCAATCGGCAGAATCTGCCAACACTTTTGTTTTGCACTCTTTAAAAAATCCACAAATTTATATGCCTCTTTGCCCATTGTACCGATACCGTAATCAGACGGCAACGATGATATGTGCATTAAAATACCGCTTTTTCTCATTTCTTCTACCTCCCGATAAGTTGTAAAATTACATGCGGATTTTCTGCAATATAGTCTGCACCGGCTTGTACCAATTCATTTCTTGTTCTGAATCCCCAAAGCACTCCGACCGACGTCATTTCGGCATTTTTCGCTGTAAATATATCAACATTGGTGTCACCCAAGAACAGACACTCCGACGGCTTTACACCGAGTTTTTTCGCTATTTCAAGCGCCGTAAAAGGATTGGGTTTTGTCGGCATACCGTCAATAACTCCATGCACCGCGTCAAAATAATTTTCACCGAAAATATTATCGGTAACAAAATGCACGACATTATCCGGTTTATTTGAGCATACCGCAATTTTTATGCCGTTCTCTTTCAGTTCTTCAAGCAATTCTCTTATTCCGTCATACGCATCCGTATCATAAAGATAATCATTTTCATAATTTTCGTCATACACATCACGCACTTTTTCAAACATTTCCGCATTATCCTTGCCGTAAACTCCGAGCATTCTGTGAATAAGTTTATCTCTGCCGTCACCGACATATATTTTATAATCCTCTACCGGAATTTCAGGCAAATCGAATGCCGCAAGTGCAATATTGCCAAAATGTGCAATAGCATTTATCGTATTTGTAAGCGTACCGTCAAGGTCAAATATACACGCTTTAATATTACTCATAAAATCACCTCATTAGGTTAATTATATATCTTGAAAACTATTATGTCAATGTGAATAGATTATGAATTTTTCTTGATATGCTTGATTTTTAAAAAACACTGTGATAGTATATCATTAAAGCTTCTACAAAATTGTTTTTTGAAGAAAGGATATGTAAATATGAAAAAAAGTTTAATCGTTATTGCCGCATTAATTCTTGCAATGTCAGTTGCGGGCTGCGGTAAAAAGACAGAAAATACAAATACGACACCTCAGCAGACTGCGCAGGCAGATGCGTCGGGTGCATATGAAAACGGCAGTGCAACAGAAACTCTTGACGGTCAGGACTATTCAAAAAATGTCGATATGGCGGCAGTTGAAGGTACAGAGGCAAAATCAGATACAAAAGCGGACAGCTATTCGGGCGAAGTAAGCAACAATGATATTTCTATCGAGGAAGCAAAACTTATCAATTATGATGACAGCGACGTTGTTGTTGTGTCATTTGAATTTACAAACAAAACCGATTCAGACCAATCATTCAGCGGAGTATATGACGTCATCGCCGAACAAAACGGTTCTTCATTAGCTCCTGCAACAGTAATCGGCGTGGACGGTGTGGAACTTCTTACACTTTCACAAAATATCGCTCCGGGTGAAACAATTACTGTTCAAAAAGCGTACAAGCTTGACAGTAAGTCGTCACCGCTTGAAATAACAGTTCAGCCGTTTTCTTCAGACGACGAATCATTCGTTACAAAGACATTTAATTTCTAAAACAAATAAAAATATCTCTGCACAATGCAGAGATATTTTTTATTATGCTTTAACAACCACATTTTTACCGTTAATTTTGCCTCTGTACAGCAATTTATCGGCACTTTTAAGAAGAACATCATCGACTTTACCGCTATCACGTTCGATAATTCCGAACGTCATCGTAACGGAAATATTGTTATTTTCATAAACAAAATTTTTATTTTCGATAGTTTTTCTTAAGTTTTCAACTTTTACAAATGCGCTGTCAATATCATCATTACAGAACATAAACACAAATTCTTCACCGCCCCACCTACATATATCAACATTCTCCAAGCCGAGCGATTTTCTCATAATCTCCGAAATATTCTGCAGTACATAGTCACCGCATAAATGACCGTATATATCGTTTATTTTTTTGAAATCATCAATATCACCGATACAAATGACCACAGATTTATTGTCCTCGCTGTCCTTAATTCGTTCCATAAACATTCTTCGGCTTTGCAAGCCTGTAAGTTGGTCGTAATTTGCAAGATTGTTAAGAGTCTTGTTTTCATCAACGAGCTTTCTATGGGTTACAGTTGCCGATACGTCCGATATGTACGCACCTATCAATATAATTCCGACTGCCAAAACGGTATTGTATATAGTAACAGAAACAATCTGCACTTCCGCCTCCGAATAAACATGACGGCAATGCAACGTCAAACCTATATACAACATTACCTCACATATCGAAAATATATATGTTACACTCCGATGTTTAAACGGATTAAAATACACAAATGTTGCCATAGAAATCAAATACAAGGCAAAATCCGACGAATATCCGCCATTTAGCACCGTCACCGTAACAAACGCCGATACTTCCAAATGCACCAGTACAATACAAACGCGATAATATCCTTTCAGCACAACAAACAGCATTAATATATAAAATATCACACTACCGATATTATACATAAACGGTATCTGCATTGAAAAATGCTTAAATATAAATAGAAACGAAATATGGAATATTTCACATAAGACAATAATCTGTGTGTAAACACTTTTAACATTGTCTTTAATTCTCATAATATATCTCCCTATTCTCTATGAGTATATTATACACGTTTCTTTCGACAAAAACAAGATTAATTTAGAGTTATTTTTCATTTTTTGCATAAAAAAAGTGACAGACTGAAAATCTGTCACAATGTACTCCAAATTAAAGAGCAGCCTTAGCTGTTTCAACAAGCTTTGCGAATGCAACGCTGTCAGCGATAGCGATTTCAGAAAGCATCTTTCTGTTCATTTCGATACCTGACTTCTTAAGACCGTTCATAAATGTTGAATAGTTCATACCGTTTTGCTTACAAGCAGCAGAGATTCTTGTAATCCAAAGACGACGGAAATCTCTCTTTCTTCTTTTTCTGCCTACATAAGCATTTTGCATTGAACGCATAACAGCTTGGTTAGCAATTCTGAATTGCTTGCTTTCAGCACCTCTGAAGCCCTTAGCAAGCTTTAATATCTTCTTATGTCTTTTTCTTGTATTTAATGCACCTTTTACTCTTGCCATTAGTTTCTACCTCTCTTTCGAATTATTTGTAAGGAATAAGCTTTTTAATAACTGCTGCGTTAGCCTTTGAGCAGTAAGCTTGCTTTCTTAGATGTCTTTTTCTCTTAGTTGTCTTTTTGTTCAAAATGTGTCTTCTGAACGCCTTGTTCATCTTAACCTTACCATTCTTAGTTACGTTGAATCTCTTAGCGGCGCCTCTGTGAGTCTTTATCTTAGTCTTAGCCATAATGCACACTCCTTCCGAATTAAATAATATTATGACAAGGGAGCAAGAAACATTGTCATATTTCTGCCCTCAAGCTTAGCCGGTTTTTCAACAGTTCCGGCTTCTTTAGCCTGTTCTGCAAATCTTTCAAGCAAGGTATAACCAATCTGTGAATGACTTACCTCTCGACCTCTGAAACGAACTATAACCTTTACCTTATCGCCCTTTTTAAGGAACTTTATTGCATGATTACATTTCGTATTGAAATCATTTGTATCGATAGACGGTGAAAGCTGAACCTCTTTGATGTTAATAACCTTTTGGTTCTTTCTGTTTTCTTTTTCACGCTTATTAAGCTCAAACTTGTACTTTCCGTAGTCCATAATCTTGCATACCGGTGGCTTTGCCTGCGGAGCAATCTTAACCAAATCCATTCCCTTTTCATACGCAATATCCTGTGCCTCTTTTGCACTCATTACGCCAAGCTGTTCGCCATCAGCTGAAACAACTCGAATTTCGTTATCACGAATTTGTTCGTTAATCTGCAAATCATTCTTACTAATTGTTAATCCCTCCTTAAAACATAAACAAAAAAACGGCTGCAAAACGCACCCGCACAATACACCGATACCTAAAGTATCTGTATATTTACCGCAAAGCCTTCGCCGTACGGTGAGAACGGATTGTTCTGCTTGTTTTCTTTTCTGAAATATTATATCAGATTATTTATTCACTGTCAAGCATTTTTATTAAATATTTTCAAAAAAGGTTGCCGGCATTAGCCGACAACCCTTTTATATTATACATCTGCTGTTTTAACCGATTCAAATTCTTCTATAACTTCCTTTGACGGAGCTTTTGTGGCAAGTGACACTATAAAGATAAGTGCAAGCGATACAATAAATCCAGGAATAATTTCATATACGGTAAATATACCCGGAAGATTATCCGCACCCCATATAGCGGTCGGAACATATGCCCACAAAAGTGCTACCGCACCGCCGGATATAACACCTGCCAATGCACCGTATTCATTACAGCGTTTCCAGAACAAGCTGCAAAGAATAACCGGACCGAATGCCGCACCGAAACCCGCCCATGCGTGAGCAACGATTTCAAACACCGATGAATTAGGGTCAAGTGCAAGCAAGCAAGCTATAATTGCAACAACCACAATCGTGATACGGCTTACATTAAGCAATGTCTTTTCCGAAGCATTCTTGTTGAAAAGCGTGTTGTATATATCCGATGAGAATGATGATGACGCAACAAGAAGCTGTGAATCGGCTGTTGACATAATAGCCGCAAGTACAGCCGAAAGCAACAATCCCGCAATCACTGTCGGGAACATATTCTGTACAAGTACCATAAATACTTTCTGTGTATTTGCGCCCTCAAGCATACCGTTTGCATTCAAAATGCTAAGTGATGAAGGGTCTGTAATCTGACCTGTTTTGAACATATATTGAATATACGGCGATGCCAATATACCAACCAATACTGCCATAGCAAGACTTACAATAACCCAAACCATAGCAATTCTTCTTGCAGGCTTAATATCCTTTGACGACTTTATGGCCATAAATCTTGTAAGGATATGCGGCTGACCGAAATATCCAAGTCCCCACGCAATAGCACTGACTATACCCATTGCACCGAAACCTTCCGATACACCAAGTGTAATTTTACCGATTTCCGACCATTCAAATGTATTTGAATTAAGACCTTTATACATAAAGCAAGGTACAACGATTATTGCGGCAAACATAAGCAATCCCTGAAACAAGTCTGTCCAACAAACCGCTTTAAATCCGCCAAGGAATGTATATGCCGTTACAACGACAACGCTCAAAATAAGTGCAGGTATATATCCGATACCGAATACATAATCAAACAAATTAGCACCTGCCGCAAACATTGACGATGTATAAACCGTAAAGAATATCAAAATAAACAACGCCGAGAATATACGAAGTACGTTTGATTTTGAATGAAATCTGTTTTGCAGAAAGTCTGGAATTGTGATTGAATTGCCTGCAATCTGTGTATATTTTCTAAGCGGTTTTGCAACGATTAACCAGTTAAAATATGTACCGAGTGCAAGACCTATTGCAGTCCAAATTGCGTTTGTAGCACCCGAACCCAACAAATATGCAGTACCCGGAAGTCCCATCAACAGCCAACCGCTCATATCCGAAGCCTGCGCACTTAGTGACGTTACCCAAACGTTCATACCGCGTCCGCCAAGTACATAATCGGAATGTGTTGAATTTTTTTTGTAGAAAACAAATCCGACCATTACCATAGCGATAAGATACAGAAGTAATACAATACCCTGTATTATACTTTGTGATGTCATATTAATACCTCTCTTTTTTTAAATATACTACTCATTATATCAAAAAAGGATAAAGTTTGCAATATTAAATATATATCAATAATTAATTTTAGCGAAATTTGCTTTTTTAATAATGCGATTTATGATAATGAAGTAAGCAATCATAAGCCAAATTGTCGCCCCAAACCACGCAACAGGTGACGCAATACATACCGCCGCAAACTTCAAATACGACACAAGCACAAATGCAACAAGCGAACGCATAACCAGTTCCCAAACACCGCCGAAAAACGCAATCATACTACTGCCTATACCTTGCAGAGCATTTCTGTAAACGAACAGTAAACCGAGTATCACATAGAATACGCCGTTTAGAACAAGGTATTCTTTTGAAAGCGACATAACTTCATTCTGACCGCTGCCGACAAACAATGCAACAAGCGGTTTTGCGAACGTAATAACAACAAATCCGCCTACAATACCGCAAACCGTTGCGATGATCGCCGCACCCGTCACACCTTTTTTAATTCTTTCAAGCTCTCTTGCGCCGTAATTTTGTGCGGTGTATGTCGCAACCGCAACGCCCAATGACGCAAGGGGCTGTGTTGCAAATTGGTCTATTTTCGAACCGGCTGTAAATGCCGCAACGGCAGTTGAACCGAGCGAATTAAGTGCCGATTGGATTACCATTGTACCGATGGCGGTTATCGAAAACTGAAACGCCATAGGCAAGCCGACTTCAAGGTGTTGCCAAGCAAATTTCCAAGAGAATTTCCAATCGTGCTTTGTAAGTCTTAGAATCGGGAATTTTTTCAAACTGTATACAAAGCACAATATACCCGAAATAAATTGTGCGATAACAGTTGCCCAACCCGCACCGGCAACACCCATTTTAAATGTAAGAATAAATACAAAGTCAAGTATAATATTGATAATACTTGCGATTATCAAGAATACAAGCGGTGTTTTACTGTCGCCGAGCGAACGGAGTATACTTGAAAACAAGTTGAAAAATACCGCTGCCGCAATACCTTCAAAAATTACTATTATGTAGTTGTACGAATCGTCTATAATGTCGGACGGAGTTTTCATAATCTCCAAAAGCGGTCTTGCCGCCAATACGCTTATCGCAGTCATAACAATCGTTACGGCTATACCTAAAATAATGCTTGTCGCAACAGAACGCCTTACGCCGTTTTCACTGCCTGCACCGAATCTCTGTGCGGTTATAACCGCAAAACCGCTCGTCACACCTTGCACAAATCCCACAATCAAAAATGAGATTGAACCTGTCGCACCAACCGCCGCAAGTGCCTCAACACTTATGGTTCTTCCGACAATAATCGTATCCGCCATATTATAGAACTGCTGAAATATATTACCTATAAGAAGCGGTACCATAAAGCTTAATATCAACTTTATCGGACTGCCCTTAGTCATATCGTTAGTCATATGTAATCTCCTCTCTTTGTTTAATGCCTGAACTATTATAGCACAATGTTTTTATTTTTCAATACTTTTTTCAAAAATTATCAAATAATCGCAAAAGTTATAAAAAACCAAATATTTTTCTTGTTTTGATTGTGATTTTGTGGTACAATCGAATGGTTGTTTTTTTGAGGAGGGTAATATTATGAATAAAAAATTATTAACAAAAACACCTGTCGTCTGCGGACTTGCGATTATATGCTGTCTGCTTTGGGGAAGTGCTTTTCCTTGTATTAAAATAGGTTATCAGATGTTTAACATTCCGTCCGGTGCGGTCGGCTCACAATTTCTTTTTGCCGGTATTCGTTTCACACTTGCCGGTATACTTACAATTCTTTTCGGAAGTATTTTAAGCAAAAAAATACTTGTACCGAAAAAAGAATCACTTTTTTCTGTTTTTAAACTTTCTATGGTGCAAACAGTTTTGCAGTATGTGTTTTTCTACATAGGCTTGGCGAATACATCAGGCGTAAAATCTTCTATTATAAATGCCGCAAACGTATTTCTTTCAATATTATTCGCAGTATTTATATTCAAGTACGAAAAAATGACGGTTTTAAAAGTTTTGGGATGTGTTGTAGGATTTTTAGGAGTTGTTGTAATTAACCTTGCGAACGGTGGTTTTGATATGAGTATAAAACTTTCCGGTGAAGGTGCTATATTGCTTTCAGCGGCAGCTTATGCACTTTCATCGGGTATGATTAAAAAATATTCTAAAGATGAAAACCCTGTGGTTCTTAGCGGTTATCAGTTCTTTTTAGGCGGTATTATTCTTGTCGTTGTCGGAATAGCAACAGGCGGTAAGATTTCCGGATTTACTCTTGCATCTATCGCACTTCTTATATATATGGCGATGATTTCAGCTGTAGCATATACTTTGTGGGGAATATTGCTTAAATATAACCCTGTCGGTAAAGTTGCCGTTTTCGGTTTTACAAATCCGATCTTCGGCGTTATCCTTTCGGCTGTTTTTCTCGGCGAGAAAAATCAGGCTTTCGGTGTTCAGGGTCTTGTAGCACTTGTCCTTGTTTCAGTCGGTATATTTATGGTTAATAAATCTAAAAATTAGTTATTCTTCGGGCGGTTATTCACCGCCCATTTTTTGTTTGCTTGCCACTTAGACGACTTCGTCACCGGCTCCCATCAACGGAGCCTTTTATACCTCTCTTTGAGGAGAGGAGACACGCAGTGACAGAGTTGTGGCTCCGTAAGGCGGTAATCTGCCACTTATTCCCTATTTTCTGTAATTACTATTTTGTATAGGATGGCACCTCGACGCCCCACTCACACGCTCCGTGGGGAGCGTGACACCGGGAATATTGAAACCCCCAGTTTGTTTCCAAATTTCAATTCACACGCTCCGTGGGGAGCGTGACCTCCCTCATTATTTTTTCAAGTTCGTCATAATCATTTCAACTCACACGCTCCGTGGGGAGCGTGACATGTATGGTTTGCCAAAGTATCAAATCCCATATTAATTTCAACTCACACGCTCCGTGGGGAGCGTGACACAACTGCAACGTGATGAGGAACTGTATCAACTGCATTTCAACTCACACGCTCCGTGGGGAGCGTGACACAAAATTCTGTACACCGGATTGGAGTATAGTCGATTTCAACTCACACGCTCCGTGGGGAGCGTGACTTTCTTCTTTTTTTCTTCTATCGCTATCATTGAAAATTTCAACTCACACGCTCCGTGGGGAGCGTGACAATGTTAAATAAATAACATCAACTATACCGCCCGTATTTCAACTCACACGCTCCGTGGGGAGCGTGACTAAAATACTACCACGTTGTGTTATTTCATTGTCTATTTCAACTCACACGCTCCGTGGGGAGCGTGACATAAAGACACGTCACTCAATATTCTGCTAAATATTTCAACTCACACGCTCCGTGGGGAGCGTGACCTGAGTAAATGAGAATTATATTCAGTTA
>ERZ827469.1631-NODE-1631-length-19407-cov-7.774390_pt1 | contig 19407 bp, 17 predicted proteins | sample MGYA00519917_ERZ827469 | MGnify/ENA primary metagenome ERZ827469 (study PRJEB31778, sample SAMEA3449314) | human gut metagenome | biome: human gut; feature: human-associated habitat; material: faeces | place: United Kingdom | collected 2010/2012 ... | reverse complement strand
CAGTACGGCAGGCGCTGGCGATGACGATCTTTTTCATAAGTAGCCTCCTAAAAATACTTCTCTTTGGATGGACTATTGAGTAACTTTTTATCTTCAGGCCGGCAAGGCGCACGGCGTGAATGCGTTATAACTCCCCTGCCTCCCGCTTGGCGATGAGGGCTTTCTCAACATTGCGGGGCACAAAGCGGGAAACATCCTGCCCGTAGTGGGCAGCCTCCCGCACGATGGTGGAGGACAGGTAGCTCCACTTGATGGCGGTCGCCAGAAAGACCGTCTCGATCTCGGGCATCATGGCGTAGTTGGTGTGGGCAAGCTGGATCTCATTCTCAAAGTCTGTGACTGCACGCAGGCCGCGCACCATGACGGTGGCACCCTTCTGCTTGGCAAAGCTGACAGTCAGACCGTTGAAGGAGTCGATCTCGACATTCGGGATGTTCTTGCAGGCCTCCCGCAGCATGGCAACGCGCTCCTCGACCGTGAAGAGAGGTGTCTTGGCACTGTTGACGAGTACCGCAACGATCACCTTGTCAAACATACGGCTGGAGCGCTTGATAATATCGAGATGCCCGTTGGTGACGGGATCAAAGCTGCCGGGATACATGGCAATGGTTGGCATGAATGTGTGAACCTTTCGGTTTGGAATAACGCTTTACCTGTTAAAAATTAAACAACTTTAGGGGTAAAGCTAGGCACCGGCGCCGACGCTGGCTCTTTGGGACGGTATCCTTTGGGTCAGAAGTACGGCGGCATGGTGCCGCAGCGGTGCGCGTATCGAACCGCTACTATAGTTTTACCATCTTGTTAAGGTTTTGTCAATGCAAAATTTATTAAAAATCGGTCAGCTTTCTGCAAAATCGGCCGGTTTCCTACCGATTTAATAGGCACCGCACGCCAAACAGAAAAATTATTTTTTGACACGCCGCTCCCCTTCCCCCTCTTGACCCACGGCGCATAAAGTGTTATTATTTTAACATACGGGGCTTTTTTGAGGCTGCCCCGCCCTGACTGAAAAAAACGAGGTGCTGTAAGATGAATTTTGAGGACCTGATCGCGAAAGTAAAAACCTGCGGCAAGCAGAAGCTGGCTGTCGCCGCCGCTGAGGACGATGCGGTTCTGGAGGCTGTTGACGCTGCCCATAAGCAGGGCATTGCCGATGCCATTCTGGTGGGTGACGAGGCTGCCATCCGCAAGATCGCGGCAGAGCTGAACATCGACCTTTCCGACTATGAGATCATCAACGAGCCCGACAAGGTGCAGGCCTCGCTGAAGGCTGTCAAGCTGGCGCATGACGGCGTGGCCAACATGTACATGAAGGGCCTGCTGGACACCAAGACCTTCCTGAAGAGTGTGCTGGACAAGGAAGTCGGCCTGCGCACCGGCAACACCCTGTCCCACGTCGCCGTCTTTGAGGTCAAGGGCATCGAGCAGCTGCTTTTCCTGACCGATGTTGCCTTTATGACCTACCCGACCCTTGAGGATAAGGTCCATATCATCGAGAATACTGTTGCCGTGGCCCATGCCTGCGGCGTTGCCTGCCCCAAGGTTGCTCCGCTGGCCGCCGTTGAGGTCGTCAACCCCAAGATGCCCTGCACCGTGGATGCGGACGAGCTGCGCAAGATGAACGAGGAGGGCAAGATCACCGGCTGTGTGGTGGATGGCCCCCTGTCCATGGACATTGCCATCGACCCCGAGGCTGCCCACCACAAGGGCGCGCAGGACCGCCCGGCCGCCGGCCATGCGGACATTCTGCTCTTCCCCGACATTCAGGCCGGCAACCTCGTCTACAAGACGCTTGTCCACACCGCCGACTGCAAGAACGGCTGCATCCTGACCGGCACCAAGGTGCCCGCCATCCTGACAAGCCGCAGCGACTCCTTCCAGACCAAGGTCAACTCGATCGCGCTGGCTGCCGTTGTCGCCGCCGGGCTGAACCAGTAAAAAATGGCTTCCCCCTCGGGGGAAGCCAAAGAATGTAAAAAAAGGAGACATTTATCATGTCCATCAAAACTCTGGTCATCAATCCCGGCTCCACCTCCACCAAGGTCAGCTACTTTGAAGACGAAAAGAACATCTACACCGAGAGCATCTTCCACGATGCCCCGGAGCTGCTGAAATACCCCACCACCAACGACCAGATGCCCATGCGCAAGCAGGTACTGCTTACCTTTCTGCAATCCCACGGCATGACCCCCGCCGACATGGATGTATTCATCGGCCGGGGCGGCTGCGCCTATTCTCAGGCTGCCGGAGTCATGGAGATCGACGAGCGGCTGGTACAGGACACCGCCGCCGACAAGGGCGGCAGCGACCACCCGGCAAAGCTGGGGGTCATGCTGGCCTACGAGCTGGGCTGCGAGTACCGCAAGCCAATGTACACCGTGAACCCCACCAACGTGGACGAGCTGTGGGATTATGCCCGTCTGACCGGCATTGCGGGGCTTTACCGCCGTGCCCAGACCCATGTGCTGAACCAGAAGGGCATTGCCGCCATTCACGCGAAAAAGCTGGGCAAGCGCTACGAGGATCTGAACCTGATCGTCTGCCATGTGGACGGCGGCATCACCGTCACCGCCCATAAGGCCGGGCGCATGGTGGACAGCACCGAGGGCGCGGGCGGCGACGGCCCCTTCACCCCCACCCGTCTCGGCTCCATCCCGGTGATGGAGGTGCTGCAATATCTGGACGAGGGACACACCACCGCCCAGATGCGCTCCATGCTCTCCCGTTCCGGCGGCTTCGTCAGCCACTTCGGAACCTCCGACGCGGCCAAAGTCCACGCGCTGGTGGACGCCGGGGACAAAAAGGCGGTGACCGTCTGGAATGCCATGATCTACCAGCTGTGCAAGTCCATCGGCGGCATGGCAGCGGTGCTGGAAGGCAAGGTGGACAGCATTCTGCTCACCGGCGGCCTGATGCGCTACGACGACATTCTGAAGGGCGTAGAGCAGCGCTGCGGCTGGATCGCGCCGATCACCGTCTACCCCGGCGAGTGCGAGCAGGAAGCCATGGCGGATGCCGTTCTGGAGGTGCTCCGGGGGCAGCGGAAAGCCAATCGCTACACCGGCGTTCCCGTTTTCCAAGGCTTCGCGTGGGACAACAAATGACAACCCTCCCCTACTAAAAAGGAGACCGTTATGCCTCAATTTACCAAATACGCGCTGGAAAATTCCCTGAAAAAGCTGCTTCTGCAAAAGCCGCTGAACAAAATCACCATCAACGACATCACCGAGGACTGCGGCATCAACCGCATGACCTTCTACTACCATTTCAAGGACATCTACGACCTTGTCGAATGGGCCTGCATCGAGAATGCCACCCGCGCGCTGGCCGGGCAAAAGACCTATGACACCTGGCAGCAGGGCTTTTTGCAAATCCTGCAGGCCGTGCAGCGGGACAAGGTGTTTTTTACGAATGTCTACCACTCGATCAGCCGCGAGCATATCGAGAGCTACCTCTACCGCGTGACCTACGATCTGATGATCGGCGTGGTGGAGGAGAAGGCTGCCGGCATGACGGTGCGCGAGGAGGACAAGGAGTTCATCGCCGATTTTTACAAGTACGCCTTTGTCGGCCTGACGCTGGAATGGGTGCGCACCGGCATGAAGGAGGACCCCGCCGCCCTTGTGGAGCGCGTATCGACCCTGATCCACGGGGACATTACCAAATCCCTGAACGCCTGCCGCATCGACAAATAAATATACGCAGACAAAAATCGCCCCCATCCGGTTGCGGCTCCGGATGGGGGCTTGGGGTATCGGTTTGTGTGAGGAGGAATCATGTTCCAGAATCACGGTTGCGGCTCCGTGACCCTGTGCTTATATAGTACAGGGCAACTGCTAAAAAACTATGTTTTTCGTATGAACATTTTGTAAATTACGCCGCAGTGCCGTTTGTCCGGGAAACGCCGGTTCCCTATTCCCTCTGCGGGGGGCCTTGACACAAGCGCGGGGGCTGTCCCAACCGGACAGCCCCCGCGCTGTGTTCTGTTGCTTAAATTACATTGTATTCCTTCAGCAGCTTCTCGACCTCGGTGCCCTCGATCTTCTTGAGGGCCTCCTTCATGGCGAGCTTGCCGACCAGCGGCATCTCCATGTCGGTGATCTTGCGGCCGTCACGCAGCTTGACGGTGGCGTCCAGCAGGCAGCGGATGTCATAGACGCTGCCCCAGACCTCGGGCACGCCGCGGTCCACATTGAGCAGGGTGTAGACAGCCTCCATGCCGGTGCGGATGGAGTACTCGGTCGTGAAGATCGTGTCGCGGGCGGTCTCGGCAAACTGGCCGAGGAACGCAAAGTTCACAGCACCCTCGGGTACGATGTCGGGGCGGTCGCCGGCGGCGCGCGGCATAAAGAACGCGTCAATATACGGCATCATGCAGGGCACGGTGTTGGCGCTGTTGGTCGCCATATCCTCGATCTGATCCTCGGGCACACCGATGTGGTACAGCCACTCCATGCAGATCTCCTTGCCGGTGCAGTCGCGCATCGGCTTCTTGATATAGTCGCCGGGCTTGTCGGTGAACAGGCCGTAGACCCAGACGCAGAGCTGATCCTTGGGCTGGTCGCGGAACTGCTGCTGGCGGTTCAGCGTCCAGCTGAGCAGCCAGTTGGAATCGGTGACTGTGACGATGCCGCCGGTGACGACCTTGCCGCTGAACGGGTCGCGCTTGCAGATCTTCTTGATATAGGGCACGATGCGCTGGTCCAGCGTCGTGACGGTGGCGCTCATCCAGTTGGACAGCTCGGGGTCATAGCAGAACTTGTCGGGGTGGCCGAAGCTCGGATCCTGCGCGGCGATCTTGCGCCACAGGTCCCAGCCGCCGCCCTCCTTGATTTCGGGCTTGAACTCGGCGGGGGTGTCCTGGCTGCCCAAGGTGGAGTTCTCGACGCAGCCGCCGTTCGTGATAAAGACGAGGTCGTTCTCGGTCAGGTCGATGGAGCTCTCCTGACCGTCGTGCAGGATGTCGATGCGGGTCGCCTGCTTCTTGCTTCCCGCGCAGTCGAACGCAATGTTCGTGACCTTTGTATCGTAGTGGAACTGCACGCCGAAGCCCTCGAGGTACTTGACCATGGGCAGGATCATCGACTCGTACTGGTTATAGCGGGTAAAGCGCAGCGCCGTAAAGTCGGGCAGACCGCCGATGTGGTGGATGTAACGCTGCAGATAGCGCTTCATCTCCAGCGCGCTGTGCCAGTTCTCAAAGGCGAACATCGTGCGCCAGTACATCCAGAAGTTGGAGTTCAGCACCTCATCGTCAAAGAAGTCGGTGATCTTCTTGTCGTACAGCTTCTCATCGGGGGACATGAACAGGTTCATGATCTCCATGGCAGCCTTGTCGGACAGGCCGAACTTGCCGTCGGTGTGGGCGTCCTCGCCGCGGTTGCGGGTGGCGCGGCAGAGGCTGTAGTTGGGATCGGCCTTGTTCAGCCAGTAGTACTCATCCAGAACGGTGTGGTTCTCGTCCTCGATGGAGGGGATGGAGCGGAACAGATCCCACATGCACTCAAAGTGGTTGTCCATCTCACGGCCGCCGCGCATGACATAGCCGATGTCCTGATATTTGTAGCCATCGCAGGCGCCGCCGGGGATGGGGTCCTTCTCGAGAATATGGACATGCTCGCCCTTCATCTGAGCATCGCGGACCAGATAGCAGGCCGCAGACAGTGCTGCCAGACCGGAGCCGACCAGATACGCGGACTTGCCGTCCACGCCGTCCGGCTTTTTGGGCGTTGCAAAGGCTTCATAGTTACCGCTGGAATAATACATAACGCTACCTCCTGTGTCATGGGTATGCGGCGGTGCGGGATGGACATAGGGCTTGCTGCCTGCATCGGCCCGCCGCCGTTTGTTTGGTATGGCTTTAGTATACCCACGCCGCGCCCCGGTTACAATCAGCAAAAAATCCCGTTTGATAAGAATTTTATCAAACGGGACGAATTGTAAAGATTATGACCAATCTGTGACCGCCGGGGCAGGCTTACCGGTGCTTTGACCAGGCTGTGGCAAAGCCAACAAGCCCGGCGCAGAGCGCGGCGGCCAGCGCCTCCACGGGGAAGGCATCGCCGGTCTGGGGCAGGGCGGGTGCGGCACTGCCCTTGGCCGTGCGTGCCGCCGGGGCGGCGGACGCTGCCGGGGCGGCGGGCGGGTCATACCGGTTCACAAAGCTTACGGCGGCCGCCTTGGCCGTACTGCCCCCGCGCTGCGCCCAAAGCTCGGTGTCCAGCCCGCCGTCCGCGCGGCCTGTGACCCGCACCGTCACGGTGTAGACGGCGGTGTCGCAGGTCATATGCGGCCGGCCGCTGCCCGCCTGCGTGACGGTGTAGCGGTAGTCCCCCGGCGTATCAAAGGCAAAGCCGGTAAAATACGCCGTGCCGCTGCCCTGTATCGTCAGCGATGCCTGCGCCGGGGCGGGCGCAGCGTCCAGCGGCGTGATGCTCACCACGCAGGCGGCATCAGCGGCCGTGCCCTCGGTGCGCACCGTCACGGGCAGCACCGCCCCCGCGCGCGCCGCAAAAACCGGCAGCGGGCAGCACAGCGCCAGCAGCAGGGCCGCTGCCGTCAGCCAGCACCGCAGGGCCGTTATGGCATACCTCATTGCATTTCATCTCCTTTTTTAACAGGGTGCAGCCACCCGAACACCACCACCCGGCCGTTTGTCTCGGCCCCGGCGCAGGTGGACAGCGCAAGGATGCCCGCCTGCGCATCGGCGCTGCAGGGGCGCTGCTGCACGGCGTTGGCCGCCAGATAGTCCAGCAGCGGCTGCACGCCGGTCTGGTACCGCGCGGGGTCATAGACGGCGCTGTCGTAGGCATCGGTACACAGGCAGGCGAACAGCTCCACGGTGTAGGCCGCATCGGGCAGGCTTACGCTGCCGGTCGTGTGGGCGGCAAAGAAATCCGCCTGCGCAAAGGCGGCCACATCGCCGAACATTGCGCCGTTCTCCATATGGTGGCCGTACATAAGCGTGTAGGGGTCGGTCAGCCCGGCGGCGCAGCGGCTGTCGAGAAAGACCGAGCCGGACAGCGAAAACGCCCCCGTGACATCGCGGTTGATGTAATCCATATTCGTGGCCCCCTGCACAAAGGGGTAGTCGATATTCGTACCGTCAATGGTCAGCCAGCCGCAGACATCGGGGTTGCAGGCCTGCAGCTCGGCCAGGGTGGGGTTGTCCGCCGCCAGCGCGGCGGGCTTGTAGTGCAGCAGCTCCGCCCCCGCAAAGGCCCCGCGGCTGACGGCAGCGTCCTGCCAGAGGGCAAACCCGCCGAAGGCGAGCAGCACCAGCATAAGCAGCCCCGCCGCCGCGCTGACGGCCGCGCTGCCCGCACGGGCCAGCCGGGCCGCCGCCCGCAGCATCAGCGGCCGCGGCGGCGCTTGCGGAAGAACACCGCGCCGCTGCCTGCGGCCAGCGCCAGCATGGCACCGTAGGGCGCAGCATCCAGCAGCAGGCCGGTGGGGGCCGCTGCCTCGCGGGTGTTCGTCACGGTGATGTCGGTATCCGCAGCCGTCATGGCGCGCTGCGCCAGCGTGCGGGTATCCTCCACCGTGCCGGTGGGTGTGGCCCAGTCGGTCGTGTACTTGGCGGCATCATCGCCGCCCTCCGCGATCGTGTAGAGGGCGCCCTCCGGCAGGCCGGTGACCTCGATTTTCTGATCCGCGCGGATCGTCTCGGTGATGGTTGCCTTGCCGTTCGCATCAAAGCTCAGCACCGTGCCCTCCCCGGTCAGCGCGCCCCCGGCCTCGCCGGTGCGGACCGTCACGGACGCCATATGCTTCTCGGCATCGGGGTCCTCCAGCGTGAGGGTAAAGTCAAAGCTGTCGCCGTAGTCGGCAAAATCACCGGCCAGCCTTTTGGTCAGTGAGAGCGCGTAGGTTGTGTAGGTGTTTGCGATAAAATCCACCTTATCCCCGCCCGCCAGCGGTGCCAGCGCGGCATAGTCGATCTTAAAGCTCGTCCCGTTGGGGTCGGCGGCGTCCGCATTGACGACACGGGCCTTCAGCAGGTAGGCGGGGGCGGCGGTCAGCCCCGCAATGCCGGGGTCGCGCTCGGTCAGGCGGTAGTAGTAGACGCCGGGCTCGATAAACTTTGTCATATCGAACTGCACGGTGACATCTCTCTCGGCAGCAAGGCTGCCGTCAGCCCCCCGGGCAAAGACCGCTGTGACGGTGGGGCTGGCAAGCTGGTCGGTGCTGCCGAGCGCCGCGCCCTCCTCGGGCTGGTCGGGCAGGTCGCCTTCCTGCGCGCCGGTCACATCGAAGATCATCGTACCCAGCACGCCGCCCGCACCGGCGGCATCGGTCATATCAATGGCTTTTTTAAAGGTGACGCTGGCATCGCCGGTGGGGAGCCGGTCGGCGGCAAGCGCCGTGGTGGACAGCGCCCCCGCCAGCAGGGCCGCCGCAAGAACTGCAGAAAGCTTCTTTGCGTTCATAAGTAAGATCTCCTCTCCAATATGTGTGGGGGTCGGGTCATATCCCGCTGCGGCGCAGCAGGGCGATGACGCGGCCGCGTATCTCGCCGGTGCGGACCGGGCCGAACCACCGGCTGTCGCGCGCACCTGCGCGGGCATCGCAAAGGATAAAGTATTCGCCGTCCGCCAGCGTCAGGGGGTATTGTACGCCGTTGTCATAGCGGGGCGTCTGCTCGTAGATGTCCGGCTCCGCCACCACGCTGCCGTTGATGAGCAGCAGCGCCGTGTCGGTGACCTCCACCGTATCGCCGCCGCGGGCGGCCACCCTGCCGGTATAGCGGGTGCCGTCCTTCTCAAAGACGACCGTCTCCCCCGCCGTATAGCGCTGCGGCAGGCGGTAGTACAAAAGCAGGTCGCCGGGCTTGATGTGGGGGTGCATCGTGTCGTCCGGCTGGATAGCCAGCCCGAACACCACCCCGAACAGCACCGCCAGCAGCGCCGCCAGCACACCCGCCCGCACCAGAAACTCCCGTATCTCCGCCCATGCGGCGCGGCGGTCCTCCTGTGTTTCCAGCACTCACACCCCCCTTCGGCGGCGGAGCAGCGCACAGACCAGCGCCGCCGCCACTGCCGCCAGCGCGGGCGCAGCTTCCCGGCGCAGCCCGGTGGGCGGTACGCCGTCTTTGTTGTTGCGGCAGGTCAGCGCCGTGTCGTTCTGCCCCACCGTGCCGGTCCATTGGCCGCCCTGCGTCACGGCGGTGCCGTCGGCAAAGCTTGTCTCATAATCCGCCAGCGCCTCCTCGCTGACGGTCAGGGTCTGCCCGGGCTTGAGATGCCCGATCGTCACGCTGCCCCGGTGGGGGATCGTGAAGCCCGCCGCCGTCAGCGCCGCACCGCCCGCAGAGGTCACGGCCGCGCGGTCGGCTGTCACCGGCACGCCGTCCACAGCCGCCGTAAAGGCAAAGGCGCGGCGGGTATCGCCGTAGCCGCCCGTCACCTGCTTGGTGATCGTCAGGCTGCGCCACGGCGCGTACCGGTTTGTGATGACGGCCTGTGCCGTGGCGCCGGTCGTCACCTCCACCTCCGTCTGCGCCTCGGCGGCCGTTGTCGTGCAGTAGGCGCTGTCCAGATCGGGGTGGTCGGTCTCGGTCACGGTATACCGCCCGGCGGGCAGGCTGCCGATCGTGACGCTCTGCAGCCCGCGCAGCCCGAAGCGCAGCGCGCCGGGCGCAGCAAGGGTGCGCGTCTCGGCCGTGCCGTCCGCATAGGTCAGCGTATAGCTGCCGGCGGGCAGCTCGATGGAAAAGGTGTTTGTGACGGCGGCGGCCTCGGTGCGGTAGGCGTCCTGCTCCACGGCCTTTGTCAGCTGCAGGCTGCCGCTGCCCATGACCGGTGGCTCCGGCTCGGTGCTGAACCAGACCTTGTCGAGCAGATTGCCCTCCCGCCGGTCCCCGCTTGCGCAGGACAGTGCGAGAAAGAAGAACCGGCTCAGATACTGCCCCGCCGCCACCGTGTAGTCGCCCCGGTGGGTCACCCAGGCGGTATTGCCGTCCGTCATCTCCCCGCCGACCATAAAGCTGCGGATCGTGACCGGCTGGCCGTTGTAGTCCACCGTCCGTTCCAGTGCGCTGCGCACGCTGCCGCCGGTCGTATCGGCCGAGGCCTGCGTCAGGATCTCGGTGATCTGCTGCGCCACCGCGACCGGCGCGATGAGCAGCGCCATTGAGTCACTGCCCGCGCGGCCCCGGTGCGCCAGCGACCAGTGCAGCGTGGTGCCGGGCACGGTCAGCACATCCTGATACAGTGCGCCGTAGGCCTGACAGTTCAGCTCGGCAAACTGGCTGCCGTCATAGGCACCGGGGGTGTGGTAGCAGACGGACGGGTCGTTGGGGTCAGTGCGCAGCTCCCCATCGATCAGATCGGTGTAGCTGCGGCCTGTGCCGTCCACAAGCTCTATGTAATGGCCGTTGACAAGGCTGCTCCAGTGGGGGGCAGCGCCGGTCGTTCGCCATACAATGGCAGGGTTGGTGTCGGCGTCCGCCGTCTGGATAAAGTGCGACCGCTTGGCCGTAAAGGGGTAGTACAGCGTGCTGCTGCCGGCCACGGCGGGGGCCTCAAAGCTGCCGTTCTGCAGCTGGATGTAGTAGGCCACCCGGGTCTGGGCGGCCGCAGCGGTGCCGTCTGCGCCGGTTACCTCCACCTTATAATAGAGCCTGTCCGCATCGCCGATGCCCGCCACGCAGGAATCGAGCGCCGCGTTGAGCCGCTGCTCGCTGCCCGCCTCGATGTTCCAGCCCGAGCCGGAGCAGATCTGCGGGGTCACGGCCTGCCAGTCAGCCCCATCCCTGCTGCGGTACCATGTGTAGACAGCCCCCGGCAGCTTTTCGTCACTGCCGTTGACCTGCGCGGTCAGGCAGCCGTCGGCGGCAATGCTGTCGATGAGCACCACCCCGGTCACGGCGGCCGGCTGGGCGGTCATCTCCGGCAGGGCGCGCAGCACCGGGGCGCGGGCGGTCTCGGGTGTGGCCGTCTGCTGCGGTGCAGGGGCCGGGGCTTCGGTCGGTACCGCCGTGGGCACCGGGGTCTCGGTCGGCGCTGGGGTCGGTGCCTCGCTTGGCGCGGGGGTCGGCTCCTGTGCCGGGGTCTCTGTCGGCGTGGGGGTTTCGGTCGGCTCCGGGATTGGCTCTGCCGTTGGTTCCGGTGTAAGCTCTGGTGTTGGTTCCGGGGTCGGCTCCGGGATTGGCTCCGGCGTTGGCTCCGGGGCGGGGGCCTCGGTCGGTGCCGGGTCAGGCGGGGCCTCGGCGGCCGCCGCTGCGGGCAGGGGCGGCTCCTCCTCCGCAAAGACTGCGCTGGCCATGCCCGCCGCCATACAGCAGGCCAAAAGCACAGCCAACAGACGCTTTTTCATAGGCGTATTCCTCCTTTGCACAAATTCCTGCGCGGGCGGCTTGTCCATTGCAGGGATCGTTTTGGAGTATACAGGCCCGCCCGCGCAGAAGGCGTCGATAGCGGGAATCCGCTAAAACCTTACGCGCCGCGCCTTATTTCCACGCGGCGCGCAGGGCGGCGGCCTCGCTCTCGGCCAGTGCGGGGTAGTCGGGGTTGTCAAACAAGCTGGCGTAACGGTACAGCCCCACGCCTGTGATGCCGCTGTGCGCCAGCAGTGCCAGCTGGTCGGCCAGCGCATGGCCGCTGACCCACTCGCTGCCGCTGTCGGAGCCGTCCCCCGCACCGATGCGGTAGGCCCCCAGCCCCGCATACAACTGCACCCCCGCCGCCCGGGGCAGCGCTGCCCATGCGGCCGCCAGCCGGGGCAGGCTGTGCGCGGTATCGCCGTCCTTCTCATACGCCTGCCCCCAATAGAGCTGGGGCATCAGGTAGTCCACCGTCCCCTGCCGCAGCCAGCGGGCGGCGTCACTGTACTGCAGGGTATAGTTCTGCTCGGGGTCGCCCGCCGGGGCCGCGCCGAACCGCACACCGTACCGCTGCGCCGCCGCGTGGCACAGCTCCATCAGTGCGTTGACATTCTCCCGCCGCCAGTCGTCCAAACTCAGCGCCGTGCCGCTTGCCGCATAGTCGGCAGCGTCAAAATCAGGGTCCTGCACGGGGTAGAAATAATCGTCAAAATGGATGCCGTCCAGCGAGTAGCTGCGGCACAGCTCCTCCACTCCATCGGCAATATACTGCCGCACGGCCGCGCCGGACGGGTCAAGCACCGCGCCGCTGTCGGTATAGCGCACCCACTCGGGGTGAAGGCGCGCAGGGCTTTCGGCACAGAGCGCCGGGACCTGCCCTGCCTGCAGGCGGTAGGGGTTGATCCACGCCTCGAGTTGCAGCCCCCGCGCATGGGCCGCCGCAATCATAACGGCAAGCGGGTCAAACCCGGGGTCCTGCCCCTGCGTGCCGGTACAGATATGGCTGAACGGAAAATACGCGCTGGGGTAGAGCGCATCCCCGAAGGGGCGCACCTGCGCAAGGACAACGGTCGCGCCAAGCCCGGCGATGTCATCCAGCATCGCCTCCACATCTGCCGCAAAGGCTGCCTGTGTGGAGAAATCGACCTGCTGCCATTCCAGATAGCTGACCCAGACCGCGCGGTAGGGCGCGGCGGCTGCAGGCTGTGCCGTGGCCGCGGGCGTTGGGGCCGCAGGCTCGTCCGCCCCGGCCGCCCTGCGCGGCAGCACGGCGAGCGGTGCCAGAAAAAACACCGCCGCCAGCAGCAGGATATACCGGATATATCGCATCGTACCACCCCCTGTCCCACAAAGATATGCGCCCGCAGCCCCGATGATGCCGGTTTTTACCGTTTTTTACCCGCGCAAAATTTGACAGGAATTGGCAGGAAATGATATATTAGATATATATGCAACATTTTTTAGGACGCAAAGGCGGCGAGGCTATGACCAGACACGAGGTCGAAAAGGAAATGATGCAATACCGCACGATTTTTCCGATCGTGCGGCTGCTGGACGCGGGGCAGGTATGCGGCAACGCGCCGGTGGGGGAGCATTGCCCCTGCCATGAATTCTGGCACAGGGACAACCCCTGCCAGAACTGCATCTCCCGTCAGGTGATGGAGGACCATACCCAGCGCACCAAGCTGGAATATATGGGCCGCGATCTGTATCAGGTCACAGCGGTCTACCGCGAGGTGGACGGCGCCCCCTGCGTGCTGGAGCTGATCCAGCCGCTGGACTGCGACAATCTCATCGACCCCGAAAACAGCGACCGGCTGATGAGCAGCGTGTCCGGCTACCACATCAAGCTCTACCACGATGCCCTGACCAGCTGCTATAACCGCCGCTATTATGAGGATGTCATCAAAAGCCGGAGCGAGCCGGCCGGCGTGGCCGTGCTGGACCTTGACGATTTCAAGCTGTACAACGACACCTACGGCCATCAGGCCGGCGATGCAGCCCTGCGCACCACCGTGGAGGTCGTGCGCGGCTGCATCCGCAAAAGCGATCACCTGATCCGCTGCGGCGGCGATGAGTTTTTGCTCGTGCTGCCCGGCATTGCACAGGCGGCGTTTGTTGCCAAGCTGGAGCGCATCCGCCAGCAGCTGCACACCGCCGTTGTACCCGGCTACACCCGGCTGCAGATCTCGACCAGCATCGGCGGCGTGATGAGCCGCCCGGGCGAGAGCTGCGAGCAGGCGGCCTCCCGCGCGGACCGGCTGATGTATCAGGCCAAAAACCACAAAAACACCGTTGTGACCGAGGACACCGCCGGCACCGCCGCCCCCTCGGCCGCCGGGCGGGACCGGCAGGCCCGCCAGAATATCCTGATCGTAGACGATTCCGAGATGAACCGCGCGATTCTGGCCGAGATCCTCGGCAGTGATTACAATATACTGGAGGCCTCCAACGGGCAGGAATGTCTGACGATGCTGGACCAGTACGACACCGCCATTGCGCTGATCCTGCTGGACATCGTCATGCCGGTGATGGACGGCTTTGAGGTCCTGAACACGATGAACCGCAACCACCGGATCGAGGACATCCCGGTCATCATGATCTCAAGCGAGGACGCCGACACCGTTGTGCGCCGCGCCTATGAGCTGGGCGTCTCCGACTATGTGAGCCGCCCCTTTGACGCGGGGGTCGTCTACCGGCGCGTCTTTAACACGATCAAGCTCTACGCCAAGCAGCGGCGGCTCATCTCGCTGGTGACGAGCCAGATCCGTGAAAAAGAGAAGAACACCCAGATGCTGATCTCGATCCTGAGCGAGGCGGTCGAGTTCCGCAACGGCGAGAGCGGCGCCCATGTGCTGCACATCGGCACGCTGACCCGGCACCTGCTGGAGCAGCTGACCCAAAAGACCGACCAGTACGCCCTGACGCCCGAACAGCAGGAGCTGATCGTCATGGCGTCGTCGCTGCACGACATCGGCAAGATCGCAATCGATGATGCGATCCTGAACAAGCCCGGGCGGCTGACCCGCGAGGAGTTCGACATCATGAAGCAGCACACCACGATCGGCGCGGCGATGCTGGACCAGCTGCACCACTACCGCAACGAGCCGCTGGTGCGCACCGCCCATGATATCTGCCGCTGGCACCATGAGCGGTGGGACGGCCGCGGCTACCCCGATGGGCTGCGCGGCGACCAGATCCCGATCTCGGCGCAGGTGGTGGCGATGGCCGATGTCTACGATGCCCTTGTGAGCAAGCGCGTCTACAAGGACGCCTACGCACCCGATGTGGCGGTGCAGATGATCCTGCACGGCGACTGCGGGGCCTTCAATCCCCTGCTGCTGGACTGCCTGACCGACCTGCAGGACACCTTCAAAGCCGAGCTTGCCGCCCCCGAGGCGTGATACCGTCCGCTTGCGGGCGATTTTTCTGTTACTTTGCAACCAGTTTTCAAAAATTCCGTTGTGAAACTACCATTTTGCTGCCTGTGCGCGGGCTTGGATTGGGAATTTTGCCGAAAATCGCCGTTTTCTGCCGCAGGGTGCCGCTTCCGGTTGAATAGCGGCGCTTGATGTGGTAAAATTGTACATGATTTATACGCAGGAACGGACAACCGCAGACCGGCTGCCCTGCTTATATGATTTTGTACAGAAAGAATGAGAGGAATTTGGAGTTGCACGTCATTACAAAACGCGAAAAGATGCAGTACGCCTATGTGTTCCTGACGGATCTGCTGGCCCTGTCGGTCAGTATTCTGCTGTCGTGGCTGATCACTGACGGACTGTTCAATGTGCTGGTGCCCTACACCGCACGGGACTGGATGCAGACGCTCTGCGCGCTGGTACTGGCCTTTACCGCGACCTTTTTCTGCTTTGACCAGACTGAGAACATCGTCACCCGCCGCCCCGGCGCCGAGATAAAGCTCTCGCTCAAGTTCAACCTGATGCTCTGCGTTATCTACTCGGCCCTGATGCTGCTGACCAAGGCAACGATGCTCGACTCCCGCTATTTTGCGGTGACGGTGCCGCTCATCAACGCTTTGCTGCTGCCGCTCGCGCACGGTGCGCTCAAGCGGCTGCTGCTCCATTTCCAGCGCAGCTGGGGCATGGAGAGTCTGGTCGGCATCGTGACGACCACCGACCGCGCCGACCGCCTCATCACCGAGATCGGCAAGGACTGGTCCCGCCGCATTGTCGGCGTGGCGCTGCTGGAGGCCACGCATGAGATCGTCGGCACCGAGATCGACGGCATTGCGGTGAAGGCGAACTTTACCGATTTTATGGACTGGATCCGGCGCGAGGCGCTGGACGAGGTCTATGTCGATGTGCCGATGGACAGCGGCGAGAGCTTCATCCCCTATCTGGAGGAGATGGAGAGCATGGGCCTGACCGTGCATTTCCGCCTGCCGCTGCTTGACCGGATCGAGGAGGCCTGCTGCGATGAGACGAGCGCCGCGCGGCTGAGCCGCACGCTGGGCCGCTGCGCGGGGGGCAGCATCGTAACGATGGGCACCGTGGAGCTGAAGCTGCGCGACCAGATCGCCAAGCGGTGCATGGACATCGTGGGCGGCCTGGTGGGCTGCATCCTCAGCATCCCGATCATTGCGATCGTGGCGATTCCCCTCAAGATCGAAAGCCCCGGCCCGCTCTTCTTCAAGCAGAAGCGCGTGGGCCGCAACGGACGGTACTTTTACATCCACAAGCTGCGCAGCATGTACATGGACGCCGAGGAGCGCAAAAAGGAGCTGATGGCCCAGAACGAGATGAACGGCCTGATGTTCAAGATGGAGGACGACCCCCGCGTGACCAAGGTGGGCAAGTTCATCCGCAAGACGAGCATTGACGAGCTGCCGCAGTTTTTTGATGTACTGCGCGGCGATATGAGCCTTGTGGGCACCCGCCCGCCGACAGTGGACGAGTACAAGCAGTACGAGAGCCACCACAAACGCCGCCTGTCGATGAAGCCGGGCATCACCGGCCTGTGGCAGGTCAGCGGCCGCAGCAACATCGAGGACTTTGAGGAGGTCGTCAAGCTGGATGTGACCTACATCGACAACTGGTCGCTCTGGAATGACATCAAGATTTTGTTCAAGACCGTGTATGTAGTCTTCGCCGGACGCGGGGCGAAGTAAAAGCATCTTCCCGGGCGGCTCACACCGTGAGCTGCCCGGGATTTTTTTATGGGGAAGTCTTTGGCAGTCTGCGCCTTCCCCCTTTGGGGGAAGGTGTCTGCGGCCCCGACCGCAGACGGATGAGGGGGGAAGTTCACGGCCGCAGTCCGTTTGCGCGCAGCCTCGGCAGGGCTTGCCCTCATCAGTCACCTTCGGTGACAGCTTCCCCCATGGGGGAAGCCTTTTCCCTCCACGCCAAAACGGGGTCTGCTTTGCGGCAGGCCCCGTTTTGGTTGGTATAGGAAAACAGAGAATGGCTTTTGGCTGCCCGCGTCAGACGATCTTGCGGGCTTTGTGGACGCCGGTCTTTAAGAACTCGACCCACTCGGCAATGTTCACGGCGTGGTCGCCGAGGCGCTCCAGATACTTGTCGATCATAAACAGGTCGAGCGCCGTCTCGGCATCATCGGGGTGCGCCGCAATGTAGGCGGCGATCTCCTTGCTGATGCGGCCGAACATGGCATCGCACTCATCATCGCGAGCAATGACCTGCGCGGCGGTGGACAGATCGACCTGCACATAGGCCGCGATGGCGTCCTTGACCATATGCAGCGCAATATTGCCCATAGCGTACAGGTCGTCCAGCACGCCGACGGTGCGCGCGCCCTCCGGGTGGAGGTGCAGCGTGATCTCGGCAATATCGCTGGCCTGATCGGCAATGCGCTCAATGTCGGTGACCATCTTGAGCGCCGTGGACACCTTGCGCAGATCGCCCGCGACCGGCTGCTGGCGCAGGAACAGCGTTAAGCAGCGGTGCTCGATCTCATGCTCGGCCGAGTCGATCTCGCTGTCCCGCGCAATGACGCTGCGCGCCAGCTCAACATCGCCGGTGCGCAGGGCGGTCATGGCGCTCTCGATCGCGCCGCCCGCCGCATGGCCCATCCGGGCCAGCATCGTGTCCAGCTGCAGCAGCTCGGCATCGTACATCTTCCGTACACTTGTACCCATTGTAAACCTCCTCAACCGAAACGGCCCGAGATATAATCCTCGGTGCGCTTATCCACAGGCGTAGCAAAGACGCGCTCGGTGGGGCCCATCTCGACCAGTTCGCCCAGCAGGAAGAACGCCGTCTTATCGCTGATACGCGCGGCCTGCTGCATGTTGTGGGTGACCATGACGATGGTGTAATTCTCTTTCAGCTCCGTGGCCAGCTCCTCGACCTTGGACGTCGAGATGGGGTCCAGGGCGCTCGTCGGCTCATCCATCAGCAGGACCTCGGGCTCAACGGCCAGGGCGCGCGCAATGCAGAGGCGCTGCTGCTGGCCGCCCGACATGCCCAGGGCGCTCTTGTTCAGGCGGTCCTTGACCTCGTCCCAGATGGCCGCGCCGCGCAGGGATTTTTCAACGATCTCGTCCAGCTGGGCCTTATTATGGATGCCGTGGGTGCGCGGGCCGTAGGCAATGTTGTCGTAGATCGACATCGGGAAGGGGTTCGGCTTCTGGAACACCATGCCGACCCGCTTACGCAGGACATTGACATCCATCTTGTCCTTGTAGATGTCCACGCCGTCCAGTTTGATGTCCCCGGAAATGCGGCAGCCCTCGACAAGGTCGTTCATTCGGTTCAGGCTCTTCAAAAAGGTCGATTTACCGCAGCCGGACGGGCCGATAAAGGCAGTGATCTCCTTTTCCGGGATGTCGATGTTGATATTCTTCAGTGCATGGAAGCTGCCATAGTACAAATCCATGCCGCGGACTTCAAATTTGTTCATGAAATGACCTCTTTGCTATATCTTCGTTTTGCGCGGGTTTTAGCGGCACGGTTCAGCGGAGGGGTCAAGACCCCTCCCTACAATTTGCCGGTCATGGGTGCCCTGTAGGGAGCGGTCTTGACCGCTCCGGGCAGTGTTCCCATCAACACCCGCTCCGTTCTCTCTGCAGCGCAGGGACCGCAACTTTACTTCTTCGCCAGCCTGCCGGCCACAAAGCCGGACAGGCAGTTGATGACCAGCACCAGCACCAGCAGCACCACGGCGGTGCCGTAGGTCTGGCCGATGTAGAGACCCTCGTTGGAGAGCAGGTACATGTGTACGGCCAGTGTGCGTGTCGAGCTGAATACGCTGGTGGGGATCTTTGCGACCGAGCTGGCCGTGTAGATCAGCGCGGCGGTCTCGCCCACGATGCGGCCCGTGGCGAGGATAACACCGGACAAAATACCGGGCATGGCGCTGGGCAGCACGATGGTGAACACCGTGCGCAGCTTGCCCGCGCCGAGGCCGAAGCTGCCCTCGCGGTAGGAGTCGGGCACGGCGATGAGCGCCTCCTCGGTCGTGCGCATGATGACGGGCAATACCATGATTGCCAGCGTGAACGCACCCGCGATCATGCTGTAACCCCAGTGCAGCTGGGTGACGAAGAACAGCATACCGAACAGGCCATAGACGATGGACGGGATGCCCTGCAAGGTCTCGGTGGTGACGCGCACGACCTTGACGAGCTTGCTGCCGCGGCGGGCGTACTCAACCAGCCAGATGGCGGCAAAAATGCCGAGCGGCGTGGCGATGAGCAGCGCGAAGGCGGTCATCAGCACGGTATTGATGAGGGCGGGCATTAGCGAGACATTCTCGGAGTTATACTCCCATGCGAAAAGTTCGGGCTTGAGGTTGGGGATGCCCATGACGAGGATGTAGCCGATCAGGAACACCAGCACGGCGGCCGTCAGGAAGGCGGCGATCCGCACCAGCCACCGCAGCGCGGCAGCCTGTGCGCGGGCGGCGCGGCGGTTCTGCCCGCCGCCGGGCATAAGCGTATGCGGTCTTGCGCAGGTCATATCGGCCGCAGTCTTAGTTGCGGTGATCTCAGGCATGGTCGCTGCCCCCTTTCACAAGGCTGAAGCAGAGGTTGATGAGCAGGATAAAGACGAACAGCACAACGCCGGTGGCGATCAGCGCCTCGCGGTGGAGGTCGGCGGCGT
>ERZ827469.1624-NODE-1624-length-19428-cov-3.737883_pt1 | contig 19428 bp, 17 predicted proteins | sample MGYA00519917_ERZ827469 | MGnify/ENA primary metagenome ERZ827469 (study PRJEB31778, sample SAMEA3449314) | human gut metagenome | biome: human gut; feature: human-associated habitat; material: faeces | place: United Kingdom | collected 2010/2012 ... | reverse complement strand
ATCTTTTCTGTGCCGATTTTTGTATCGTCGATCAGATTAGTCTGACCGTCATGGTTCCAGATACCGTTGTAGATGTACACGGCTGCACTGATACCCTTGAACGCATCGTTGCCAATGGCCGAAACAGTGGCCGGAACGCGCACCTTACCGGTGAGGCCGGTGCCTTCAAAGGCCGAGTCGCCGATCGAAGTGACGCTCTGCGGGAAGCGGATGCTCGTCAAATTCATAGCACCCTTGAAGGCGTTCGCGCCAATGCTGGTAATGCCGTCCGCAATGCTCACAGTGGCGATCTTGCCCATATGTTCACTCCACGGCGCGGGGTCTTCAGCGGAGTAATCTTTCATTGCACCTCTGCCGGACAGGGACAGAACGCCGCTGGAGTAGGCCCAGGAGATGCCATTCTCGGTACCCTCACCGCAATCCGCAAGGTTTTTGACACGGTAGCCGTTCGTCTCAGCATACGCGAGCAGATCGGAGATATCATCGCTCGTATTTACCTCGATCAAGACTTGGTCCTTATCCTGATATGCGAAAGAGCCGTCGTTACAGATAACAGACGGATTCTGCAGGGTAACCTTCGTCGGCGCAGTGCCCGTATTATGATATTTGCCGAAGGCATAACCGCCGATCGACTGAACCGTGGCAGGGATTGTCAGCTCATTGATGCTGCTGCACATCAGGAAATTGTTGTTGATCTCTGTAACGGTCGGATCGCCATCCCATACAAGGGAAGTCACCTTGTCAAAACGGGTGAAAGCAGCACCACCGAGAGAGATTACGCCGCTCTTGATGACGACTTTCGTTGTGACATCCTTGTAAGTCTTCCAATAGGGGGCGACGTTTTTATTCTCTCCGGCGCTTGCCCAATCTCCGTTGCCGTCCCAGCTATTCCCGGTACCATCGAGCTTGCCGAGCTTGCTCTTGTCAACATTATTGTTCGCTGCCTCTTCCGGCGTCAGCGCCCGGACGGTCGCCGTATAGGTTTCGGGGTCGGCGCCGTTTTCCGAGAATTCGATCACACAGCCGCCACAGACAAAACTGGTTTCTGTGGTAGTGCCCTCAGTGCTTGGCGCAGCAGGTTCGGCAGAGCCCGTGCCGTCAGTCGCAAGGGCGGCAGAGGGCAAAAGGGAAAGAGCCATGCAGAAGCACAACAGGAGTGATAAGAACTTCTTTTTCAATTTGCTTTCCTCCAAAATACAAAGTATCTATATAAAGTCCGCCTTGCGGCAGGCACTGATTTTTATGTCTTCCCGGCTCTCGTTCTTCCGGCGCAGACGGGACAGCCGCACTGCTGCACGCCCGCGCGCGAGTAGATGGTGGCTTTCCAGACATGGCCGTAAGAGCACTGCCACCACGCTTTTTTGTGGCTGCCCGCGGTCACCATCTCCGGTGTCAGTGCGCCGTTGAGGGTCTCGTGCCACTGCTTCGCCACCAGCGGCGCTGCGGTCGCTAAGTCGTTGAATCCCGGCAGCACCTTTCGGTTGGCGCAGTAAGGACAGCCGTCGCCGCGCTGCACGAATGGCCTTTCGGACAGCGCCACCAGACTTTGCGCCTTGTGCCGGAGATCACCTGCGTAGGCAAAAGAGGCACGTTTTTTGCCGCATCCCATTCTTTCGCGATCGACGGATACTCAGCCGCAAGGGAGGTTTCCTCTGGCAGGACGTTCTTTCCCGCGCAGTACGGACACCCACTGCCCTGCGCCCGTGTTTTCACGGCGGAACGGTAGGAATGGCCCCTTGGGCATCTCCACCAGATCAGCTTGTGGCTGCCGGTCGTCACATCCTGCGGCGTCAGGGGTGCGTTCTTCTCGACGTCCCACTCTGCCGCGAGCAGCGGAAACTGCTTCATCAGGCCGCCCTGTTTAGGCGTAACCTTGCGCCCCGTGCAGTATAGGGGCAGCCTGTTCCCTCGCTGCGGGTGTAGACCATCGCCTGCCATGAGTGGCCGTTCGGACATGTCCACCAAACTCTTTTGTGACTGCCGAAAGTCACATCATCCGGCGTGAGTGGTAAATTTCGCTCAATATCCCACTTGGCAAGCAAAGCAGTCTTTCCCTGTTCGGTGCAAAACGCTCGAAATGTTCGTCGGATCGTCAGCCACCCCCTCACGAAAAAAGCTCCGTTCCAGCAAAGCCGGACGGAGCAGTGACAAGCGAATACATCAGTAAGGGTGCAACCGGCTGTCATAGCGTGTTCTCCATTCGGAGAGGCGTTAGACCCATCTGGCTTTGCGTCGCCGCCTTTCGGCGGTTTTGCCAAAATATGAGATTTTGAGAACGGAATCTATATTCCGTATATGCAAAGGAAGCGAAACGATCTCATCGCTTCCTTTACTCGTAGCAAAATATAGCACAATCTTCCGACAAAGGCAAGGGAAATTATGATTCCAAATATAAATTATGGAGTTTACAGGGGAAAACGCACTGTAAGCTTGTGCCTCTGCACCCATTTGAGCGTTCTCTGGCGCAGACAGCTCGATCTCTGCATGCGCTTTAGTTGTGAATATAGTGGTAACTGTATTCGCTTTAGCATTTTTGCGCAACAGAATATAGATTCCGTTTTTATGATACAAGTTTTAGCTGTTCGAGCTGTTTCCGATGCTCTGCCGCACTTGTGACAAGGTAGATTCGCGTCGTTTCGATGCTCGAATGCCCGAGAACATCCGCCAGCTTGACGATGTCCTTGTACGCGCGGTAAAACGCCGTCGCGAACAGGTGGCGCAGGTTGTGCGGAAACACTTTCCCCGCATCGACACCCGCGCGGGCGCACAGTTTTTTCATCTTTGACCAAATTTGATATCTTGACATTGCTTTGCCGCTTTTGGCGCGAAAGATCGCGCCGGAGGCGGTTTTTTGTCGCGCGGCATACTTGAGCAGCTTGCGGCAGAGTTTTGACGGCAGTAGGATCGTGCGGATTTTACCTTTCAAAGCAATTTCGGTCTTGCCGTTTTTCGCCGCTTCGACGGTGATATACTGCACCTCGCTGACGCGGATGCCGGTGGAGCAGATGGTTTCCATCAGGAGCGCGAGACCGCGGTCGCCCGCGGCCTCCGCCGCGGCGACCAGCCGTTCATATTCTGCGCGCGTTAACTCCCGTTTGCTGTCTCGGAACAGGCGTCGTTGAATTTTGAGGAACCGCGCGCGGCAGTCCGCCCATCCGCAGAAGCGGAAGAAGCCGTTCAGCGCTGCCAGATAAGTGTTGATCGTCGACGGCACGTAGTTTCTCGCGCGCAGGTCGTCCTTCCAAAGGCGGATCATCTCCGGTGTGACCGCCGCGCCGCTCAGGAATGCAGCAAAGCTCAGTAAAGCACGGCGGTACTTCTCAACCGTCGCCGCGGCGCGCTCTTCATTTTCGAGGGCTTTCAAATACTCAGTAATTCTCTCGTCGGTCATATAGTATTCCATAATAAAAATACCCCTATCTCTCTTGATAGGGGTATTGTAGCGTATTGCAGCACCGAAAAGCGAGAAACACCGCTTTTAACAGGATAGACGCAGGGCACTTCTCTGCGCCTTTGTCACTTCAGCTTGGAGCTGCTTTGAATGTACTCTACCAGCGAGGCCTTTGGGATTCTCCACACACGGCCATTCCGATAGCCTCTGAGTTTACCTGTGTTTAAAAGTCCATATATTGCATTGTATCCGATTTTCAAGGCTTCGCAGGCCTCTTCAACGTTCAGAATATCATCATAATTCTCGAACATTCATCATCTCTCCTTCGCTACGCTGCATTGCATCCGGAGCGGACACGATGTCGGATCATTTCCACAGCGACCACATAAGCACTCAGGAGGCTTTTTGCCGTTTCTTTGTCGCTGCGGGTTTTGCTTACGACCATACAGGTCCAGTTTCTCGATCTGCTGATAAACTGCCGGTTCAGTCCGGCCCAGCTCCAGCGCAATCTCGGTGATACCGACGCCGCTGTCAAATAAAATTCTCAGTCGATTCTTCTCGTCGTCTGTCCAGTAATCTCCGGCACGATCTGCGCGCAAAGTCTGGTGGCGCATGGAGCGCACGGATTCTTGGAACGCTTCTTCACTTCTCATAGGTCTGCTTTCTCCTTTTGAATTTTCTTTACCTTATGTTACGTTTCTAAATCGCAAATCGCTTTATTTTTAGTTGTATATCATCCTTATGAAGCACCATGGAGTTGTCCGCGGTGCTATTTAAATTTACCGTCTAAGTGCAGACGATATGCTTGCCTTAGGTTACGATATCTGCCATCTTTTCCCTGGGCACCAAGTCGTATATGCCCTGCACACGGACTCTGCGCACTGTCATCTGCATTTTGTCGTGAACTCGGTCTCCTTTGAAGACGGCAAAAAGCACTTCAGCGGATTCCATGATCTTTTCCCGGTCCGCGATTTTCTGCAAGAATGCTTTCCGCGTTCGAACGTGCACATTTACCAGTCTTTCCCTGACTCCGATGTTAACCGCTTCGGATGCTCCGACGATGACGAATTGCTGCGGATCGATTAAAACTGCGAAAGAGTTGTAAGACTTTTCCTTGCCGCAGGAACCTTTTCAACATTTTCTGTAGCACAAGGCCAAATATTCCTATTACACACTTTGAATTATGCCGGTTCGGCTGTATTGACAGTCCGCAGCAGGAATGCTACCATGAAATTGAAATCGGGCAAGGAAAGAGGAAAGCGAATGACATTGAATCAATTAAAAGTGGGGAATTCTGCCGTGATCACCACTGTTGGCGGAGATGGAGCCTTGCGCTGCCGCCTGCTGGATATGGGCTTGATCCCGCACACCCGCGTGACATTACAGAAGGTCGCGCCGATGGGTGATCCTATCGAGATCCGCGTGCGCGGCTACGAGCTAACGCTGCGCGTAGAGGAGGCTCAAAAAATCGAAGTGGAGGACGAGCCGAAATGATCTTTGCACTCGTTGGAAATCAGAACTGCGGGAAAACGACTCTCTTCAACGCCCTCACCGGATCCAATCAGCATGTCGGCAACTTTCCCGGTGTCACGGTAGACCAGAAGATGGGAGAGATCATAGACGAAAAAGGCTGCTCCGTGGTGGATCTGCCCGGCATCTACTCCTTGCGGCCCTATACACAGGAGGAGATCGTCTCCCGTGACTTTATCCTCAACCAAAAGCCGGACGGCATTATCAACATTGTGGATGCCACCAACATTGAGCGGAATCTGTACCTGACACTTCAGCTGCTTGAGTTGCGGATACCTATGGTGCTGGCGCTGAACATGATGGATGAAGTGCGTTCCAACGGCGGTTCCATCGACGTGCAGAAGATGAGCGCCTCGCTCGGCATCCCTGTCGTACCGATCGCGGCCGCAAAGGGTGAGGGCGTGAGCGAGCTGGTGAATCAGGCGATTGCTGTGGCTCGGAGCAGAACTCTGCCAAAGGTGACAGATTTCTGCGCGGATGATTCCGCCGTTCACCGCTGCATCCACGCCGTTACGCATCTGATTGCCGATCACGCCGACCGCATCGGTGTGCCGGCTCGCTTCTGCGCAGCAAAGCTGATCGAAGGCGGCGATGACCTTGCCGACCGTCTGGCACTTGATCAAAACGAGCGCGAGTTGCTTGAGCATTGCATCGTGCAGATGGAGAGTGAGGCAGGACTTGATCGCAACGCGGCGCTTGCTGATATGCGCTACACCTTCATTGAAGGCGTGGTGGCATCATCTGTGGTGAAATGCCATGAAAGTCGGGAGCACGCCCGCTCCATGAAGATCGACAGAATTCTCACCGGTCGCTACACAGCCATTCCGACGTTTCTGCTTGTCATGCTGCTGATTTTCTATCTCACCTTCAATGTTATTGGTCAGCGTCTGTCCGACTGGCTGCAAGGCGGGATCGATGGCCTTACCTTTCTTGTAGACCAAGCTTTGACTGCCTATGAGATCAATCCTGTGGTACACAGCTTGATTATTGACGGCATTTTTTCCGGTGTTGGCAGTGTGCTGGTGTTCCTACCTATCATTGTGACGCTTTTTTTCTTCCTCTCTATCTTGGAAGATACCGGCTACATGGCCCGCGTCGCCTTTGTAATGGACAAGCCTCTGCGAAAGATCGGTTTGTCCGGCCGCAGCATCGTCCCTATGCTCATCGGCTTCGGCTGTTCTGTGCCGGCAATTATGGCAACGCGCACGGTGTCGAGTGACCGTGACCGCAAGATGACGATCCTGCTCACGCCTTATATGAGCTGCTCGGCAAAAATATCAATTTATGCATTTTTTACCGCAGCGTTCTTTCCAACGCACCGCGCGCTCATAATGATCCTACTGTATCTGCTGGGCATTCTGATTGGAATTGCTGCGGCCCTCATCATGAACCAAACCGTGTTCCGCGGAAAACCCGTGCCTTTCGTTATGGAGTTGCCCAATTATCGGCTTCCGAGCCTCAAGAGCGTTGCGCTGCTGCTTTGGGAAAAGGCCGAGGACTTTTTGCAGCGGGCGTTTACTGTGATTTTTCTTGCTACCATCGTGATTTGGTTCCTCCAGAGTTTTGATACCAGGCTGAATGTAGTTACCGACAGTGCCGATAGCCTTTTGGCTCTCATTGGTCGATGGATCGCGCCAGTGTTCGCACCGTTGGGCTTTGCGGATTGGCGCTGCGCAACCTCCCTTATTTCCGGTTTTATCGCAAAGGAATCTGTGGTCAGTACGCTGCAGATCCTGTTAGGCGGAGCTGCACTTTCTACGATGTTTACCGGTCGTTCCGTTATCAGCTTTCTGGTGTTCACGCTGCTGTATACTCCCTGCATCGCGGCGGTAACCACGATTCGACGAGAATTCGGCTCAGCGCTGAAGACAGTTGGGGTCGTGATGATGCAGTGCTGCGTGGCATGGATCGTGGCTCTTGCTGTCTATACCTTGGTGGGGATCCTGTGATGCATCTGTTAGATTGGGCCCTTCTTGTCCTCATCGCAGCTGCAGCTATCACAGCTATCCTGCCGCTTCCTGTCTGCGGTGGGGGTAACACCACGCAGAAGAGTTTGAATATAATCACTTGTTGATAATCCCGCAGCGCGGGAATCCTGTTCTAATTTCTGCCGTTCGGCGGCAGAGAGGCGAACTGTGATACTGGTGCTGTTTTTTGATTTATTCATCGGGTTGTTCCTTTCTTTGCCTTGGCAAGAGGCGCAGATGTCTTACGCCACTTTACCGAGATGTTGCTAAGATGATAAAAAATTACGAGAAGACAGGAAAAAGCCTGATGGAGTTTGTTGCATTGCAACCCCATCAGGTCTTCCAAGTGATGTTCACATTTTTTCCTTCGATCTCGATGCGTTCGATGAATTCTGCGGCGACAAGCTTCTTTTCATCAAAGGATGCCCGTAGAAAATCGAACTGCAGCAGCTGCGGCGCAGGATGAGACACCTCGTGCAGCAGGTGTTCGCGTTCGGCGTGCAGCTTTTCGATCTGTTTGGATATGTACGATGCCGAGATTTCGCTGCTTTCTGCAAGCGCTGTGACCAGACGGTCAATTTTCTGTTCGACGGCCAGAATGGCTTCCGCCTGCGCGTTATCTTCAATAGCCGGAAGCTCGGCGGGACAGTCGTCGATCATGTTCTGCAGTTCATGCGCGTTATAGTCCTCCAGCTCGCGCAGGTCGACGTCGATCGCCGCATCGCAGTTTCCGAAGTTGCTGCGGCCGGAGCAGATGAGCTTGCAGCGCTGCTCAATTTTTATGCAGCTCACTTTGAGCGCGTAGCCGCACTTGGCGCACTTGAGAAGGCCTGTCAGCCAGGAGTACTTTCCCGCATTGGTGCGGGGAAGCTGTGCCTTGTTTGAGAGCTTGTCCTGCACACGCAGCCAGAGCGGCGGGGTCGGTAGTCGTAAATATGTTCGTGATGATCATATCTAAGTATTGCAGAAGCCAGTCAAGAAACATGACGGCACAAAAACTGACTAAGATCACAGCAGGTAAAGAAAGTATCCGGTACAGGATCAACGCGCTGTACTGCCCGATCAACACACCGGTACAGCGAGCACATACAGGAAATTGGTGCCCGTTGATAAAAAAACTCCGGTCTGGACGCTGGTGGCATCCTGCAAATTTTCCAAAGCTCATGCAGGAATAATAGAACTTACTGCTCACGTTCAGTCACCAAGCCAAGAATTTAACAGTGGGACTCCGAACAGGCCGAGCGCTATCACGATCACGGTAGCAATTGCAATAGAGGATAAGCAGTCCTTCTTCTGCTCAGGCGTCAGGCAGTTGATTAAAGGTTCTCCCAGTTCTTTTGATATCTCACTATGAACAGAGGCAAGCCCAAGTGCGGGAAACGCTGCTGTAATATACGCAAAAATTTCAAAATTAAATAGGTACTTTGCAACAATCAATACAATCGCAGCGGCAACCGCACTTCCATAGATTCCATCAGTTGCAATTTCCCACTTTTTTAACGCATCGGCCAGGGCGATATGAGCTTTTCCGCATTTTTTGCACACCCACCACAATTCACTTTTTGATTCCACTTTAGAGCCTTTGCCGCACAAGCCGCACAACAGTCCAAACGGCCCAAGCAGGAGCATACCACAGCAACCACTTCCCCAACCATAGCTTTTGTTCGTAACGGTAGTTTCGTTCTTTTGCAGAGGGTGGCAATCAAGCTCTCCGCAAAAGGGGCAAACCGTATCGTTATGAGTCTTCGCGGCAGATTCATCCAAGAGTCCCGCCCCAAATACAAGCGCATCTTTTCCTAAATCGTCGTCTGACTTCTGCTCGGGATCTTCGGCCTTGGAAGATAACTCTTGTCCACACTGATGACAGAATTTTGCATCCGCCGTGTTACTCGCACCGCAATTTTTGCAAAGGGGATGTGTCGGATCAACAGGGGAATCTTCTGAATGCTGTACATCGTCCGAGCTCAGTTCTTAACCGCATTGAAAACAGAACTTGGATTCGTTGGAGTTGTCAGCTCCGCAATGCTTACATTTCATGGTTTTCTCTCTCCTCAAAAAATGAAGTATTCTTGATCTCTTTAATCATCTTTTTTATAAGAATAGCTCGTATTTGTGATACTGTCAACAAAGAATATGCCAAAGATGATTATGATGAGGGCGACACGGTGCGGCTATACACGTTAGACGGCAAATGCAATATCTCCGGCGAGCGGATTAAGTCTGCACGCACCAAAGCAAAATTGACACAGGATCAGCTTGCGGCAAGGCTGCAAGTAGCAGGCCTGCAAATGGGCCAAATGGCAATCAGCAGAATTGAAAGCGGTAAACGCCTTGTCCCTGACTTTGAGCTTCCTATCATTGCGGAAGCATTAAATGTATCGACAGACTGGTTACTCGGCATAGAAAAAGGATGACCACTTCCGTTTGAAGTGATCATCCTTTTTTATATCCTCAATAAATATGGATTGCGCCCCATTCGTTTTCACGACCTGAGGCATAGTTGCGCAACGATCATGCTATACCTTGGCTACTCGCTCAAAGACATTCAAACATGGCTGGGTCATAGCAACTACAACTTCACTGCCGACACCTACATTCATTCTGGCATGGGCGCACATGAGCAAATGGTGCTCAGTATGTCGGAGCGGCTGGGGGAACTGCTGCCGCAGAATATCGCACCTGATCTAACAGCTATCTGAGTGCAAAAAACCGCTCCCGAGATCAAGATGATCTTGGGAGCGGACATTTTGTTAGCGTTCGCTGTTTTTTTGTGCCCAAAAACAGCCTTTTGCCGGAATGGGTTAGAAAAGTGTTAGAAAGCGTTATTTTGCGTTTTCTAATTTCTGTCAAAAGGTTAGAAAAAAGTCCTGAAACCGACTGATTTCAGGGCTTTTCTGGTTGCGGAGGCAGGACTCGAACCTACGGCCTCCGGGTTATGAGGCAGTCTCAAGCACAAATCGGAGTCATTTCGGCTCCGATTTGTGCTTTTTACCGCCATTCGCTCGGCGGATTTTCCATTGTTTCCATCCAGTCCTGCCCGGTTTTTCGGATTCTGGGTCAAAACTGGGTCAGACACGGTGCACCCGCACCCACGCTGTCCACGGCTTGTATGGACTGCTCAGACGCCTGCAAAGAGCTCGTCGGTGGCGTTGAGGGTCACCCGGAGGTAGGGGCCGGTGTCGGCGATGCCGGTATAGCCGGTCTCAGCGGTGAAGCGGTAATAACCGTCACCGAAGTTCCTGCCGTGGATGGGACCGTCAGCCAGAGTGACGGTCAACACGGCGTTGTTCCCATCCTGACGCAGATTCGCATTCTCGATGAGGGTGCAGCTTCCCGCCAGCTCCCCAGCGGGGAAGCTCTCTGGGTAGAGGGAGCCATACTCCTTCAAAAAGTCCAGGTCTACATCCTTGGAGAGGGTGCCGCTGCTGAGGAAGGTGTCATGCATGGTGACGGTGAGGGTCATACCGTCCTCCGAGAGAGCCACCTCGGTATAGGGGATCTCGCAGTAGGCAGCCACAAAGTCGCTGCCGTCCGCCAGGGGCGCGAAGGCCACGGTGAGGCCGCCTGCATCGACCTGGGCGGAACGGATGGCCTCCCGGCGGCCCTGCATCCCCATGAGATAACTCTCCCCAGCCCCGGCCCAGTAGATTTCAGAGCTACCAGTGCCGGGAGAAACATAGGGATCATAGTCTCGGTCGCGGCCCTGCTCATCGTAGAGAAGGCTCAGTGTGGCCAACTCCACGCGTGGGAATCTGGGGACGCCGTTATAGATGTTAGGCCCGCCGGTGACCACCCGGACGGTTGCCTGGGACTCGATCTCGCACCGAAGCAGGGGCGTATCCAGCCACAGCATCCGACGGCGGATGCCGCTCTGGCCGTAGACCCAGTCCAAGCTGGGGCAGTCCTCGTCCGTTCCCAGTTTCACCAGGAAATCTCCCTGGTACGCCTCGATGGAGGTGATAAGGCTTGCATCATCCCCATAGAGAGCCCGAACCTCCGCCTCCGTGGTGACGGGGCTAAGGACGTCCGTCTGAGAAGACCCGGCGGAAGAGGAGACATCGCCGGAGGACCCGGAGGAACTGGGGGCGGGACCATCCCCGCAGGCGGCAAGGTTCAGCAGCAGGAGGGCTGCCAGAGCCAAGGAGATGAGTTTCTTCATGGGATAGCACTTCCTTTCTGTTGTTTGGGGCGTGGCCCCGGTGAGGAACTTGCAATTGCAAACGGGAATTTAACGGCATAATTGTTCTGAAATTCTTCCAATTCCTTGGATTTATTGTACCATAGCGCAAAAGTGTTTGCAACTGGAACTGCCAACAGAAAATTCTGTGTATTCGCAAGAAAATAGGAATCGTGCGGGGAACTACGCCCACCTGACCTCAGAAAACGGCAAGTTAGCCGCTTTGACAAGCGGCCGTCCGGCGTTTCAACAGCACGAAGAGCACGCCGAGGGTAGTGATACCTCCCATGTCTCGCACACGCGGAAAGCCCTGAGCACAGGGTGTGAAAACCGTAATTTCGTCAGAAACAAAAAGATCACGCAGCCCAGCGGGGCCGCGACGCCTCGGAGCAGCGACGCGCATAAGCGCATCGCTGCTCCGAAGGCTTTCTGTGTTCTTCGGGAGCACACCCGACCAAGGCCCAAAAGCGGCAAAGTTTGCCGTTCTACCCCCTGGCCGCGCAGGGTTTCCGAAACGTGTGAAACAGTCCGAGGGTAGTAATAGCGCCCCCATCTGAATCGCCCCTGTTTCGCCGTGTAAGCCGCTGTGTGCGATCCTGTTGGCGAAGGCGAGTGTGTACCCGCTTTTGCTCGTGAAAGCGAACGTGGGCCGTTTGTGCGAGAAGTTGAAAAATGCGCTAAAAAGCGGTTTGGAACAGCGTTGTAACAGTAACTTTTTGGCGATATTCGTGGAAGTGATTTTGTGGTTTTTTGACAGGTTGAGAAAGGCTCCGGCGCTTTTGGCACCGGAGCCTTCCTTGAGTCTTACTTCGCAAGTACAACGGAAATTTTGATTTCCTTTTCCGTCTCGCTCAGGTCGAACGCGCCGCCGTCCGCGACACTCACACGCAGCTCATACAATGTGCCGTCAGAAAGCGTATCCACGGCGCTGTCTTCTTCATCCGTGATCGACCACAGTTCGTTGCTGACCTCCGCCAGCTTTCCGTCTGCACCGTAGGCATAGAGCTTCAGCTCAGCGGCGCGTCCGGAAAGATTGTTCATCCGGAACGAGACCGTCGTGTTGGGATGAACATTTTCGACCGTCACAGTATTGCGCCAGCTGGCGACCGTGCCGTCACCGCCGTCCTGCTCAAACCGTTCCTGTGTCAGTACGTTCCGCGCGGCCTTATCGAGATCGACCTTGCGGTAGGGCATTTCGGGAAGATACACAAAGCGGTCCTGCAAGCACAGCAGCTCCAGATAGCCCGTCGGGCAGTAGAGCGCGTTGCCGCTGTTTCCGGCATACATACCGATAGCCATGTTATTGTAGCCATATTTGTTGGAGACGTCCATGGTGAATACCGTCTCGCCGGTGGCAAAGTCCAGAATGATGTACTGCCACATGCCGCTTTCCAGATCCTGCACATAGCCGTAGATATAGCCCGTCGCGGTGGAGAGCTTGAGAATCGATGTATCGCTCAGGTCATTTCGAGACCAGATGCTCTTCATCTCATAGCCGCTATCGGTTTTCACGGTGTCCACGCGCTCGACGCCGGGCGCGATCATGCAGTTGCCCTTCGTCAGCCAGTTCATGTCATAGATGTTGGCGTAGCTCTGGATGGAGGAATCGCTGTCGGGATCGGCAAGGCCTGCGCTGCCTGCGCCGAACCAGTTGCAGACAATCGTGCTGACGGTGCCCTCGCTGTCGTCATAGACGATGGCAGAGTTTTCAACCGCCACCTGATAGCCCTCGGGCAGATCGTCCAGCACCGGCAGACTTGCAACGATCTCACCGGTCTTCATATCCAGAGCCAGCAGCTTGACGGGGTCAGCATTGTCGGTGAACATCACAAGCTCCGGCGTCAGCGACGGAGAGCAGCCGCCGCCCCATGCAAGACCGCCGCCGGTGGTCTTGTCTCCCTCGCCGCTGACTTTTGCGCCGACACTCTCATACGGCGTGCACCAGACGGCTTCGACACCATTATTCGCGCGCATCAGATAGCAGTTCTGGTTCGTCAGGATGACCGCGCCGTCTTTGGAGGCGGCAATGCCGTTTTCTGCCCCCTCACCGGGAGTCAGCTCATAGACAAAGACTGCATCAGAGAGATCAGCCTGTTCGCCGCTTAGAATCGCATCGATGGCGGAACGTGCGATATATCCCAGTACGCCCTGCTGCTCACGCTCGGGATAGATGCGGAAGCCGCCGGTTGCAAACCAGAGGTTGCCGTCGTAGTCAAAGACCACGGAAAGAAGATTCTGCGTCAGCTCCTTGCCGAGCGCAGCTTCGGCTGCCGCCTTGATGTCGATGTCCAGTACCTTTTCAAAAACCGGCAGAGGCGTACCGTTCTCGTCGGTGGCACGAAGCATCAGCACATGGTTGTGGCTGGTGGGGCAGACGATGAGGTTGCGCCCGTCCACAAAGGAATAGGAGCTTTGGATGAGATAGCCGCCGCCGTCGTGCCTGGCGGGAGAGAAAAAGCCGATGGTGCGGACTTCTTCTGCGTCGAGGTCACGGATGGCCAGACCGCCGAGGAACGGGCTGACGGGGTTATCGAAGTTGTCGAAGAAGATGGCCGGGGAGGCGTTGGGGTTCGTCTTTTCCATTGCCACGTTGACCTCGGGGCAGATGCCCACGGGGAGGATGGCGTCAGTGGAGTCGGTGTTGTAGCAGTCGTGGTGGATGTTTGACTCGCTGCGGCCCATAAAGGGGTTGGCGTCCACGACTTTTGCCGTCAGAGGCTTCGGCGGCAGGGCGGTGTCTGCGCCGTGGAAAAGGTCGGACAGAAGGCAGTCTGCCCTGGCGGCGGGAGCCAGCTGGCAGGACAGCAGTGTGAGAGCGGAAGCGCTGAGGAAGTTGCGTCGGGTCATTTTCATAGTGGAGTCCTCCTTTTTTGATAACATGACCTCTCAGCCTCCCCTCGATAGGGGAGGTGGCACGCCGCAGGCGTGACGGAGAGGTTATAAGTTCAGCAGAATATTCACCCGGAACAAACAGTTCTCGGTCTCGACGGTCATAGAACCGCCATATCTGGAAACAGCCGTCTGGATGGAGACGAGGCCGATGCCCATTCCGTCGTGTTTCGTGGAGTGGAGGGTGCCCTGCTGGCGCTTGAGCACGCCGTCATAGCGGTTCTCCACCAGCAGGCCCAGCATGGCGGGGCTCAGCATCCGGGCCATCACCTTCACCTGCCGCTGTTCGGGCGGCAGCTTCTGGCTGGCGTGGAAAGCATTTTCCAACAGATTGCCCAGCATCATGCAAAAGTCGGCCTCCGGGATGGCCAGCTGGCGGGGCAGTTCCAGCCGCCAGTCCACCGGCACGCCGAGGTTGTGGGCCTCGTGGTCGTAGTGACCGGCCAGAGCATCCACGGCAGGATTCGCGCAGAGGGTGGGGCGCTCCTCGCTCAGCTCGGATTCGTACTGGTGCAGGTAGTTTTTCAGCTCATCCACCTGCCCGGCCTCGGTGAGTCCGGCGATGACGTGGAGATGCTGGCGGAAGTCGTGGCGGAGATGCCGCGTCTGCTCCATATAGGCCCGCAGCTCGGTGTAGCGGCGGGATTCCACGGCCAGAAGCTGGTTTTCCCGGTCGAGCTGGGCGCTGCGGGTGTATTCCCGGGCCACCTGATACATCTCGTACAGCAGCAAAAAGATGCCCAGCAGCGAGATGGAGACGGCCAGAACAGAAATGATCATCAGACGGTTGATGAGCACGACGGCCGGGTCCAGCGGCATACAGAAGACGAGGAAAGCCGCGTAGATGGTGGGCAGCGGCCAGGCCGACTGCCAGAAGGCTTCGCCCCGGTACTCTTGTAGCAGCCAGCGGCTCCACTGGACGGCGGTGAACCAGAAGATGATGCAGAGCACTGCCGAGAGTCCCAGCTTGAGCAGAGAGGTGGAGACGAGACAGGCCGGGGCGTCGTTGCCCACCTCAGCCCGGGCATTGAGCACCGCAGAAAGCAGGGTGCAGACTGCCATCATGACGCAGGAGACGGCGAAGAGAAAGGCAGTCTGGCTCACGGAAACTTCCGGACCCACCCGCCAGCGCAGCAGCCAGAACGCCGCCAGCAGGGTGGGCAGAAGCAGGATGTTGCTGTCGAGTTCGAAGATGGCGCAGAGGGCCGCCGCCGCAAGGCAGATGACCGTGACGAGAGCGGCTGTCAGCACAGCGGTGCGCCGGGGGGCCTTCACATGCTCCCACAGGGGCGCGAGACAGAGGAATGCCCCCGGGTAGAAGACGGCGAGGTCCAGAAAATAGCGTCCAAATAAAGAAAAGTCCAAGGTCGGGCCTCCTCTCGGCGTCATAGCTCCCGCCGCATATGGCGGAACTGATATTGTGTGAACTGGGCGAACAGGGTGTTCTTGTCCTTCTGGCGCACGGGCAGGCGGGTGCCGTCCAGCATCTCGAAGCAGTCGCTGTCCAACCGGAGCACCTTGTCCATGTTCAGGATGACGCCCCGGTTGCAGACGATGAAGTTCTCCTGCGCCCGCAGCAGCTGCTCCACTTGGGAGAAGGTGGAGACGGCCCGGCACTCGCCGTCGTCGCTGACGATGCGGACGTAGTGGTTCTGGGCCATGGCGTACTGTATCTTCCGCAAGGGGAGATGTACCTGCTGCCGTGCGATTCGGACTTCCAGCTCCGGTTCGGCCCGGAAGAGCACCCGCCGCAGCTCGTCGGCCAGCTGGAAGAGCTTTTCTTCCCGGTAGGGTTTGAGCAGATAGTCGAAGGGGTGGACGGGGAATGCGTCCCATACGTATTCCGGGGACGAGGTCACGAACACCAGCAGCAGGTCGGGGTCGGTCCGGCGCAGGATGCGCGCCGTCTCGATGCCGTTGGTGCCTTCCATGCAGATGTCGAGAAAAACGACCTGATGATTTTTTGAGGGGAACGCCGCCAGAAAGGCGTCACCGCTCTCATAATGGTCACAGACCAATGTATGCCCGCCGCCGAAAGCCAGCCGCAAAAGGCTCTCCAACCGCTGAGCGTCGGGCAGGCGGTCTTCTACGACCGCAAATCGAAGCTCCATCCTCAAGTTCCTCCCTTATGACCATATTATAACATAACCATCGGGGCTTAGACACAGCGATTCACGCAGGAAACGACCCCATTCACGCAGGTTTGACAGCCCCGATGCAGCAAAACAAATCGTTCTGGCTCCATCAAACCACAAAACGAAACCTTTGTAAAATATAGAAATTTTATAGACATCTATTCTTTATAAGGATGGATAGCCCTCTCAGTCTGCTTCGCAGACAGCTCCTTCCAAAAGGGAGATGGAAATTTGTGATAGGAAAATGAAGTTTTGTGTTGTTGAAAACTTTCGGCGGACATAGAAAAGCGCACCCCTTCTGCTTCTGTGTGGAGAAGGGGGGGCGCTTCGTTTATACTTCGAGTTCAGGCAAATGCTCTTATTTTTCCCATCTCTTTTCCACTTCTTTGCCAAAAAAGTGAGATGAAGCACACAAAAGACAACGAAATGCCCGGCACAGAGTAAGCAAAATACCCTGTGCCGGGCGGAGGGGAAAAAAGTTTTCTTAGTGGTTGGCGGCGCGGTAGATGGCGATCATGTCGTCGAGGCTGAGTTTTTTAGCCGAGCCGAGGGCGGAGCCGCAAGCTTCGAGGCAGCGGCGGGCCATCTCGTCGATCTGCGCGTCGGTGGGGTCGATGCCCAGCTCATGGAAGCTGGCGGGCATCCCGATGCTGTGGTAGAAGTCCACCATGGCCTCGATGCCTTTCAGGGCGATCTCCTCGTCGGTGCCGTCGGTGGTCACGCCCATGACGTTCCGGGCAAAGCGGACGAAGCGGGGCAGGCAGTCCTTATAGACATACCGAGCCCAGCTGGGCCAGAGGGCGGCGAGGCCCGCGCCGTGGGTCACGTCGAACATACCGCCCATCTCATGCTCGAGTTTGTGGGACATAAAGTCGCCGCTGGCGATGCCGCAGCCGGTCAGGCCGTTGTGGGACAGGCTGCCCGCCCACATCACCTCGGCCCGGGCCTCGTAGTTGGTCGGGTCGGTGTGGAGGATGACCGCGTTCTTCATCACGGTGCGCAGCAGGCCCTCGGCCAGCACGTCGGTCAACTCCATATTGCCGCCATTGGTGAAATAGCGCTCCATGGTGTGCATCATGATGTCGGCGCAGCCGGACTCGGTCTGATAGTCGGGCAGGGTCTTGGTGAGCTCGGGGTCCATGAGGGCGAACTTCGGGCGGCTGATGTCGTCGTTGTAGGCCCGCTTCTGGTGGGTGTCCACCCGAGTGATGACGCTGCTGTTGGACGTTTCGCTGCCCGCCGCCGCGATGGTCAGGATGCTGGCCACCGGCAGGCACTTCCTGGCCGTGCGGGTGTGCTCGTACAGCTCCCAGACGTCCTTTTCCGGCTCGGCCAGGCCGTAGGCGATGGCCTTGGCCGTGTCGATGACGCTGCCGCCGCCCACGGCCAGCAGGAAGTCGATGCTGTTCTCTTTGCCGATGCGGATGCCCTCGTAGACCTTGTCGAGGTGGGGGTTCGGCACGACGCCGCCCAGCGTCCAGCTGGAAATGCCGGCCTCGGCCAGCGACTTTTCAGCTCGGTTCAGCACACCGGAGCGGACGGCGCTCTTGCCGCCGTAGACGATGAGGACGCGGGTGCCGCCGTATTCGCGCACCAGCGCGCCTACGCGCTGCTCGGTGCCTTTGCCGAAGATGACCCGGGTGGGGGAATAGAACTCGAAATTGCTTGCCATAGTGGTCTGCCTCCTTGTAAGTGCTGCTTTCTGAGCAAAAGTATACACGAAATAGATTCGAAAGTCTACAGGCTCTGCGCCTGCCGCCGCAAAATATTCGGGACAAAACAAAACCTGCATCCTCCCGGCAGGAAAACGGGAGGATGCAGGCTTCATTGGAAAACATCAGACAAAAAACCTGCCGACTTGAGGCGGTTGCAAGCCCTCAGTCGGCAGGATGCTTACTTCTTCGGAGTCATAGCCTCTTGACCTCGATTTCTTCATTTTTCGGTCTGTACCGGACGTTTCATAGAAGATTCTCCTTTGAAACGGTGAAGAACGATTGGCAGGGGAATGAATTTCTTAGTACATTGGAATGACCCTTTTCTTAACTGTTGGAGTGCGGGATACGAATCACAGAGATGAATTTCATATTACCACATTCTTTCGAGTTAGATTTGCGAAGGGAGTGTCATTACTTAGTACATCGGAGTTTCTCCTTTAGAGTTATTCAAATAAGACGTTCCGTACAAAAGCTTTCTTCATTGGGATCACCTTCGGCGGATCTATTTGAACGCGAGGGATTTTATTTCACTGAAGCTGAAATTCATTCCACAATCGTCGCCGACGTGGAAACGCTGAACAAACGCGGTGAAGTTTTGAAACTTACGGCAAATACCTAAAGTTATTTTCTTTGCCAAAGCATAAATACAGCAAAAAAGAGAGCTTACGCTCTCCTCGTCATGCACGCTATAAGATATGTATGCCTCTCAAACTGCTGGCACCGCAAGCTGCCGGCATCACAGATTACAGGCTCTACAGGCTATGTTTTACCTTTTTCCGCGCCAAAGTGGCCTGCGGAATCCCCAGAAATTCTGCCGCGGCTCTGGTAGTCCTACATTTTTTCAGGGCGAAGGCGATTAGATTTTTCTCCTGCCTGTTCATGGCGCTGTTAAAATCCATCTTCTCTCCGCTGCTGCCCTCTTTTCTCATATCGAAATGCGTTATGTCATACAGACTCTCGTTTATCAGCATATCCACCGCTATACCGTCTATTATATGTTCCTTCTCAGATATGTAGAGGCGGTGAACCGTGTTCTCCAGTTCGCGCACGTTTCCCGGCCAGTGATATTCTCTCAGTTCCTCGAGGGCGTCATTGGAGAATTCTTTCTTTACTCCGTACTTTTCACTGTATCCTTTTATGAACGCCTGGGAAAGGCAGGTTATATCGTCCTTGCGCATCCTTAAAGGTGGCACGTTGATCATGCATATATTCAGGCGGTAATACAGGTCTTCCCTGAACTGACCCTCATCGACCAGCTTTTTCAGCGGTATGTTGCTGGCGCATACTACCCGGACATTCACGTGTCTCGGCTGCGTTCCTCCCACTCTGTAATAAGTATTTTCCTGCAGAACTCTCAGCAGCTTCGACTGCATCGCCAACGACAGGCTTCCTATCTCGTCCAGAAACAAAGTTCCGTTATTGGCCAGTTCAAAATAGCCTTCCTTTCCGTCGCTGTGGGCTCCGGTAAAAGCGCCTTTTTCGTAGCCGAAAAATTCGGATTCAGCCAGATTTTCCTGTATGGTGGCGCAGTTTATTTTTATGCATGGTTTTCCGCGCCTCGGACTGTTTTGATGTATAAGATTGAAAACCTTTTCCTTTCCTACTCCTGTTTCTCCCTGGATGA
>ERZ827469.1613-NODE-1613-length-19531-cov-8.459437_pt1 | contig 19531 bp, 17 predicted proteins | sample MGYA00519917_ERZ827469 | MGnify/ENA primary metagenome ERZ827469 (study PRJEB31778, sample SAMEA3449314) | human gut metagenome | biome: human gut; feature: human-associated habitat; material: faeces | place: United Kingdom | collected 2010/2012 ... | reverse complement strand
CTTGATTTTCCGGGCTTTTTGAACCATTTTGATATAGTCTGAGCAGTCGATTATCGCTTGCTGAACTGCGGAGCGCGACGAGCTGCTTTGAGACCGTACTTCTTACGCTCTTTCATTCTCGGGTCACGGGTCAGCAGGCCGGCGGCCTTCAGGGGCGCACGGTAGCTGTCCTCGACCTGCAGCAGCGCACGGGCGATGCCGTGGCGGATCGCGCCGGCTCGGGCGCTGCGGTGATGCTGGCGTTTGCTCTCGGAACGGTGCCGCTGCTGCTGGCATTCGCAATGCTCGGAGCACTGATGCCGCGGGCGTGGACGAAGTATCTGCGCAAGCTCGGCGCGGTGCTCGTAACGGCGATGGGACTGAAAATGCTCCTCGGCGGGCTGCTGCTTTTGAGGTGATATAATAAAAACCGGAGTGCGGAATCTTGTCTGCACTCCGGTTTTTACGTTTGTTTTATTTCGCCGCGACGCCGTCGATATATGGCTTGCCGCGCTGCGCCTCGCGGATGAGCTCCTTCATGGGCTTTGTCAGATACGTGTCCTTGCGGCATATGAGCGACCACTCCATGCGGGTGTACGGCTCGGGCAACTCGTAGGAATAGACGGGGAAACGCGTTTTGTAAAAGCTGATGCAGCTTTTCGGGAAGCAGGCGACGCCCATTCCCGCAACGACGTTTGAAAAAATCGTGCTGAGACTCGACGATTCGAGCACCTGCTTGGACTTCACTCCTATATGCTCGGCAAAGCGGTCGTACAGGATGCGGCACACGCAGCCGGTCGGAAACGACAGAATTTGATTTTGCAGGAGCTTTTTGAAATCGACGGTCTCGCCGCAGTCCTTATTCGTGACGATGACGACGTGGTCCTCGCCGATGACCCATTTGCGGATATCCGGATGCTCGACGTCTCCCGATACGAAGGCGAGGTCGCAACTGTGACCCAGCACCCTTTCCACCAGCCCGTTGGGACCGAAGGTGGGACCGTTTTCAATCTGAACCGAGACCTTGGGGTGCTTGTCGCTGTAGCCTGTGAGTATTTCGGGGAGGATGGAGACCGCGATAGACTCAAGCGTTCCGATGTTTATGCAGCAGCCCGAGGCGTGGTTTTCCATCGCCTTGGTCATCTCGCCCGACATATGCAGCATTTTGACGGCATGGCAAAGCGCCTCTCACGCGCGATAGTGCCGCAAGAGTTGCTAATTATTTTAAGGATATAAATGCTGCATGGCTAATGGGCGAAAGTAAGTTTAAAACAAAATTTGAGCAAGCGTATTATGATGAATGCTTTACTCTTTTTCCATCTTCATACCGATAATAGCTCCGCTCCTTGACCGTCCTCGTAACAATATACTGCCAAAGTCGCTTAAACTGCGTGTAGGACAGCGGTTCGCCATCCCGGTTTGAAACCACGTACTCTGAAGTCGAAGTTTCCTTTGCTGCTTTCAAACACTCAGCCAAGCAAACAGGAAGGGGGATATTTCTCTCCGCAGCCTTGGTTTTCAATTCATCCGAAATCACCGGTCTGTTGTGTTCTGTATGCCATGCCCGCCTTACCGTCAGATATGGAGTATCCGTATCCAGATATACTGAATCCCATTGCAGAGCAAGAATTTCTTCCCGGCGCAGACCCGCATACAAACCGATCATGACAAAGACATAAGGCGGCAAATCTCGGATAGCATCCAAAAGTCGCTCCACCTGTTCATCTGTCAAAGCCTGACGCTCCTCTTGAGGAACACCGCCACCTTTTGTTGTCAGATAAATCGTTGGGTTATGGTCAATGATCCTGCTTTCCATCGCTGCGCGAAAGATAGACTTGTAAAGGATCACCACAGATTTATAAACCGATGCAGATTTCTTGGAAACCGGAACAAGGGCAAGTTGAATATCATCCAGACTAACCTCTCCCATCCGTTTATCTCCCAATTCCGCTATAATATGCCGCCTGACCTTTGAGGTGTAATCCGTCAAGGTAGTGGCTCGTACATGAACCGACTGCATCAGTAGCCACTTTTCACAATACTCTGCAACTGTGGGCGTTTTCCGATGAAAAGTAGCATGCCAAACTGCCACAGCCAAAAAACGAGCGGAAGGAGGGCTGAAAAGCACCCCAAAAATCGGCTCTCGGTTAACCACTTTGGGAACCACTTCCCCCTCTTTTTGCCCTCTTTTTGGCCAGTTAACCACTTGCGGACCACTAAAAATTGGATGAAATCGGCTCTCGTTTTGCCAAATTTGGTCAAACCATATCAGCCCGTTTAGATATAGCAAAAGCCCGGAAAACCTTGATTTTCCGGGCTTTTTGAACCATTTTGATATAGTCTGAGCAGTCGATTATCGCTTGCTGAACTGCGGAGCGCGACGAGCTGCTTTGAGACCGTACTTCTTACGCTCTTTCATTCTCGGGTCACGGGTCAGCAGGCCGGCGGCCTTCAGGGGCGCACGGTAGCTGTCCTCGACCTGCAGCAGCGCACGGGCGATGCCGTGGCGGATCGCGCCGGCCTGGCCGGTCACACCGCCGCCGGTCACGGTGGCTTCGACGTCGAACTTGCCCATGGTGTCGGTCGCCGCGAAGGGCTGACGCACGATGAGCTTCAGGGTCTCGAGACCAAAGTAGTCATCCAGCGGACGGCCGTTGACGGTGATGCTGCCGGTACCGTTCGGGAACAGGTGCACACGCGCGACGGAGGACTTTCTGCGGCCGGTGCCGTACATATAGGCTTTCTTGCTCGTATAAGTTGCCATGTTCTATTTCCTCCTTCTCAGCGATCCCAGACTTCGGGCTTCTGTGCCGCATGGGGATGCTCGGCGCCGCGATAGATCTTCAGGCGCTTGAGCTGCCACTGGGCGATGGTGTTCTTCTGCAGCATGCCGCGCACAGCCAGACGCATAGCCAGCTCGGGCTTGTCCTTCATGAGCTTCTTGTACTGCGTCTCGTGCAGGCCGCCGGGATAACCGGAGTGCGTGCGGTAGTACTTCTGCTCGAGCTTCTTGCCGGTGAGCACTGCCTGCTCGGCGTTGATGATGATGACAAAGTCGCCGCAGTCAACGTGCGGGGTGTAGTCGGTCTTGAGCTTGCCGCGCAGCAGATCGGCAGCGAGCGCTGCGGTCTTGCCCATCGGCTTGCCGGCTGCATCCAGAACGTACCACTTGCGGGTGACGGTGTCCTTGTTCAGCAAAGTAGTGGACATATTCGTGCCTCCAATTAGAATGTGTTGAAAAACATTTTGACATTTTTCAGGCGCAAACGTAGAATAGGTCTCGCATTCGCGCTTATCTTTTATACCACAATCATCAAAGCCTGTCAACGGAATTTTGATTTAGATATATCTTTGCTCTCAAAATCTCCGTTTTACTCCGTTTTACGATCGAATTCACAGTTTCTATTTTCATTTTGGAGGTCCCGCTATGAATGACCTGAACGCGTTCACCGGTCTGGTGCGCCGGTGCGTGGAGGATTATGACATGATCGCGCCGGGCGACACCGTCGCCGTCGGCGTCTCGGGCGGCAAGGATTCGCTCGTGCTGCTCATGGCGCTCAACGAGCTGCGCCGGTACTATCCGAAGCCGTTTGCGCTCGAGGCCATCACGGTCGAGCTCGGGTTCGACGGCATGGATTTCACGCCGGTGGCAGAGCTGTGCGAAACGCTTGGCGTGCCGTACACCCGCCTGAAAACGGACATCAAGGAGGTCGTGTTCAACGTGCGCAAGGAGGATAATCCCTGCTCCCTGTGCGCGAAGATGCGCCGCGGCGCGCTGTGCACCGCGCTCAGCGAGCGCGGCATCACGAAGCTCGCGCTCGGCCATCACTTTGACGACGCGGTCGAGACGTTTCTGCTCTCGCTCGTGTACGAGGGGCGCATCAGCTGCTTTCAGCCGGTGACGCACATGACGCGCACGGGCGTGGATCAGATCCGTCCGATGCTCTACGCCGGCGAGGGGCGCATCGCCAATCTGGCGAAGGCGCTGGCGCTGCCGATCGTCGAAAACCCCTGCCCCGAGGACCGCGGCAGCAAGCGCTACGAGATCAAGCAGTTCATCCGCACCATGAGCCAGACCTACCCCGATCTGCGCAGCAAGGTGTTCGGCGCCATCCAGCGCGCACCGCTCGACGGCTGGGAAAAGGCGCGCTGACTTTTAGGAAAAGGCGCGCTGATTTTTAGGAAAAGCGAAAACAGGACAAGCCCGATGGGAAGATCCCATCGGGCTTGTGTTGTTGAAGTGAAGTCTCAGAGGACGTTCTGGCAGAAGCGCATGATGATCGTGGCGGTCTGCGCACGGGGGGCGTCACCCTTCGGCTGAAGGGTGTCCACGCCGTTGGAATTGCCGACGCCGAGGATCAGGCCCTGTGCGACCGCCCAGGACAGCGGTGTGCGGGCATAATCGGAAATGGAGCTGTAGTCCGGATAACCGGTCAGGTCAGCGGTATCGTACACGTCCAGATCCAGAACATTCTTGGTGTAGTTATAGAGGATGGTCGCCATATCCTGGCGCGTAATGGCATCATTCGGGGAGAACGTGGTGGAGCTCGTGCCGTTCACGACACCCTTCTCGAACGCCCAGTTGATCGCATCGACAGACCAGCTGTCGGTCACATCGGTGAAGGGGCTGGACTTGGCAGCCTTCGGAGAACCGGCCTGACGGTAGAGCATCGTCACGAGCTGTGCGCGCGTGGTCGTGCCGTTCGGCGCGATGGTCGTCGCGCTCGTGCCGTTCAGGATGCCGTTCTGGATGCAGTAATCCAGACCCTTATGCGCCCAGTTGGTGTAGGCGGGCATATCGGTGAAGTGAGCGCCCGGGCAGACATGTGCACCGGTCGAGCTGCTCACCGGGATGCTGTTGAGCATCTTGGCCAGCTCGAAGAACTTTTCCTGCAGCATGGCGTGCGTGGACTTCTGCATCTGGCCGACCATGTTGATGTGGTCGGTGTTGTCGATCTTCTCGATGTAGTTCCAGACGCCCATCTTGGTGCCGGCCTTGAAGGTCATCTTGCCGTCAGCGCCGACGCCGTATTTTTCATTGTACTTATCCGTGGAATTCTCGTGCGGACGGATCGCGGAGCGGACGGAGACGATGCCGTCATTCTCCCACCAGTCCGGCGTGATGTTCACATGGCCGACCGCGTAGTTGACGTGTCTGCCCATGTAGGTGCTGCTCTTGACCATCATCGGGTTCATGCTGGCATTCGGCAGATAGTGGCCGGTCAGCGGTTCACGATGGGTGTTCGAGCAGGCGACGGAGAAGTAATAGATATCATCCTGCGCCTTGGCATAGCCGTTGAGCACGGCCGCGCCGTCGACGTCAAGGTCATAGACGCTCAGGTCGTTGGTGTGCTGCGTCCAGATCTTGCTGTTGATCACACGGTTGAAGTAGCTGGAGTAAGACTCGTTGGGCTGGCGCACCAGACCCCACTGATCGAGCTTGAAGTCCAGGCCGAAGTTGTTCTCATTGACATTGGTGCCGGTAACCGCACCGATGATGCCCATGGCATACTGGGCCAGATCGCCGATGTTCTGATAGACCTTCGTGTCATACTGGCTGCCGTCGTGCGGCGTGCAGAGCGTCGTGATGCTCTCGATCCAGTGGCGGCACTCGCCGGTGAACAGTGGGCTGATATCACCGCCGCGGCTGGCGTTGCGCTCATCGGCATCGCCGTTTTCCAGCAGCTGTGCGAGCATACGGATCGTCTCGCCGCCCATGCTGTGGCCGACCAGATGCACTTTCAGCTCACTGTCTGGGTTTTTCAGCTCCGGCAGAACGCCCGGGAACGTGCGGCCATAGCGCGCATGGCCGTTGGTGGCGGAGTGGTATGCGCCGTAGTCGACCGTGCCGCCGACGAGGTAGGCATACAGCTCACAGGCGCGGTCCCAGTTGCTGGCGACGGGGCCGATGGACGGGGTGTAAACCTTGTAGCCGGCATTGTTGAGAATGTCGCGCAGGCTGCTGAAGCCGCCCCAGTAGTTCAGGCCGAGCACTTCCGTGCCGCCCCAACCGAACAGGCCGTGCACCAGCACGATCGGATAGTGGTTGCCGCTCGCCGACAGGAGCTCCGGCAGATCCGCGTCCGTCAGTTCGTCAGCAGAGGTCGCACGATCGGACTCGAAGTCCGTCGTATCGGCAACGCTGGCTGCGAAACCGGGCATGCAAAGCACCATCGCCAAAACCAGAACGGTGGCGAGCACTCTGCTCCACGTTTTCTTCATGAAAAATCCCTCCAATAGATTTGGGACAGCATCGAAATCTGTCCCCTTTTTATGGTTACACTATATTGCCGCTGCGAGAAAAGCACAATCCCCACTGCGGTACAAATGTAACACTTTTGCGCATTTTCCAGCGCTTGACGAAACACACGTCACCATTATGTGCGCCCCGATACAGAATGCGTATGGACAAAAAAAGCCTGCCGTCCGTGGGATGCGGACAGCAGGCTTTGCACTGCGGGATCAGATCATAATGCCGCGCTTTTTGGCCTCGAAGGTCAGCTCGTCGCGGAAATCGGGGTGCGCGATGGCGATCAGCTGGCGGGCACGCTCGCCAAGGCTGCGGCCGCGCAGATGCGCCACGCCGTACTCGGTGACGATGTAGTCGACATCGTTCTTGCTCGTCGTAACGACGGCGCCCGGGGTGAGGATGGACTTGATCTTGCTGATCGTGCCGCCCTTGGCCGTGGACGTGAAGGCGATGAAGCTCTTGCCGCCGCGGGACTGGCAGGCGCCGCGGACATAGTCGATCTGGCCGCCGGAGCCGGACATGTGCTTCGTGCCGACCGACTCGGCGCAGACCTGGCCGAAGAGGTCAACCTCGACCGCTGCGTTGATGGAGATCATGTTGTCGTTCTGGCAGATGACGTCCGGATCGTTGACGTATTCGACCGGCAGGATCTCGACGGCCGGGTTATCGTCGATATAGTCATAAATGCGCTGCGAACCGAAGGCAAACGTCGTGACGGTCTTGCCGCGGTGGATCTGCTTTTTGCTATTGTTGACCGCGCCGCACTCGATGAGCTCGACCATGGAGTCGGTGAACATCTCGGTGTGGATGCCGAGGTCGTGCTTGGCCTTGAGCGCCATGCCGGTCGCGTCCGGGATCGCGCCGATGCCGAGCTGCAGGCACGCGCCGTCCGGAATGCGCTCGGCGATGAGGCCGCCGATCGTCTTGCTCACCTCGTCGAGCTGGACCGGGGGCAGGACCGGCAGATCGTGGTTATACTCCACGATGGCGTCGACCTGCGAAATGTGGATCAGCGAGCCGCACAGGCCGCGGGGCTGACGGTCGTTGACCTCGAGGAAGATCCGCTTGGTCTTGTCGAGCATGGCGTCGATATACGAGCCGTTGAGCGCCAGGCTGAAGTAGCCGTGGCGGTCCATCGGCGCGACCTCGACGCACACGGCGTCATAGTCGTACTCCGTGCGGATGCGGGTCGGGAAATCGCGGTAATATGCCGGGATGATATCGGCATAGCCGGCGTTGACCGCCTTGCGCGCCGCGCTGCTGGAAAACCAGCTGTAGCCGGTCATCTTGCCGGCCAGCGTGGGGTCGGTATAAAACTCGAACGGGTACGCATCGAGCAGGGCCTGCACCTTCACGCCCGTAATATCGCTGTTGCGGATGCGCTCCGCGATTGCGGTCATGATGGCCGGCGTCTGCGAGGTCGCCGTATCCATGCCGAGCAGCCAGTCGGACTGCACCTGCTGGGCAATCTTATCCGGCGTCGTCAGTTTTTCCTGATACATCTTCTGATAGTCTGTCATAATTTGCTCTCCTAAAACAAAAAATATGAACACATGGGTATAAATAATATACACGATTCGAAAACGTAATTCAAGAGGGCGCGCGTCCGTTTTGCGATCCTTGCAAAAAATCCGTCACATTTTCAGGAAAATGAGAGGTTTTCTCACGTGAGAAAGTATGATATGATATTGTGAGATTTGTTTGAATTCTTAAATGAATGGATCTTTATCCTCTATTTTTCATGCGGCTCTCATTTCTTCCGGTTACAATGAGCAATGTCGCATCATGCGGCGGGACGCTCCTGCCAATTCAAAAAACAAGGAATGATACGACAACATGACGATCACGATTGTCTGTGATATTCTGGGCGAAGAAAACAATGGCACCACGATCGCCTGCATGAACCTCATCCGCTTCCTGCGCGCGCAGGGGCACACGGTGCGCGTGGTCTGCGCCGATCAGGACAAGGCCGGCAACGAGTGCTTTTACGTCGTGCCGGAGCTGAACCTCTACCTGCTCAACCCGATCGTGGAGCGCAACGGCGTGACGCTGCCGCGCCCGGACCGCTCCCTGCTCGAGGATGCGATCCGCGACTGCGACGTCGTGCACACGACGTTCGTGCTGCAGCTGTCGCACACGGCGGTGAAGATCGCCAAGGCGTACAACAAGCCCATCACCTCCAGCTTCCACTGCCAGGCCGAGAACGTCACGGCGCACTTTCTGTGCAAGGATCTCGATGCGATCAACCGCGGCGTCTACCGCGCCTGCTACCAGATGGTGTATCAGTATTCGGACATCATCCATTACCCGACGCAGTTCATCCGCGACACGTTTGAGGCCGTCGTCGGCCCGACGAACGGCCGCGTGATCTCCAACGGCGTCAACAGCATGTTCACGCCCGGCCCGGCCAAGCGCCCGGCGGGACTGGAAGGCAAGTTCCTCATCGTCTCGACCGGCCGCCTGTCGAGCGAAAAGAATCAGGAGATCCTCATCAAGGCCATCGGCCGCTCGGCCCACCGCGAGCAGATCCACCTGATCCTCGCCGGTGAAGGGCCGCGTGAAGAGCATTACCGTCATCTGGCCGAAAAATACGGCGTCGACATGGAGATCGCGTTTTTCTCACGGCAGGACCTGCTGAATCTGCTGCGCTGCGCCGACCTCTACTGTCACCCCGCCGAGGTGGAGATCGAGTCCATCGCCTGTCTGGAGGCCATCGCCTGCGGGCTGGTGCCGGTCATCGCCAACTCCCCGAAGAGTGCGGCCAAGGCATTCGCGCTCGACGAGAAATCTCTATTTAAAAATAAGGACCCCGAGGATATGGCCGCCAAGATCGACTACTGGGTCGAGCACCCGGCCGAGCGCACGGACTACAGCCGGAAATATCTCGAGAGCGGCACGCAGTTTGAACAGCAGAGCTGCATGCGCCAGATGGAGCAGATGCTCTTTGACGCCGTCGCCCTGTGCAGTGAGCCGACATGAGCCGCAAGACCATCTATTATCACGACCCGCTGCACGACGACTTCGCGCCGACGAACGGGCACATCCGGCCGAAGCCGATCGGCGCCGACTTTCCTTATGAGCACCCCAGCCCGGTCTGGCAGGCGCTCGCGTTCGTCGTCTACCGGCTGATCATGACGCCGTTTCTGTTTTTGTACTGCAAGCTCGTTTTCGGCCTGCGGATCGAAAACCGCAAAGTGCTGCGTGAGCTGCCCGGCGGCTATTTTCTCTACGGCAACCACACGAACACGCTGGCGGATGCCTTCATCCCGACGTTGCTGGCGTTCCCGCGCCGCGCAAACATCGTCACCGCGGCGGACACAGTCTCCATTCCGGGCGTGCGCAACATCGTGCAGATGCTCGGGGCCGTCCCGCTGGCCGACACGATCGACGGCACGCGGCAGTTTCTGGCCGCGATCCACCGGCGGCTCGAGCGCCGCCAGGCCGTCATGATCTACCCGGAGGCGCACATCTGGCCATATTATAATGGTATCCGCCCGTTCCCGGACACAGCGTTTGCCTATCCGGTGCGCGAGCAGGTGCCCGCCGTCGGCGTGGTGGTCGTCTACCGGCAGCGGAAGCTGCTGCGGTTTCTGCCGCCGTGCATCACCGTCGTTGTCGGCGAGCCGGTCTACCCGGACGCATCCCTGCCGCCGCGCAGCGCCCGCCGGGCCCTGCATCAGGAAGTCTATACATTCATGTGCGATACCGTCGCCCGGCGGCACAGCTATGCGCACATCGAATATCTCCCCGCACAGGACACACAACCGGCCGCGCAATGACCGCGCCGCACGACCAGAAAGGTGGGATCCCGCTTGGCACATTTGACCGAAGCCGCCATCCAGGATGCGTTCCTGAAGCTGCTGTCCGAGCAGCCGTTTGACAAGATCACCGTGACCCAGCTCGTGGACGAGTGTCAGATCACACGCCGGACGTTTTACTACCATTACTCCGATCTGTACGAGCTGCTGGACACCATCCTCCACCGCGAGACCGAGCGCGCGCTCGATGAATTTGAGGCCACCGGCAGCTGGGAGGAATGTATGATCTCCGCCTCCCGCTTCGCGCGCGAGCACAAGCGCGCCGTGTACCACATCTACACCTCCTCGCACCGTCTGGAGCTGGAAAAGCATGTGGACCGCATTTCCGGGGAAATGATGCGCAGCTATGTGGAGGCACAGGCCCACGGCTTGCGCGTGAGCGAGGCGGACAAAAAGCTCGTGTGCGACCTCTACCGCTTCGGCATCACGGACATTTTCTACGAATGGCTCGAAAACGGGATGAAAGAGGATCTCGAGGCGCAGATCCGCCGCCTGAGTCTGCTGTTCACCGGCAACATCCGCGCCTCCCTGTCCCGGGTGCAGATCCCGGCCGAATCGTAACCATCCCCGGCGGGCACAGCAGCGTGTCCGCCGGGTCCATTTCACCAGCAAAGGAGATTTGTCATGCCGATTCTCGATCATCTGGAGCCGCGCGCTGTCTTTTCCTGTTTTGAGCAGCTGTGCGCCATCCCACACGGCTCCGGCAACACGAAAGCCATCAGCGATTACCTTGTTCGCTTCGCAGACGAACATCAGCTGCGCTGCATTCAGGACGCGCACAACAATGTCATCATCTTCGCACCTGGCACGCCGGGGTACGAGACCGCCGCCCCGGTCATCCTGCAGGGGCACATGGACATGGTCTGCGAGACTGCGCCGGACTGCACGAAGGACATGGCCCGCGAGGGGCTCGACCTCTTCGTGGACGGCGATACGATCGGCGCACGCGGCACAACGCTCGGCGGGGACGACGGCATCGCCGTGGCCATGGCGCTGGCGATCCTGGCTGCGGACGACATCCCCCGCCCCCCGCTCGAGGTTGTCATCACCGTCGATGAGGAGACCGGCATGCTCGGCGCGGCCGCACTGGACGCCTCCGTGCTGAAGGGGCGCACGATGCTCAACCTCGACTCCGAGGACGAGGGCGTGCTCACCGTCAGCTGCGCCGGCGGCAACGTGTCCGTGTGCACGCTACCGGTCACGCGCGCGCCGTTTTCCGGCACAGCGCTGACCGTGACGGTCGGCGGTCTGCTCGGCGGCCACTCGGGCGCAGAGATCGACAAGGGCCGCGGCAACGCAAACCTCCTCATGGGCCGCGTGCTGTACGCCGTCGGCGCGCGCACGCCGCTGCGGCTCGTCTCCGTCGCCGGCGGCCTGAAGGATAACGCCATCCCGCGTGAGAGCCGGGCCGTCATCGCCGTGGCCGATGCAGCCGCCGCGCAGGCGGCGATCGCGGACATGGACGCCGCGCTCCGGCACGAATACGCGGCCGCCGACCCGGATGTGTCCGTGCGCGTTGACGCAGCCCAGGCGCAGCAGCCGCCGATGGACGAGGCGTCCACGCAGCGCGCCGTGTGCATGCTCTGCTGCCTGCCAAACGGCATTCAGGCCATGAGCCGGGACATTCCGGGTCTCGTGCAGACGTCGCTGAATCTCGGCATCCTGACGACGGATGCGGACACCGTGCAGGCGTCGTTCTGCGTGCGCAGCAGCGTGTCCACGCAAAAGGAGATGCTCGTCGCGCGCCTGCGCTGCCTGATGGCGCAGCTCGGCGGCACGGTGGCCGTCTCGGGCGACTACCCCGCGTGGGAATACCGCAAGGACTCGCCTCTGCGCGAGCGGATGGTCGCGGTCTTCCGCGAACAGTACGGCCGCGATCCGAAGGTGGAAGCCATCCATGCCGGCGTCGAGTGCGGACTGTTTGCCGGAAAGCTGCCGGGGCTCGACTGCGTGTCCTTCGGCCCGGATCTGACGGAGATCCACACCTGCCGCGAGCGGATGCACATTGCCTCCGTGCAGCGCGTCTGGCGCTACACGCTCGAGGTGCTGCGCCGCTGCAAATAAGCGAACATGCAAAAACCGCCCTGCACCGATCGGTGCAGGGCGGTTTTTCTGTTGGGATGTTACTTGCGCAGTTCGTGCTCGTCGCTGCGCTTGCGTGCGGCCACGGCCACGATGCCGGACAGCGCGACGAGTGCGATCATGTTCGGCAGCACCATGAGCTGGTTGAACATATCCGTCAGTTCCCAGACCAGATCATTGGACAGGCAGGAACCGAGGAAGATGAAGATAATAGCGATGATGGAGTAGGCAAGGTTTGCCTTCTTGCCGAAGAGATAATTGACATTGATGCGGCCGAAGAGGTTCCAGCCGACGATCGTCGAGAACGCGAAAAACAGCAGGCAGATGGCCACGAACGCATTGCCGAGCGTATCACCGAACACGCTCGAGAACGCGAGCTGCGCCATGTTCGTCTTGGAGATGCCGTCGACCGCGCCGTGGGCCAGCGGGCCGTTGCCGGCGTAGAGCGTGGAGATGACGACGAGCGCCGTCATGGTCAGGACGACGAACGTGTCGATGAACACGCCGATCATTGCGACCGTGCCCTGCTCGTGCGGGCTCTTGACGTTGGCCAACGCATGCGCGTGCGGCGTGGAGCCCATACCGGCCTCGTTCGAGAACAGGCCGCGCTTGGCGCCCTGGCTGATGGCCGTCTTGAGCGCATAGCCGATGCCGCCGCCGATGATGGACTGCGGCACGAAGGCGTACTTGAAGATCATGCCGAAGGTCTCCGGCACGTAGCGGATGCGGGCAAAGAGCACGATCAGGCCGCCGACCAGATACAGGCAGGCCATGACCGGCACGATCTTCTCCGTGACGGAGGCGATGCGCTGCACGCCGCCGATGAAGATGAACGCCGCGATGGCGGAAACGATCAGGCCCATGACCCAGCTCGGGATGTGGAACGCGTTCTGGCACGCCTCGCCGATGGAGTTGGACTGCACCATGGAGCCCATGAAGCCGAGCGCCAGAATGATCGCGACCGCGAAGAAACCGGCCAGGAACTTGCCGAAGCCGTTCGGGAACGCGCGCTTGATGTAGTACACCGGGCCGCCGAGGACCGTGCCGTCCGACTCGACCACACGCGTCTCCTGCGCGAGCACCGCCTCGGCATAGATCGTCGCCATGCCGAAAAACGCGATGATCCACATCCAGAAGATCGCGCCGGGGCCGCCGATGAGGATCGCGCCGCAGGCGCCGACGATGTTGCCGGTGCCGACCTGCGCCGCGACGGCCGTCGCCAGTGCCTGGAACGAGCTCATGCCGGATTTGTGCTTCTCGCCGTTGAGACTGAACTCGCCGAAGAAGCGCCGCCAGCCCTCGCCGAAGCAGCGCACCTGCACGAACCGCGTGCGGATGGTGAAATACAGACCCGCGCCGAGCAGCAGGATGATCAGCACATAGTCTGACAGGTACATGTTGATGGTCTGCACGGTTTTGAGTAAGGTATCCATGTTGTTTCTCCCTCTGCATTGAATTTTTGCAAAGCAAAAAGCTGCCGGTCGTTTTGACCAGCAGCTCCAGAGAACAAACAGCGCTTGAACGCCCGCACACATCGGGCACTCGCTCTGTCCTTTTGCCTGAGAGATTCGGCTTTCGCCTTGCACCTTCGGCACCCGCTTGGCACGGGATTCTCCAGAGTTCCTCCGCCTCCAGTCTCAGCCGAGCCGATCCTTGAGGTTTCGACGGATATTTATTTGATTGCGTCGAGTATTATTACATACACACGCAGGGCTTGTCAAGCCCCAACTTCAAAAAAAGTTTACAAATTGCCGGTGCCGTACATCAGCGCCGTGAGCGCGACGACCGGAGCCGTCTCGCACCGCAGGATGCGCTCGCCCATGGAGCAGATGTGCATACCGAGCTTGCGGGCCATGTCGGCCTCGAACTCGGCAAAGCCGCCCTCCGGCCCCGTGATGATGGCCGCCGATGCGATCGGGGACGCCGTGTGCTCGATCGCGTCGCGGATCGTCTCGCGCTCGCCGGTCTCGTACATGAACAGCGGCAGATCGGTGTGCAGCGCGTCGTTGAGCACAGCGACGAAGTCCGCCTCATAGCGCACCTGCGGGATGATGCCGCGGCCGGACTGCTTGGCCGCCTCCTCGGCGATGCGCTGCCAGCGCTCGAGCTTCTTTTCCATGTTCACCGCCTTGGCCACACAGCGCGTGCAGGAGAAAAACACGATCTCGGATGCGCCCGCCTCCGTGCACTTCTGCACGAGAAAGTCGCTGCGCTCCCCCTTCGGCAGGCCGGCAAACACCGTCGTGCGCACGGTGGGCTCTGCCTTGCACGGCACGACCTCGATGACCTCGGCCTCGGCCTCGTGCTCCAGCGTCTGTACCAGGCGGCACTTATAGTCGCGCCCCGCGCCGTCGCAGATGACAATGTCGTCGCCCGCGCGCAGACGCAGCACGCGGATGTGGTCGGCGTCGCGGCCGCGGATGATCGCCCGGCCATTCGGGAAATTCGTACCTGCTATGAAAAATCGAGCCATAATGGTCGCCTCCGATGCCTGATCTCTGCCGTGATTATGGCACACTTTGCACGTTTTTGCAAGCCGGGCCATAGCATGGTGTGGGGGTATGGACGATGCAGGATTCCGTTTTTCTTGACAACCGCACATTTCAGCGCGTCTGGCAGCGTGTAGCGGGCAGCATAGACGCGCCCGTGACCACGCCGCCGGAGGCCGACACGCTGACCGATCTGCTCGCCGAGTGCATCCGCGCCAAGGCGGCCGGGGCTACGTTTTACACAGCGCTCTCGCAGCGCATCCGCACCGGGCGGCAGCAGCTGCTCGGCATCGCGGCGCAGGAGCGGGCACATCAGAAGGAGCTGCAGGTGGAGTATTTTCTGCGCACGGGCGAGCGCTGCGTCCCGCCCGCCGCCTGCCCGCGTCTGGGCACGGCCGCGCAGGATCTGCGCTGCGTCTATACGCAGGAGCTTAAGCTGGCGGAGCGGCTCGACGCGGCGGCGAACACCGCGCCGTCCCCGCTGCACCAAACGCTGGCCGTCATGGCGCAGCAGGACCGCTGCCACGCCCAAGCCGTGCGAAACCTGCTCGCCTGCCTGCTGGGCTGAGACAAATCCGCACAAAAAATGCGTTTCTTTCAAAATGGTACTTGACTTTATGACGAATCTTGATTATAATGTGCAAGCTGACAACTTAAAATGTAAGCAACCCGAACAGAACGTGGAGAAGTCGCGTAGCCTGGTCGAGCGCGCACGATTGGAAATCGTGTATACCCCACAAGGGTATCGAGGGTTCGAATCCCTCCTTCTCCGCCAAATAAGAACCGTAATTTTGATACAAAGCGTATCGGGGTTACGGTTCTTACTTTTTGGCAAAAACGGCGTGTTTGCGGCACTTTTGCACCCAGCGGCCCCAAAAGAAAACCCGGCCAGGTTGTTTTCATGGTCGGGTTTTTGCCTTTGCGTGGGCTTCGTGGTCCTCGTAATCGTTGAAAGAGCGTAAATCGTTGAATTACAAGGGCAATCGTTGTTTTAGTGGGGTATTCGTTGAATTACAGAGATAATCGTTGATTTACAGCATTCCCTATTGATAAAAGGTGTGGGAATTTATAATGTGGTCTCGCTCAAGTCGCTGCCTTTTTCAGAATCTCAAAGGCTGCCTTGATTTTTGCCGCCATCAATTTCCTGCGCTCAATCAGGAAGTCCTCGTAGTCCACATTTTCCCAACCGTGAGGCAAAGCGTTCTCCTCTTCCATAACACGGATCTGCTCGTCAGACAATCCGGCGCAGACAATCGGATAATACACAGACGGAGCATCATCCAGGATGTCCATGTTGTCCTTCCAGTCAATGAATGCGTAGTTTGCCATCTGGTTAATCTTCGCATCAGAGTATCCTTGGGACTTCAAGTAAGCCTTCGGGAAAAGGTGGTGCTTTTCCAGAGACTTGCGGTTACCGTCTGTTCCGGGCTCGAACAGCTTTGACACAAGCAGATTGCTCTTGGAGAAGAGAATTTTTGCGTTCATAATGTTCAGCGATGCCACATAGGCATTCCATGCATTATTACCTCGTCCCGAAACAGCCAGGCCCTCCGAACCGACCAGGGTGATGTCAAAGTAGTCATTCGTCAAACGCTCGTTTACTCTGGACAGGATGAACTCCTTGTACTCATCCAGAGTTTTGAGGCTTTTGATGGTATTCAGATGGTTTTCCACCGTAGACTCAAAGGAGCCCGTGTACAGCGAAATGAGCGAAGCATAGAAGAACCACAGCGAGGTAAGGTGCATATTCTCATTATACGATGCATTGAAGCGGTGCTTCGCAATCAAATACAAGGCATAGGTGTAGAATATTGCGTTGCCAGACAGAATCAAATCCCCGGACAAATATCCTGCGTTCATGATGGCTTTGATAAACTCATGCCAGCTGTGTACATCGAGGACATCCGGTAGTTTCTCCTTGAGAGTATTGAAACGCTGAACACGAAGATTATCATCCACGGCACCCTTTTTATCAAAGTCGGCACCTCTGAGCAGTTTATAGCCATACTTCAAACGGGCTCTGTCAAATGCATATGCCATAACAACGCGGATGACATCCTGCGCTGACACGGTGGTCAGCTGATTGTAAGAGGTCGTTTTACCTTTTGCCGGAGCGGTGGAATCCTTGCTGAATTGCTCAATCTCACGACGTCCATCATCCCAATACAAGGACAACAAGGTGAGGATGAAGTCGTTCTGTTTCAGAGAAACACCACCAGAGTTTACACGGACGAATATTTCAGAGACATCCTCTTCCTCTGCGGTGGACTTTATGTCGAACACAGGAAGCGTATGGCTTTTCAGATTGACCACACTGTTGATGCGATCCGCAATTAAGCCCTGTTCTTCATCTGTAAGCTCGGACCCTTTGGTGGATCTATAGTCACCCAGTTTCTTGATGAAATCACCGATGAACTTAAAGGTGTTCGTGGAAGTGAACAGGTCACTAATATTATAAATCCATTCTGGGTCGTTCTTCGTGGCTTGGTAACCAACCTCAAATTTGTTTTGCAGCGGGCAATAGGAGATAACAATACTCTTCTCATCGAACTTTGAGTTGATAACCTTCTTGCCCTTCATAACGGCATAGAGCGAAGTCAAACGCTGCTGACCGTCAATGATGACTTCCTTGGGTGAGTCGTAGCTGTGGGCATCGACACCGATGGATTTTTTCTTATCAAGAGACGGACACTCCCACAGCATAAGGTAGCCAATGGGGTAGCCTCTCATCATGGAATCGAATAAGTCACGCACCTTTGAATCTTTCCAGATGAAGGGGCGCTGTAATTCCGGCAGTCCGAGTTCGCCTGTGTCGATCTTTTCTATAAGCTGATTGACCGTCAGCGTTGTATTACTGAATATTTCCGGCATGGATTACTCTCCCTTCATTTTCAGGAATCCCTGCTTGAAAGCATCCGGGAAGATGAATGTCTTTTCGCCAATACCAAAGGTGACACGGATGTGTTTCTGCGCTTTGTCAATCTTGGTGACCGCACCTTCTCCGAATGCTTTGTGCAGAACAATGGAGCCATCCTTAACATCGGGTGCGACAAACTCCTCTTGCTTGGCTGCCATTTTCGCTGCAGCAGAGGCAGCAGGCTTGACACCATACTGCGCGGTAACGGAGGGTTTTTCAACAGCATAATGATTCATAGATTTTTTGAAAGCCTCCCTGCTATTCGACGCGGAGCATCCGATAGCCGATTCCGATGTGCGTTTGTATGTATTGCGGCCCGTCTTTTCCGCGTTCCAGCTTTTTGCGCAGGGTCGCCATGAACACCCGCAGAGAAGCAATATCGTTTTCCCAACTGCTGCCCCAAATCTGCTGTGTGATGTAGGTGTGGGTCAGAACCTTGCCCACATTTTTTGAGAGCAGACACAACAGCTTGTATTCGATGGGCGTCAAGTGCAGTTCTGCACCGTCAAGATATGCGCAGCCTGCCGCATAGTCGATTTTCAGCGCACCGTTCGTAAAAATCGGAGATTCCTGCGCTGCGTCTGTTTTCATCAGCGACAGTCTCCGCTGCGTCACTCGCAGCCGCGCCAGCAGTTCATCCACGGAAAAGGGCTTGGTGAGATAATCGTCCGCCCCGGCATCCAGCGCCACGATTTTATCAGAATCCTCTGTTCTGGCGCTGATCACAATGATCGGCATATTCGACCACGAACGGATTTTTCGGATGATCTCCACGCCGTCCATATCTGGCAGTCCCAAATCAAGCAGCACAATGTCCGGGTTGTGAGACAGCGCCTCCATCACGGCGCTTGCGCCGTTTTGCGCAGAAAGATACCTGTATTCATGGGTTTTCAGCGTTGTTGTGATCAGATTGCGCACCGGCGTATCATCTTCTACAACGAGGACGAGCGGCTTATTCATTTAAGTTCACCTCACTGAGCGGTACTGTAAAGGAAAAGATGCAACCATGCGGCGAATTATCTTTCAATGTCATTTCGCCATTATGGGCATGAATGATGGCTTGACAGAATGTAAGCCCCAGTCCAAGACTTCGGCGGCTGTCGCCAATCGGATTGCCCCCGGTAAAGAACATTTCAAACACATGTTCCTTCAGTTCATCTGGAATACCGGGACCGTTATCGCTGACGCATATTTCAGCCATATTGTCTCGCGGGATTGCCGTGATCCGGATGTTCGAGCCAGCCGGAGTATATTTGACTGCGTTGTTCACCAAGTTGATAAGCACCTGCATGATGAGTCCCGCATCCACCCGAACCAGCAACGGTACATCTCCGCAATCCACTGCGATGTGATGTTCTGCGGACCTTCGGTCAATATGTCGGAGCGATTCCGATACGATGTCGTCCACGACCTGATCAGAAAGGTGCAGTTTTACGCTGCCGTCCGCAATTTTTGTAATGGAAAGCAAGTTCTCAACCAGCCCCGTCAGCCATTGCGCATCGTCATAAATGTCCGTAAAAATCTGTTTCCGCGTTTGTTCATCCAGCACGTTATAGCTGTGCAGCAGCGTATCCGCGTTGCCGGAAATGGAGGTCAGCGGGGTCCTAAGGTCATGGGAAATTGAACGCAGAAGGTTGGCACGAAGCTGTTCGTTCTTTGCAAGGACGGCGGCTTTTTCCTTTTCTTCGGCGTTGCGTAGGCTTTCCAGCGCCAGAGCGCACTCGCCGAGAATGGAAAACAGCACGCTGGATGTAAATGCGTCAGGCTGCGTTTGCTTCTCCATCGGAATCCCGACAACGCCGAAAACCTGCTGCCCGGTACGAATGGCAAGATACAGCCGTTTTGCCTTTGGAAAGTTTTGCGTCGTTGCGCCAGCACGCTTTCGGTTTTGCCAGACCCATTGAATCACGTTCTGTTCCTGATCAGTATCCGGGATGCAATATGGACTGCTTCCGTCTGCCGGATAAACATTCCCATCCAGCAGCGCATCGCCTTG
>ERZ827469.1610-NODE-1610-length-19540-cov-8.529382_pt1 | contig 19540 bp, 15 predicted proteins | sample MGYA00519917_ERZ827469 | MGnify/ENA primary metagenome ERZ827469 (study PRJEB31778, sample SAMEA3449314) | human gut metagenome | biome: human gut; feature: human-associated habitat; material: faeces | place: United Kingdom | collected 2010/2012 ... | reverse complement strand
ATTAAACACCGGTGAAGCACTCATGGTCAATTCCCGCCAAATGCACTATGGATATTCCGAAAACGGGCAGGACTGCGATTTTATCCGTATTCTGTGTCATCCAAAAATTTTCATCACGAACAGTGTTCTGTACCAGTCGTATATTGCACCGGTCCTCTCGAATCCGTCTCTGGAATATCTTCATTTAAAACCGGAGTTTCCGGAGGATGCCGAAGCACTGCAGCTTCTTCCTGAAATTCTCCGCATTAAAAAAGAGCATCCGGCCGCCTATGAAATAGAAGCCGCCGCACTTCTATCGCTTTTATGGTGCCGTCTTTTGCGCAGCCATCCGATGATGCCAAATGAGGCGGCCGCAAAACCGAAGGAGCCGGATCTTCTCGTACAGCGTGATATGGTGTCTTATATTTACAGCCACTACAGCGAGTCCATCAATCTCGACGAAATTGCGGCCGCCGGAAAAGTCTGCCGCAACAAGTGCTGTCAGATTTTCCGCCGTTATCTGAACCAGAGTCCGATCGATTTTCTGAACCATTACCGCCTGGAGGTGAGCTGCCATCTTTTAAACAATACGAAACTGTCGATCGCGGAAATTTGTACTGCATGCGGCTTCAATCATCAGAGCTACTATTCCAAAATCTTCCTTCGTACCTACAGCTGCAGCCCCCGGGATTTCCGAAAACGCACAGAAGAGAAAACATCAGCCGAAATTTCCGAAAAAGACTGATTTTTCTTCCCTTTCGCATGACTCTGCGCAGTTACCGCGTTTTTTGGTCAAAGCGGATATTCGCAATCCGCTTCGCTACTTGCTCATAACCGAATAGCTGCTTCGCAGCTTATCAGGAGTGGCTTGTACCACTCCTGATACAAGCAAGTCCCCACCCACTGCTTATTGCTTTTCGCAATGGAAGCAGGGGACTTACTTGATTCGGTTAAAAAAAGGATGATTTTTGCTAGACATTTTCCTGATCCCTGTTATAATAAAATTATAAAGGTGTTGCGCTAAACCTCACCAAAACACTATATTTTCCATTTATGTTACAAGGAGGATGACATGGTAAAAAAATTTGTCTACGGAACCCCATTTGAAACCGAAGCCGTTGTAAAAGAGATCCCCTCTTCCGAAGGAAACCCGGATTACGGTACCTTCTCCACCGAGAACGGCTTTTCCTTCACCACAAAGCTTGCTGACGATGACATGGTATTCGGACTTGGCGAAGCCAACCGCGGTATCAACAAACGCGGCTTTCTTTACATCAGTGACTGCGCCGATGATCCAAATCACGTAGAGAGCAAAACCTCTCTGTATGCAGCACACAACTTCATCATCATCTCCGGCAAGACACACGTAGGATTCTTCTTCGATTATCCGGGCACCCTGCGTTTCGATATCGGCTACACAACTTCCGATACGATGACCGTTTCCTGCGAAAACGCAGATCTCTACGTTTACATGATCACCGGTGATTCCGATCTTGATATCGTAAAACAGTTCCGCGGCATCATCGGACGCAGCTACATTGCTCCGAAGTTTGCTTTCGGTTACGGTCAGAGCCGCTGGGGCTACAAAACAGAGGATGATTTCCGCACGGTAGTGAAAAAATACCGCGAAAACCATGTGCCGCTCGATATGGTTTACATGGATATTGACTACATGCAGGATTACAAGGACTTCACCGTAAATGAAGAACGTTTCCCGGATTTCGAGGGCTTTGTACAGGATATGAAAAAAGAAAAGATCCATCTCGTTCCGATCATCGATGCCGGTGTGAAGGTCGAAGAGGGTTATGACATTTACGAAGAGGGCTGTGAAAAAGGCTACTTCTGCCGCCGCGAGGATGGCTCCTACTTCGAAGCTACTGTATGGCCGGGCTGGACTCATTTCCCGGATGTCTTAAATGCAGATGCCAGAAAATGGTTTGGTGACAAATACGATGTTCTCGTTTCCAAGGGAATCGATGCCTTCTGGAATGACATGAACGAGCCATCCATCTTCTATTCCCAGGAAGGCCTTGCTGATTTCAAGGAGACTGCAAAGAAATATGTGGAAGGTGACCCGGAGGTTCCGCACTACATGGTAGGCGGAAAGCTTCAGGCACTGGCAAACAACCATGAGGACTATAAACGCTTCTATCACAACGTAAACGGCGAACAGGTCCGCCATGACAAGGTACACAATCTGTTTGGCTACAACATGACCCGTTCTGCCGGTGAAGCTTTTGAACGAATTTCCCCGGATAAGCGAATCCTGATGTTCTCCCGTTCTTCCTACATCGGCATGCACCGTTACGGTGGAATCTGGACCGGAGACAACTGCTCGTGGTGGTCACACATCCTGCTGAACCTGAAGATGATGCCGTCCCTCAATATGTGCGGTTTCCTTTATACCGGAGCCGACCTCGGCGGATTCGGTGCAAATACCACAAGAGACCTGCTGCTCCGCTGGCTGGCACTTGGTGTTTTCACTCCTCTGATGAGAAACCATGCCGCACTCGGAACACGTGAGCAGGAACCTTACCAGTTTGAGCATATCGAGGACTTCCGCAACGTCATCGGCGTCCGCTACCGCCTCGTTCCGTATCTGTACAGCGAGTACATGAAGGCTGCTTTAAACGATGATATGTACTTCAAACCGCTTGCCTTCGTTTATCCGGACGACAAGCTGGCAAGAAATACAGAAGATCAGTTGATGATCGGTAATGAGATCATGATTGCACCGGTTTACACTCAGAATGCCATCGGCCGTTATGTATATCTGCCGGAAGAAATGATGTTTGTAAAATTCCTCGGCAATGGAAACATGTTCCAGGAGGTTCTTCCGAAAGGTATCCACTACGTAGAAGTTGCCCTGAATGAGGTTCCTCTCTTCATCCGCAAAGGCTGCGCAATCCCGGTTGCCGATTTTGCAGAATCCGTACCGGATATCAAAGAGGAAAGCATCCGCATGGTCGGATACGAAGGCGCTTCCTACGAGCGTTATACCGATGACGGAGTTTCCCGTATCTGATACAGAAAACAGTTTTTGAATCATCTCCCCCTTTGCAGGAGCTTCCCGGAGCCATCAGGTTCCGGAAGCTCCTGCAGTTTTTTCACGCAAAAAGGCGGGAACCCTCTATGTTTCTCCGGGTTCCCGCCTTTTTTCTTTTCGCTTTATTCTGTTTTCGGCAGCCGCACCTCTACGACGGCTCCGTAATTTTCATCCATATTGGAGCACGTAATGCTCGCCCGTTCGCCGTACATCAGCGCCAGGCGGCGTTTTATATTGGAGATGCCGACATGGTGACGACCGTGGTAGATGATAGGCGTGTCGTTTTCGATTGCATCCAGTGCCTCTTTCGAAAATCCGTTTCCGGTGTCGGAAATACAGATGTAGAGGTACTCACCGTCCTCGTACGTTTCATTTGTCAGATACAGGGAAATCTCGCTCTTCCGGTCCAGGGATACACCGTGTACTACGGAGTTTTCCACCAGTGTCTGTATCAGAAAGACGGAACCTTCCATTCTCCGATATCACCATCCGTCGTTGCTTCAAAGGAAAAGGCTTCTTCTCCGTACCGCAGCTTCTGGATGCGGATATATGCCTCAATGTGTTCCAGCTCTTCCTCCACATCGCGCTGCTTCTTGGAATCCTGGAAAATGTAGCGCATATAGTCGGACAGCACCGTTGTGATCTCAACGATCTCGCCTTCGTTATTCTTATCCGCAATGCCATGAATCAGACTCAGGCAATTCAGAAAAAAATGCGGCTTGATCTGTTCCTGCGTGTATTCCAGCTCTGCTTTCTGTTCGGCAAGCTCTTTCTCGTAGATCGCAATTTTTAATCCCTGTATTTTCCGCAACAATTCCTTAAACTTACCACTCACAGACTCCAGCTCTAACAGATTGTTGCTTCCATCGTCATTCAGACTCTGTTCTTTTTCCAGCTCCTCCAGTTTTTGTCCGAATTTTTCCAGCGGTACCAGAATCCGGTGGTAATATGCTGTAATTTCCAATGCGCAGACAATCAGAAGAACCGCGATCAGGACGACAAATGCAATCTGCATAATCAGTACATTCTCAAGAATACCTCCTCCCGGAAGAACCATAAGATTGATTTTTCCGACCGTGCCAAGCTGGTAGGAATAGACCGTCGCATTTTTCTCCTTTTTCTTTCCCGCTCTCGCGGCGCGCTCGCGCTCAAAGTCGACGATCTTCGTCTTTTTACCTGTCTTTTCGTCCAGCACATAGAGCGTATTGAGCTGGGATTTTAGGTTTGCCTTCACCGAGTCGATGTAGTCGCGGCGCAGCTGCGCCTGCTCCTCCTTCTCCTCGTCGGTCAAGCCTTCAGCTTTGGCCTTGTGCGCCAGCGCGTTGATGCGCGCGATCTTTTCATCCATCGTCATTGTTTACTTCTCCTTACAGGTATCGGCGCAGAAGCAGCGCCGTTCTTCCTTTTTTACTCAGGCCGCCGACCTCGGCGACCTCAAACTTGCCGAGGCCGCGGGCGGAGATCACATCCCCCTGCGCGACGGGGGCGTCGCTCTTGAGCGTTTCGCGGTAGTTGAGCTGCACGCGTCCCGAGGAAATGAGCTCCTGCGCCTTGCCGCGGCTCATCGAAAAGCCGCTTGCCGCCACGGCGTCGAGCCGCAGCGTCGAGACCGTGTCGCGAATCTCCTTGACCTTGAGCTCGGGGACGCTCAAGTCTGAAAGCTCGATCTCGCTGACCGAGAGCTTCACGCGCCCCGCGCTCGTCACGTTTTGCAGCAGATACGGCGCGATATCGCGCGAGACGATCAAATCGCACGAGCCATCCGACACCAGAATGTCGCCGAGCTTTTCGCGCGTGACGCCCTGCGCCATCAGCGAACCCAGAAAGTCGCGGTGCGTCAGCGTATCTTCCTTGCGATACGTGCAGCGGAGCGCCGTCATGTACTCGCTCTCATCCGCTTCCTCCTGCCAGTCGGGCAGAAAGAGGAGCATTCTCCGCTCCGCGCGCTCAAATCCGCCGCAGAAGGCGTAGCCGTCGTGGATGGCCGCGGCGTGCAGCAAATCCTGCGTGCTGCGTTGCTCGGCGGGGCTCAGAAAGTCCGTCGCCGACGGGATATTGCGGTTTCTGCTCTGCTCACATTTATCGAGAATGTGCGCCAGCAGCACGCGCTCGTCGCCATTGCGCGCGGCGCGGTCCAAAAGCTGTCTTCTGTCCATTACGCCATCCCGTTCTGCGTGCGCCAGAGGGACGCATACTCGCCGTTTTGCGCGAGCAGCACCTCGTGGCTGCCCTGCTCGGCGATGCGGCCATTCTCAACAACGAGGATGCGGTCTGCCGAGCGGATGGTCGAGAGCCGGTGCGCGATCACAAGCGTCGTGCGCCCGCGCGCGAGCTCGTCGAAGGCGTGCTGAATTTTGACCTCCGTCACGCTGTCGAGCGCGCTCGTCGCCTCGTCCAGAATGAGGATGGACGGGTTTTTAAGGAAGATGCGCGCGATGGACACGCGCTGCTTCTGTCCGCCGGAGAGCATCGTGCCGCGCTCGCCGACATAGGTGTCGAAGCCGTGCGGCATGGCCATGATATCATCGTAAATCTCCGCGCGCTTCGCCGCTTCGACGATCTCCTCGTCCGTCGCGTCGGGGCGGCCATAGCGGATATTCTCGCGCACCGTGTCGGCAAACAGGAACACATCCTGCTGCACGATGCCGATGGCGCGGTGAAGGGACGACTGCGTAAGAGAGCGCACGTCCTCCCCGTCGATACGGATCGCGCCCTCGCTCACCTCGTAAAAGCGCGGGATGAGCTGGCAGAGCGTCGACTTGCCTCCGCCGGAGGGACCGACGATGGCGAGCATCTCGCCAGGCCTTATGTGCACGCTCACGTCGTGGAGCACGCCTTCATTCTCCTCGCCCTCGTAAGAAAAGCTCACATGGTCGACGTCGATCTCGCCGCGGCAGTGTTTAAGCTCCTTCGCGTCCGGTGCGTCCTTGAGCGCGGGCTCGACGCGCATGAGCGCCGTGAAGCGCTCGAGGCCGGCAAAGCCGCGCGCAAAAATCTCAGAGAAATTCGCGAGCTTTCGCACGGGGTTGATGAACGTTGCGATGTAAAGGGAAAACGTGATGAGGTCAATGTAGTTCATCTCGCCACGCATGATGAGATAGCCGCCCACCGTGATGACGGCGGCGGAGAGCAGCGTCATAAAAAACTCCATCGTCGCGTTGAACACACCCATCTCGTGGTGGAATTTGCGCTTGGAGACCTTGAATTCCTCGTTCGCCGCGTTGAATTTGTCGATCTCCTCTTCCTCGTTGGCAAAGGCGCGCGCCGTGCGGATGCCGGAGAGCGACGACTCGATGCCGACATTGATGGCGGCAGTCTTCTGCTTCTCGCCGCGCGAGGCTGCCGTCATCTTGCTGCGGCGCGACATGATGACCGCGATGAACACCGGCAGGATGCACGCCACGACCAGCGCAAGCCGCCACTCGATGGAAAACAGGATGGCGAGCGCGCCGACGATCGTCAGCGTCGAAATGAGAAGATCCTCTGGGCCGTGGTGGGCGAGCTCCGTAATCTCGAAGAGATCGCTCGTCAGCCTGCTCATGAGCTGGCCCGTGCGGTTGTGGTCAAAGAAGCTGACGTCCAGTTCCTGCACGTGCGTGAAAAGGTCGCGGCGGATATCCGCCTCCACCAGAATGCCGAATGTGTGTCCCCAGTAGGAAATGACATAGTATAAAAGCGCGCGCACAATGAACGCCGCCATCATCACGCCCATCACGATAAAAAACGTGCGGTACTGCTGATTCGGCAAAAGGTCGTACATTGACTTGCGCGTCACGAGCGGGAAGGCGAGATCGATGAGCGCAACGACCGTCGCGCAGACAAGGTCCAGGATAAACAGGCCGCGGTGCGGCTTGAAGTAGGTGAAGAGAATGGAAAGCGGCTTTTTCTGCTGAAATTCACGGGTCGTCATATGGTCGATAGCTCCTGCAAATACTTTTTCAAGGTAATTGTAGCACAGGCTGGCAGTACTTGCAAGGAAAGCCGCCCCTTTTTGCGCAAAAAAAGAACGGCCCCCGGCCGTTCTTTTTCTCTTTACTTGATGCGCACCGTGATGGTCAGCACCGCGCCGCCAACGGTGGCCGTCACGGTCGTGGTACCCACCTTGGCAGGCGTGATCAAGCCGTCCGCCGAGATGGACAGGACGCTCGCGTCCGCCACCGCCCAGGTCGCGGCCGCGTCCGTGCCGGAAACGCTCAGGCGGATGGTCTCGCTCGACTTGATCGTGCAGTCAAAGTTGCCGTTTCCGTCCTTGGGCAGCGTCGTGCCGACGTTCGTCTTGATGCTCAGGGCCGAGGCATCCACCGTCGGGGTGGACGGGGTTGTCGTGGTGCCGGGATTGGTGGCAGTTGTGTCGCTGCCGTTTGCGGGATCATTTGCGTTCGGCTCATCACCGGTGTTCGGGTCAGTGGTGTCGCCGTTGTTCGCGTTCGGATCGTCCGTGTTCGTATTGCTGTCGTCGGGCGTATTGACATCGTCCTGCACGCCGGGGGTATTGTCGTCGTCGGCGGGCGTGATCTTTGCGACGATCTTGTCACCAAAGAGCGACCAGCTCAGAAGCAGCAGCACGACGACGAGCACCGCCGCCATCGCGCCCTCGCCTGCCGGAACGGCCTCTTCCATCAGGATGCCTCTTCTGCGGACGACCTTCATCGCATCCGCCATTTCCATACCGCCGGCGGACACAATCGCGTTGTACTCGCCAAGGCTGAGGCCCGCTGTCACATCCGGCGTAAGGCCGCACGCCCGGATGGACTGCTCCATCGCCATTCCGGTTGTCAGCAGTGCAATCTGGGTAAACTCTGTCTGATCCAGATGTTCATTTTCCTCAAAACAGAGTTTTTTCATATCAATCCCTATCAGCTCGGATGCCATATCGTAGACGGCTCTCGCTTTCGGACATGCTTCATAAAAATCCGCGCCCATGCCGGCACACTGGGAACCCTGTCCCGGAAACATAAATGCTGTTTTACTCATAACCGCGCCGGTGCTCCTTTCAGAAGTTCTTCCATCTCATTCATCATCTGCTCTATGATTTCTTTGCAGCTTTTCTCGTCTTTTACCATACCTGCAATCTGACCGGACATCACGCTTCCGGTTTTGACATCGCCGTCCACAACGGCTCTTCGAAGACCGCCGAGCGTCAGTTTTTCCAGCTCTTCGAACGGAGCTCCCTCTTTTTCCAGTTCCAGATAATCTTCTTCTGCACCTTTCATGTCAGCGTCCTTACTGGGATACGTCGTTCCGATAAAGGTACTGCCCGTTCCCTGGATCGCTGCGGAACAGCTTGAGAATGCGCCCATAATCAGCATGAGCATCAGTGCTGCGATGCCAAGTCCCGCCCACAGGGTCTTGTTCTGCACAACGATTTCCTGCACCGCCGCTTTTGCTTTTTCGGCAAGCGTGTTCGCCGCCGTTGCCGCCTGCTTGCTGGCAGCGTTTCCAGCTTTCCGACCTCGCTTGGCTGCTGCATAGGCATCCTTATACTGCTTTTTCTGATAGAATTTTGAACCGACTGTCTTTGTTGCTTCACCTCCTGCGGCAGTCGGTGGTGGCAAGTGCGGTTTCTTTTTCAGTGACGTTTCTGCCACTTCTTCGGCCATGCCGCCCTCACTCTCCGAAAATTTCAGACGGCTGGATTTTTTCTCAACCTCGACTTTCTTCTCAGCTCTGGCAGATTTTTCTCTGGTCTTTTTCCTGCCTTTAGAGAAACGGTACAATCCTTCCAGCGTTTCTTCGCTCTTGTGCGCCGACTCCACACCGGAGTTTTCCTTTTCGACCTGATGCACCTTGTTATGGGCAAAACCAGTGGCAGTATCCACTCCTTTCTTCGCCACTTTCTTAATGCCCAGCCCTGCGCCCCGGACGATGCCGCCCTGCTGCTCATCATCAAAGGATAAGCGGCCCTTTTTCTTCAGCGCAGGCTCTGCATCTTCGTCCACTGGCGAAGCATCTTTTTCTTTCGCTTTGCCATCCTCCTGATGGGCTTTATAATACTCTGTACTCTGTTTGGCTGTGCTGCGCCGGGGCTTTTCCTCCTCTCCCTCCTCGGCATCCATGCACACCTCTTCTTCCACAACAGGGGTTTCTTCTGCACTTTCCACAGCGTCTTTTTCCGAATCTTCCTGCTTCGGCGGTTCTTCTGCAACTGCGGACTTGGTTTCCCCGGTGCGGAGATTCTCTTCCACCAGACCGTCTTTGGTCATTTTCTGGACGATTTTATCTCTGCCCCGGAATCGCTTGTCTGCCATTGGATTCACCTCCCATCCGGCAGGAAACTCACGCAATCAGAGTTGCATGAGTCTCCCACTTATCGAGAATGCGCTCCAGCTCTCTGGCAAAAGCGATCAGCCGGGAATTGACCTCTGTGCGGTCGATGTAGCCCCGTTCTTCCATGTGGAATCCGTGGGTCAGTTCATCTGCCAGTGCGCCGACTGCGTAAAAGTCCTCCAGCACCGTATGCACCACCGATTCCTCATCGTGGAAATTCAGCATTTCCACTTCCTGATAAGGCGGGCTGGAATCGCCATCGTATTTTGCTGCCTCAGCACGGTCATGCAGCTTCAGGATCATCTGGCTCAGTTTTTTCTCGTTCATCATGCGTCTTTCTTCTCCCTGTATTTTGCAATTTCATTCGGTTTCGTGGTCATAAGGCCATAAAGTTTCAGCGAAGTATCGAACTTATCCTTGAACGGAATAATGGTATTGCCGTAGAACAGCAGCCCCTCGCCCTCGTTGCTGTTCGTCACATAGGAAAGCTGGAATGGCGAAATGTTGAGCTGCTTTGCAAGAATCTGCCTATCACCGGATGCCTGATTCAGCATATAGATGAAATCGCTGTTCTCAAAGATGTTCTCGATCTCCCGGCTGGCAAGCAGATCTTTGATGTTCTGCGTGATGCCCGTAGGGATGCCGCCCCATTTTCGGAAACGCTTCCAGATTTCAACACTGTATGCGGCAGTCTGCTCTTCCTTTAAGAGCAAGTGGAATTCATCAATGTAGTATCGTGTATTTTTCTTTGCATTGCGGTTGATGGTAACACGATTCCACACCTGATCCTGCACGATGAGCATACCCAGCTTTTTGAGCTGCTTGCCCAATTCTTTGATGTCAAAGCAGATAAGGCGGTTATCCAGTTCCACATTCGTCTGGTGGTTGAACACCCGCAGCGAACCATTGACGTAGATTTCCAATGCCGTGGCGATACGCTGCGCCTGCCGTTCTTTCTGCTCCCGCAGGCAGTCATATAAATCACCGAGAATCGGCATATTTTCCGGCTTCGGGTCATTCAGATATTTCTGATAGACCAGCGGCAGGCATCGGTCAATGACAGATTTTTCTTCCGGCTCCATGCCATCCCGTGCGCCCATGATAAGTTCGCACAGGGAAAGGATGAAATCCGATTTCATGCCAAGCGGGTTATCATCGTCCGCATAGTTCAGGTTAATGTCCATCGGATTGATGTAGTCCCGGCTGGTGGATGAGATATGAATGACCTGCCCGCCCAGGGCTTCGACCAGCGGATAATACTCGCCTTCCGGGTCTGCGATGATAATATCGTCCGTTGTCGTGAAGAACACGTTTGTCATTTCACGCTTTGCGCTAAACGACTTTCCACTGCCCGGTGTTCCAAGAATCAGACCGTTCGGGTTTTTGAGCTGTTTTCGGTCTGCCATAATCATGTTGTTGGACACTGCATTCAGACCGTAGTAGAGGGAATCGCCCTCCATGAAAAGTTCCTGTGTGGTGAATGGCACGAAGATGGCGGTGGAAGTTGTAGTCAATGCCCGCTTGATGGGAACCAGATTATTGGCCAGCGGCAGACTGCTCATAAGCCCCTGCTCCTGCATATAGTCCAGTCGATTCAATGTGCAGTTGAACTTCTGAGCGATACCAGCCGTCTGAAACACTGCACTATCCAGCTCCTGTTTGGTTTTCGCAGCATTGAGGAACAGCACCGTAATAAGGAACATACGCTCATTGCGGCTCTGCAAATCATCCAGAATCTTCTTGGCTTCACCACCATAAGTTGCAAGGTCACTCGGAATAATTTCCATATCATAGCCGGAACGCACCGCCTTTTTCTGTTCCTCAATCTTCATGCGGTCAAGGTCTGTGATCTTGCCCTTGATGAGTTTGATTGCCTTGAGCTGGTCTACCGACTGCACATGGATGCTGACCACCAGATTCTTGTCCATGTCCAGAAACTCTGCCAGAACCTTATCCGTCAGTTCCGGGGCAAGGATGTTCAGATAGGATACTGCGCCGATAGTATCTCCCATCTGGAAGTCCTTGCCGTTCTTGAACAGAAAACTGGTCGGAGCAATGAAGTCCTTGGTAGTCATGCCGCTTTGCAGGATGCGGTCATAGCTGAACTCAAACTTCCGTTCTTCCTCCTGATGGAACATCTCGTACATGATCTGTAAGCGTTCCACACCATTCAGCGGATATGCTTTTACGCCCAGCACCTTGAAATTGTTGAGAATATCGGTTTCGATACGCTCCAGCCGGGGCTTTGCTTCTTTCACGCTTTTGGCTTCAATGCTGAACGTGATGTATTTCGTCCGAACCAGACCGTTGTTGCCCTTGGCAAGCTGCTGTTTCAACATCTGCGCATATTCCATGCGTACATCATCGAACTGGTCATGCTGCGGCTCAATCTGAATGACCTTGTTGTATTCGCTCATATCACTTTTATGGTTAATGAACGAAAGCTGAAAGCGGATGCTGGAATCAAAGTAGTTGAGGAAGTCACACCAGCTTTCAAAAATGGTGTTCTTATCTTCGTTTTGCGCGAGCTGATAGTTGATGTCATAGAAGCGGACGGTTTTGGAATACAGATGTTCCTCCACCCGGCAGATGCCGTCCCGTCCCATTTCCAGATACGGAATCGACCGCTGCACGGTCAAGTGATGCTCTTTCTTCTTTTTTGCTTCTGCCTTTGCAGACGGCTTGAAGAATTTCTGGAAGATGCCGCCGAACAGCGGCTTCTTATCCTTTTCTTTTCCCAATAATGCCTCCCTTCTTCACTTTTGGTGTTACAGGTTTCTCCGGCTCATATTCGTACAGATTTTCGATCTCGTAGCGGCGAACCGCCGGACGTTTGAAACGGACATTGATGAAGTTCGTCAGGATGGTTTCAAGGTGCATTCCGTTTTTCTCGAACAGCGCAAAGAAAAATTCCGGGAGCATCAGCAGCACCATGCCCGCCGCCGCGTTGCTTGTACCAAGCGTTTCCCGTGTAAGAAAGTAGAACGGGACACCGATGGATGCCGCAAAGCCCATACAGATGAGTTGTCGCTTTGTCAGGTTGAGAAAGACCTTGTTCTTCACTTTGGACAGGTCTTTCGGGATCGTCACATAAGCCATTCTTCACCATGACAGTCAGACACGCCGCCGGGATACGGCTTTCTGTCTGCTATCTTTCCTTTCCTCGGATTTTCCCGGTTTTAGTGACTGCCGAAGATCTGTTTGGACAGACTTCCCGTTTTCATCAGGCTGAAGCACAGAATCACGGTATACGCTGCAACGCCGATCAGCGCGGAGTGCATATTGCTGGAAATCCGCACCGAAGAAATCAGTGCTGCGTAAATCGCCACACAGACCATCATCAGAAATGCCTGAAATGCAAGGGCGAACAGTCCTCTGAAATAATTGGTTCCTACATGACCCCATTCACGGTTGCTCATCGTTGCGAACGGGATCGGGGCAAGCGATGTATAGAGATAAATCTCTATCATGCGCCCATAGACAATGACAGTTATCACCACCGACATAATTTTCATGCAGAAGCTGACAAGGAAGGTTTCAAGAGCCAGCACCACCAGTTCACCGATCTCCATGGTTGCCATCGCCGCCTGCATCTGCATGGACAGCGAACTAACATCAATGGCAGTCTCGCCGTTGATGATACCGGAAGCCGAATTGACCACCGATTGTCCAACGTCAAAGACTGCCATTGTAATTGTGAACGTATTGCTGACCAGATAGATTGCGACCCATGCCTTGACAAAATACTTGAAGAACATCCATGTATCTACATCATGCAGGTTGTTTCGCTCGGTCAGCATCGAGATCAGCTCATAGCAGAGTACCAGAGTGATGATGATTCCGGCAATCGGAACTACCACCGACTCTGATAAGTTCTGAATCATACTGAAAACGCTGCTGTTCCAGTTTTGTGGAGTGCGTCCAACCTGAGCCGCGATCTCACTTGTCTTTTCATTGACATCCGTGAACATCGTACTCATGTTGGACTCCACCATTCCTGTCAGAAGTTCCCGCATCCATTTTTCGATGGCTGCAAAGATATTATCGAACAATGGCGGGAGTACCTCCTATCGCGGGTGCTTAGCCGAACAGACCAGAGAGCAGAGGGATCAGCTGCGTACCGATGAGAATGACGCCGCCACCGCTCATGAGCTGCTTCATGCCCTGGGACTTTGCACCCGGATTGTCGTTGCCATATCCTTCCATCAGATTGACAACACCCCAAACGCCAAGACCTGCGCCAATAGCCACAACGAGAGTCTGCAGAACGGTAATAGACTGATTAAAGAATTCCATATATTATTTTCGCCAGACCGCAGATTTGATGAATATTTGCGATTCCAAAAGGAAAGCGGGCTGGCACATCTTCGGTGCTGCCCGCTTCCTGCGATTCTGGCTTCTCCTTTCATTTTCAATAAAGTCAGCCTTTTGGAATCACATGATAGATGGTGGTTATTTCGTGTCGGTCATACGGATCACCTGTTCAGGGTCTGCCCGAACGGGTGGAAGGGTGTATCGCTTGCTGTTGATAAAAGCCTCCTTCCTTATTCTTGTGCCTGTTCGGTCACATCCACTTCATAAAGGTCAAATTCTTCCGTGGTGAGCAGCCGCAGTTCGTGTTTCAGGTAGCGTTCTACGTCGAACTCGTTTTTCTTGTCGAAATCCGAAAGTTCCTTGTACCGCTTATGTTTGGTAATATCAAACTTATCGCTCAGGAATGGTCTGACACCTCTTAACTGTAAGATGCACTTGCTGCCGTCCATGACTGCAAGCTCATCCCGGCTCATCAGTTCTTTTCCGGTCTTTTGGTAGTTTGTGCCAAAAGAGGGGCTGTTGCCGCGGGTATCCGATGTGTTGTAAAGGTCGATGGTTTCCTTGCCCAGCGTTTCGGAAATCTCCTTGAGGGTGGAACTTTCCTTGCCGCCAAGGAACAGCATCGTGTCACAGTTGCCGATGATGGTTTCTGCGGCATCCTTGTAAATGGTCTTTAGCTGGCTCTGCGATTGGAGAATGATCGAAGCTGAAATCTCACGGCTGCGGATGGTAGCGATCAGCTTATCAAACTTAGGGATTTGTCCGATGTTTGCAAACTCGTCCAGGAGCAGCCGCACATGGTACGGAAGTCTTCCGCCGTGTTCATCGTCCGCCTTATCACAAAGCAAATTGAATAGCTGTGTGTACAGGATCGACACCACAAAATTGAAGGTATCATCTGTATCGGAGATAATAACGAACATTGCCGTGCGCTGATCTCCCAGCATATCCAGCTCCATCTCGTCGTATACCATCAGGTCACGCAGTTCCTTAATGTCAAATGGAGCCAGTCTCGCACCACAGGAAATCAGAATGGACTTCGCCGTTTTACCTGCCGCCAGCTTGTACTTTTTGTACTGCCGCACGGCAAAGTGTTCTGGTTTAGCCTTTTCCAAATCCTCAAATAGTTCATCGACCGGATTCTTGAACTCTTCATCATCCTCGCGGGCTTCGCTGGCATTGATAAATTCCAGCAGCGTGGAGAAGTTCTGTTCTTCTTCCGGGGCTTCATAGTAGATATAGCCGATGAGTGCGCAGTAGAGCAGGCGTTCTGCCTTGACCCAGAAATCTTCGCCGGACTTCTCGCCGTCTCCTTTCGTGTTGGCGATGATCGTATTGACCAGTTTCAGAATATCTTTCTCACTGCGGATATAGTGGAACGGGTTATAGTGCATCGACTTCTTGAAATTGATCGTGTTCAGGACTTTGATTTTGTACCCGGCATCCGAGAGCATCTTTCCGCATTCAATGATGATCGTACCTTTCGGGTCAGTACAGACATAGCTGACCTTTTCGGGCATCTGCATCAGATTGGGCTTTACGAAAAACCGTGTCTTGCCGCTGCCAGAGCCGCCGATCACAATGACATTCTTGTTTCTGGCATACTTCGGATGCTTTGGTCTGCCGCTCATCATCAACCGTTCCGTCTGGGTGAGCAGCACATTATTCTCGAATACCGGGTCAATAAAAGGTTCAATGTCCTTGGCATTGCCCCACCGGGCAGAGCCGTATTCCTCTCCCTGACGATACTTCTTTGCGTTCTTCCCCTTAAAGTAGATCACGGCTTTCAGTGCTGCTGCACCGATCAGACCCACCAGCAAGTCGAACGGATGGACACTTGGCAGATAACTCTTGTAGGCCAGACCGAAGTTCATAAAAAGAACCATCAGCCTGTCCACGATGGTATCGCCATTGCAGTGTCGGTACAGCCATGCGGCTTTCTCCACCATGTAAAAGGCGATGATGTACGGAAAATTCAGCAGAATCAGCTTTTTCATATCTGCTGACTGCATCTTTCCACTGATTGCCACCGCTGCTTTCTTGCCCCATGCCGTTCCACCTGTCTGGTTGGAGGGGGCTTTGCGTGGTCGTTTGCTCTGTGCGGTCGTTTTCTTTTTCTGGCTCATCGCACCTGCCCTCTGTCTTTCATCTTTTCCTTTGTGATCTCCCGGTGCTTGGCAACACGCTCCTTTGCCTGCTCCAGCTTCTTGCGGATGGACTGCCGTTGCTCCTTTTTCAGCGAAACTCCGGTGTATTCCTTGAACGCCGCCGTCATAACATCCACATCTTTTGCCTTGAAAAAGACCAGATATTCGGTTTTCCCCTCTTTTTCTGCCTTTTTCAGACTATAATCAATGCCGTACTTCCGGGCTACCCGGTCAAACGACTTGATGTTATTGTCTGTGACAACGATATTGGTAAGCTGTGCGCCGCTCTGTTGCAGGCTCTTGATGCTCTGCTTTCCTCTCTTACATCGGTTCTGCCCTCCCATCTTCTTCGACTGCTGTTTCTTCTTCTCGATCTCTGCCAACAGCTTTGTCAGTGCTGCTTTCAGAATCTGCGCTGAGATTTTTCCGCCTTTGATGCACAATGCCATCGTTTTTTCGTTTACTTCATCCTGCACCTGCACCCTCCTTTCCGACCAATGATTTTATTCCAAAGGCATCAGACACCGACTGTGCCTGATACCGGAGGAGCCGTATCACCAAAGACCGAGCGGAATTTCTTTCTGCACTGGTGCATCATGTAGCCACATTCCCTGCGGTGTCGGCAGGAAATGCAGGGATGATCACTGTCCGTTCCCGGACGCTGGCGCATCATACGTTCAAACGTGCTATTTGTAAAGTTCATAGGCTCAACCCTCCTGTTCTGCCATCGGAAGAATCCCACGCCGTTTCAGTTCGTGGTACAGAAACTTCCTGCCTTTGTGTGTCCATGCCGTATGCAGCTTTTCCACTGCACTGCCATCACTCCGATGGAGCCGGAAAACAAGGTTTGCAGTATATCCCTTGTCCTGATGCTTTGCATACAGCACCCATTGGTTATTGGCCCGGTACTGGATACCGTGCAGATGGAGCAGACGATTGAATACCTTTGCGCCGCAGCCGTACTCTTTTGCGATCTGTGTCGTTGTCACCAGCGAATCCGGCGGCTGTGATTCGTAAAAACGCTTCGGCGGCGCGTGGCTTTTGCACTTGTGCCGATGCAGCAGTTCAATGACTGCCTGCATCCAGTGATCCGTCCCCATGCAGTGCTGTCCTTCGCAGCTGCGGAAACAGTCATTCTTGTGGAAGTGGTGGAGCTTGTACAACTGCTTTGCCATCTCCAGCGTGATCCGATAGTCTTTCACATACCGCTGCACCGTGCGCCCGCCCTCATCCTGCGGACGGACACGGGGAACGAACTCATAGTCCCTGCCCTCCACAAAACCATACTGGCACATCCGGGGGAACCACTTGCGGAAGTTACTCCGAATCTGCATCTGGTCATACAGGTCTCTCGCCCAGATCACCGAGGGAGCCATATCAAAATCCATAAAAAATACGCTCATTGCATCGTCCTCCTTAATTGCTTCTGCCGCCCCATCCGAAATCATGTCTGACTTGTGCAGCGTAATAGCTGTCGATCGTGGTCGGAGCATTATACAATGTGGCAAGCAGATATTGTTTGATATTTCGTACCTGTGTGGTATTGCTCTTCAGGCATTCCATTACATACTGGATGTGCATGGAATCCAGCTTCATCAGGCGGCTTTTGACCACCTCTTTCGGCTTTTCTTCCCCGCAAATGCGCAGGAACTTCTTTCTGCTGGTTACGGTTTCTACAAGAAGTTCCAGAATCTCCATCAGGATTTCCCGGTCATGTGGGAAGTTCTTCTCTAAGATTGGGATTTCCAGCTTGTCTTGAAAATAGAAGCGATACCTTTCATCTTCCCGCATCTCCCCGGATATGTTTTCACCAGATTGTGCAGAATAGATTAGATCAGTCTCACTACTATCAGTATTATTTATATCAGTCTTACTTCCGTTTGATTTCCATACTCCCGGAAGTTCGCTTTTCAAACCACCAGAAGTTTGATTTTCATACTTCCAGTAGTTCGATTCTGAAAGTCCCGCATAGAGGTCTTTTACATAGAGCAGGTTCGGCTTTCCCAAGCCCTGCCTGCGCCGCTCAATAAGCTGATATTCGTGTTCCAGCTCGTCCAGCAGTTTGACCGCTTTTTGTCTGGCACATCGAATCGAATCCATGATTTCATCTATCGTACAGATGATGTAGGCATTTCCATTCTCGTCTTGCCAGCCATTTTTAAGCGAGAGATTCATCCGATCCAGCAAGACTGCATACAGCAGCTTTGCATCGCCAGACATCTTTTCAAACAGGTCTACCTTGATGAGTGCTTTCGGCACACGGTAGAAACTGTATCGGTCTGCTTCCAGACCTCTGAAATACGGGTACTTCATGCAGATTCATCACCTCCCCTCCTGCTGGATTTGCACTATTATAAATAACAGTACATTCCTACGACGGAGCATCTTTCGACACTCCGCCGCATTGTATCTGCTGTTATTTGAGCTTTGCCATTCTGCCCCAGCCCGTTCCTGCCCCATATTTCAGCGGCGTTTTCTCTGACAAGACACGCAGGATGCACATTCAGTATCAGAAGTATCTCTCTGGGATGGCTTATTCAATTTTCAAGGTTCCGGTGAGAGGTTTTGTATTGTCCTCTCATCCTTAGAATCGGAGAAAGGTCATTTCGCAAGGTGTTTTCAAAAAAAGTTTTTGAACTTTCTATGAACTTTCCGATTGGGATGGAGATTTTTTGTGTTCTCTCACTCCTAGAATCGGAGAAGGGCTATTTCGCAAGGTGTTTTTGAAAAAAATTCAAAAAAATTTTGAGCCGCCCAATTCAGAGTGCTTTCTGCGATTGGACGGCTCATTTTTCGATTATGTATCTGTTAGCAGCTGCACAATGCCCGGAAGTGCTTTTTCTGTATCTTGTAAATTGCTGCGTTATAAATTCCGGTAAGATTCTGGCGAGTCATGCCAAGGTGTTTTGCCGCCTCTGTGAAAGACAGACCATGGAACAGGTGGATGTGAACGACCTTTCTCTGCAAATCAGTCAAAGTAGAGAGCAATTCTTCCACTCTTTCCTCACTTATCATTCTTTCCAGTGTGCTGACTGCTTCATCGACTCCCTCCAGGATTTCTTCTTTATACTCCCTGTCCTCACGGGATGGCATCCACTTTCCTTGGATGATCTCATAGTTCATAAAAATCCGATCCTCGCCTTCCAGAACAAGCCGGATGTGCCACTCGTAGTCGTCAAACTCTGCTTCCTCAATGTGATGTCCCGCACCCTCCAGTGCATCATATTTATAATGTACGCAGTTGCGAAGCGAGAAAACGGTCACTCTTTTATGCGCCCGGTAAATCACATAACCATTTTGGTAGACACTGATGCTTCCATGATTTTCCAGAGTCTTCTCAGCTACCACTGGCACACCAGATACCTCAAGTGCCTTCACGGTTGGAACACGCTGTTCCTTGTACGAAGGGAGTTCAACAAGCTTTTTCAGATCCTTGAATGTCATCATAATGTCCACCTTTCTGCCTTTTGGCTGCGGGCGGTCTGAAACAAAAAATGCAGCAAAAGTTGTCCCAGACTTACCCGTTTTTTTTGAACGGGAAGTCTAAGACTTCTCCTACTGCATCGTTATTTCATGATTCACTTTTAAGGTGTGATGTTTAGTCTCTCATATATAGAATTGCTGGAAGGGCATTTCGCAAGGTGTTTTTGAAAAAAAATAAAAAAAACCGGAACAGGATGAGTTACTCACAGGCGCACTACTGCGCTGCATTCGCTCATTCTGTCCCGGCCTATATCACATATTGCTACGGTATCGCTCTAAACAAACAGATATTATATTGTAGACC
>ERZ827469.1601-NODE-1601-length-19621-cov-8.558878_pt1 | contig 19621 bp, 13 predicted proteins | sample MGYA00519917_ERZ827469 | MGnify/ENA primary metagenome ERZ827469 (study PRJEB31778, sample SAMEA3449314) | human gut metagenome | biome: human gut; feature: human-associated habitat; material: faeces | place: United Kingdom | collected 2010/2012 ... | reverse complement strand
GCGATGGCGCGGGTGATGGCCTGGCGGATCCACCAGGTGGCGTAGGTGGAGAACTTGTAGCCGCGCTGGTATTCGAACTTGTCCACGGCCTTCATGAGGCCGATGTTGCCCTCCTGGATGAGGTCGAGGAACTGGAGGCCGCGGTTGGTGTACTTCTTGGCGATGGAGACCACCAGGCGCAGGTTGGAGCGGATGAGCTCCTGCTTGGCGCGCATGGCGGCGGTATTGCCGCGCTTGATGCGCCACAGCACTTCTTCCAGGTCGGTGACGTTGTGGCAGCACTTTTCCTGCAGGCGGCTCAGGATCTCGATCTTGCCGATGATCATTTCCTTGAAGGAGAAGAGCTCGTCCACGCTGAGCTTGAGCTCGCGGGCGGCATCGCTGGGATTGATGGTGCGCTGCTCAAGGCCGGTGAACATCTCCTGGATCTCGGCCTGGGTGCGGCCGGTGGACAGGATGTAGGCCGAAAGGTCACGCTGGCAGTTGTGCATCTGGCGCACGTAGTCCTCGACCGTTTCGATGATGCGGTCGATGAGGGTCTTTTCCAGCTTGATGTCGCGCAGGCGGGTGACGATCTCTTCCTTGTAGCTGATGATCTCCTTCTGGATGGCGGTCACCTTGCGGTCAAGGGTGTTGCAATCATCCAGCTTTTTATAGATCTTGCGCTTTTTCTTGAAGATCTGCTTGATCTCGTCCAGCAGCAGGATGACGCGGGAGCGCTGGTTGAGCTCGTCTTCGCTGGGATCGTCCTCTTCGATGGTCTTGACCACGTCCTTGAGCTTGATGCGGTTCTGGCGCAGGTCCTCGCCCACGTTGATGAGCTCTTCCACGGCCACGGGCACTTCCACCAGAGCGTAGAGCACGTCCTGTTCGCCCATCTCGATCTTTTTGGCGATGACCACTTCACCGTCGCGGTCCAGCAGGGGCACGGCACCCATCTCGCGCAGGTACATGCGCACCGGGTCAGTGCTGCGCGAGGAATAGTCGGCGGACTCTTCGTCTTCGGTCAGCTCCAGGGAGCTGTCCATGGCGTCATCGTCGGTTTCGGTGGGCGTGGCGGAGATTTTTTTGCCGTCCTTTTCGGAATCGACGATGGCGATCTCCAGCTGTTCAAAGATGCCGATGATCTCCTCGAACTGCTCGGGGGTGTTCATCTCCACGGGAAGGGCTTTGTTGACCTCGTCGAAGGTCAGGTAGCCCATGCCCTTGCCCTTGGCGATGAGGCTTTGAATTTGCTGGATCTCTTTAAGATTGCTCATGTCCCTGCTCCAAGGTTTCCTGCAGTGCGCGAAGATATTCCAAATCAGCGGCAAAGTCGCCGGTGCCGGTGTTCTGCCGCAGGGCGGCCGTCACGGACTGGCGCTGGGTTGCCGCGTAATAGGCATCAAGATCATGGCGCAGGGCTGCCAGTTCCCTGTCGCCACCGTCGCGGGGGGCCGCTTCGGCGCCCCGGCAAAAGGACCAGAAATTCTTTTCGCGCTGGTCCAGATGGTAGGGGGCCTCGTCGGGGCCCCATTCTTCAAGCTTGTCCCACAACTGGCGGGCGATGTCCGACTGCAGGGCCAGGTCAGCGCCCAGGTCCCGCAGAGCGTCCAGCCGGTCGGGGTAGCGGACCGCGTACATCATGATCTGGCGGTCACGCATGTTCTGCCGCGCCCTGCCGGGGCGCGCGGCCTGTCCGTCAGGGCCGGGACGTCGGCTGTCGGCCAGTCCCTGACGCAATTCCGCCTCGGAAAGCTGCAGGTGTGTGGCCAGCCGTGACACATAGGGGCTGACCAGCTCCGGCACTTCCACATGGCACAGAAAATTCTTGGCCCATTCCACGGTCTCGCGCGGGGCCAGGGCGCGCAGCACGTCCAGACAAAAACGCAGCCCGTCCGGCGCCTGGGCCTGCAGGGCCTCGAAGGCCTCCACGCCCTGCGTGCGCAGCAGGCTGTCGATGTCCTCGCCTTCGGGCATCAGGACCACGGTGCAGGCCAGGCCGCGGGTGAGCAGCATCTCGCAGGAGCGCAGGGCGGCCTTGCGGCCGGCGCGGTCCCCGTCGAACAGCAGGGTGAGCTGCGAGGTGAAACCCGAAAGGCGCTTGATCTGGTCCGGGGTCAGGGCGGTGCCCAGCACGCCCACGGCATTGTCGTAGCCGAACTGGTGCAGGGTCAGCACGTCCATGTAGCCTTCGGTCAAAAGGGCCCGCCCCTTTACAGTAATGCCTTTTCTGGCCTGGGCAAGACCGTAAAGATGCTCTCCTTTCTTGTAGATGGGCGTATCGGAACTGTTGATGTACTTGGCTTCGTCCTCGTCCGCGATGATGCGCCCGCCAAAGGCGATGATCTGGTTGGAAAGGTTCTTGATGGGAAAGATGAGGCGGCCCCGGAAGCGGTCATAGACCGAGCCCCGTTCCGAGCGTCCCACCAGTCCGGCCTCGGCGGCCAGATGCATGTCATAGCCCGCGCGCTGCAGGGCCAGATCCAGCGAATGCCAGTCGCGCCGCGCCCAGCCCAGGCCGAAGCGCTCCACGATCTCCGGGCTCAGGCCCCGCCGCTGTATGTAGGCCCGGCACTCCTCCGCCTCCGGGCTTTTGAGGGCCGCGGCGAAGTGGGCCGCCGCCAGTTCGTACATGCGCAGCATGGTCTGGCGGGAAGAACGCCGCTGCCGGTCTTCTTCCTGCCGTTTTTTGTCCGCGGGCCCGCGCTCCAGGGTGATGCCGGCCTCGGCGGCCAGCTGCTCCAGGGTCTCGCGGAAATCCAGGCCGTTGATGCGGCCGTAGAAATCGAAGATGTCCCCCGAGGCCTGACAGCCGAAACAGTAGAACAGGCCCTGTTCCTCGTTGACCGAGAAACTGGGCTTGGTCTCCTGATGGAAGGGGCAGGGCGCCACCCAGCGCGGTCCGTTGCGCTTGAGATCCACGTAACGGCGCACGATATCCGTGATGTTGAGCCGCTCCTTGATGGCGCGGATGGCATCTCTGGACTGCATGAGGCCCCCGCCGGACTGTCCGGCCGTGCTAGCGCAGGTTGACGATGGTCATGCCATCGCCGCCGCGATCCTCCGGGGCGGTGGCAAAACGGGCCACGGCCGGGAAGGAGCGCAGGAAATCATGGATCTGGCGGCGCAGGGCGCCGGTGCCGCGGCCGTGCACGATCTCCACTTCACTGAAACCGGAAAGCAGGGCCTTGTCCAGAAAGCGTTCCACTTCGGCCTGGGCCTGGTCGGCACGCATGCCGCGCAGGTCCAGGCGCAGGGCGGGCGCATCGTCGCTGGCGGCGATGGCGGCCTTGACCGGGGAGACGCGCTGGGGCGCACGGGGGGCCGCAGCCTGGGCGGACTGGCCGCTCTGGCGCACATCCTTCATGGCGGCCCACAGGCTCACGCCGTTGAGGTCCACGCGCACGCGCTTGCGGCGCTCGTCCACGTCGGTCACCACGCCGCGCTTGTTGAACACGGTATGGAAGACCTGCTGGCCGGGCGCGAAATGCTCGATCTGCGGCAGCACCGAGGTCTCTTCCCGCGCCACGGGCTCGGCCAGGCCGGCACGCAGGCGCGACATCTCCTTCAGGGCCTGCTTGTGCGTGGCGCGGCCTTCCTTCCAGGCGCGCATGAGCTCACCGGCCTTGGCGCGCACTTCGTCATGCAGGCGCAGGCGCTCCTTCTCGGTCTTCTCGCGCATGGCCTGGATGTCGCGGCGGGCCTTTTCCTGCTCCTGGCGCAGGCGGGCGATCTCCTGTTCGCGTTCGGCGGCCAGGGCATTGAGGCGGCCCAGCAGGGCGCTGGTGTCCTGCCCGTCCTGCAGGAGATAATGCTCCGCACGGCGCAGGATGCTTTCCGGCAGGCCGTGCTCGCGGGCCACGTCCAGGGCCTGGCTGGCGCCCACCTGGTCGTAGGCCAGCTTGAAAAGGGGCTTCTTGCTCTGCGGGTCGAAGAGCACCGAAGCGGCCCGCGCGCCTTCGCGCGACAGGGCGTAGGTCTTGAGGGCCGGGAAGTGGGTGGCGGCCAGCACGAAGGTCCGTTTGTCCAGCAGGCCGTCCAGCACGCCCTGGGCCAGGGCCGCGCCCTGGGCGGGGTCGGTTCCGGCACCGAATTCGTCCAGCAGCACGAGGCCGGTGCTGTCCAGATGCTTCCAGGCTTTGGCCAGATGCCGGATCTGGGCCGTGAAGGTGGAAACGTTGTCTTCCAGGCTCTGTTCGTCACCGATGAAGGCATCCACGCGGCCGAACCAGGGCAGGTGTGAGCCGGCGGCCGCGGGCACGGGCAGGCCGCTCAGGGTCATGGCCACGCACAGGCCCAGGGTCTTGAGGCAGACGGTCTTGCCGCCGGCGTTGCCGCCGGTGATGATGAGGGCCCGTTCGCCGGGACGCAGCACGATGTCCAGCGGACGCACCTGCTGCAGGCCGCCGTTCCTGCCGTGTTCGTCCCTGCGCTGGCGCAGGCTGGCCAGGGCCAGCAGGGGATGGCGGGTCTCCAGCAGGCAGACGCCTTCCTCCACGGGCGAGAGCGGCACGCAGCGGCCGTCGTATTCGGCGGCCAGGCGGCGCTTGGCCTGCAAAACGTCCAGCTGGGCCAGCAGTTCCAGGGCGGCGCGCGCCCCGGGCAGTTCGGCCAGCAGCAGGCCGCGCAGATAGGCCAGCACCTTGTGCTCTTCCTCGCGCTCCTCGCGCTTCAGCTCCTGGAGGCGGTTGTTGATCTCCACCAGGAACATGGGCTCGAAATAGCAGGTCTCGCCGGTCTGGGACCAGTCATGGATGATGCCCTGCATGCGGCCCTTGAAGTTGGCCTTGAGGGGCAGCACGTAGCGGTCCGAGGAGAGGGTCATGAACTCGTCCTGCAGCCAGGCCAGCATATTGTACTGCATGGCGTAGTCCTTGACCCGGCGCATGCAGTTCTGGTGCAGGCGGCGCAGTTCGCTGCGCACCTGGAAGAGTTCGGGCGAGCTCTCGTCGCGGATCAGGCCGTCATCGGAGATGCAGCGCAGCAGGGCCGCCGTGAGCTGCACGGGCAGCGGCGTCTCCTGGGCCAGGGCCAGCAGGTGCGGCCACTGGTCCTCGGCTTCGGGCAGGGCGATGGAGGCATGGGCGGCCCTGGCCAGCCGCAGCATCTCGCGCAGGGCCCAGAAGGCATCGGTATCGGGCTGCAGGCCGGGCTTTTCGGCCACCCGCAGGAAGGCGCCCACATCGGGGAAGGACCCCAGGGCAAAGCCGCCTTCGCCCGTGGGGCGGGCGGCCCAGACGGCGGATTCGTCATACAGGCGCGCCGCGTAGGTGACGGCGGCGGCGTCTTCCAGCGGACGCAGCTCAAGAGCACGCTCGCGGCCGGCCGGGGAAAGGCACAGGCCGGCGAGGTGCTCCGTGATCTGCGGGAATTCGAGCGCGTGGAGGGTGCGGCTGTGAATCATGGAGGCTCTTAGGCGGTCAGGCGGGCCTTGACGGCGGCGGAAAGGGCCTTGCCGTCCACACGGCCCTTGTGGGTGGCCATGATGGCGGAGATGACCTTGCCCATCTCGCGGGGCGAGGTGGCGCCCACTTCGGCGATGGTGGCATCGATGAGGGCGGTCAGTTCTTCCTCGGTCAGGGGCTTGGGCAGGTAGCCCTGGATGACGGCCAGCTCGGCGGCTTCCTTGTCGGCCAGGTCCTGGCGGCCTGCGGAGGTGTACTGCTCGATGGAGTCCTGGCGCTGCTTGCCTTCCTTGATGATGAGGTCGAGCATCTCGGCGTCGTCCAGGGTGCCGCCGGGACGGCACAGGTCCACCAGGCGGTTCTTGACGGCGGTCTTGAGCAGGCGCAGGACGGTCAGGCGCACGGCGTCCTTGGCCTTGTAGGCCTGGACGTAATCTTTTTCGATGGTTTCAAACAGGCTCATGGCGTTGGGATGGGTAGGGGTGAAAAGAGGAACTGCGGAAGACCACGAGGGCCTTCCGCAGTTCAAAGGTGACGTGCAAGGCCTGAGAACTAGGCCATGTTCATCTTTCTGATTTTCTTCATCAGGCGCTTACGGGCAGCAGCCTTCTTCTTCTTGCGCATCACGCTGGGCTTTTCGTAGTGCTGGCGCTTTTTCATTTCGGACAGCACACCGGCCTTTTCCACCTGCTTCTTGAAGCGGCGCAGCGCGATATCGAAGTTGTAATCGTCTTCGTTCAGAAACACTCCGGGCACGAATATCACCCCCTCCTGCGAGAGCTCCGGCCAGGCCGGGCAATGACGCGGGCGTCATCCGACCTTGTTTGCAAGGTCAAGGACAGTCTTGTAGTCCTGATGCCCGAAAAAGGCAAGCGTTTTTTTGCAGGGCAGCATAAAGGAGAGGGCAGCGGGCGCGGGCCCCTGCCGGAAGGTGCCGAAACGGCGGAAGGTCTACTCCTCCTCGTCGTCTTCTCCGCAGGCGTCAAAGACGCTTTCCTGCATGTCCAGCAGCAGCTCCACATAGCGGCGCAGGTTGCTGCGGAAGAGTTCCGGCGTGGCCAGGCCCTCCACACAGAAGCGGATCTCGAAGCATTCGTCCTCGATCTCGCCGATGTAGGCCTTGGCGATCCGGTATTGGCGGGAGGCTTCGGAGGCGGCGCTGTAGAAGAGCTCCAGCTGATCCATGTCGTCCACTTCGAAGGCGCAGACCAGGGAGAAGAAGTCCTTGTCCTCCTCGTCGAGGAGCAGGGAAAGGGAGACCTCGCCCGCCAGGAAGGAGATGTCGCCGTCTTCGTCGATCTCGGGCTGGAAGCCTTCTTCGGCCAGGGCATCGAAACAGAATTTCTTGTCCATGGGGTGATCCTTTTCCCGGCGTGGCCGGGGGCGGGGCTTGGCGGTCCTGGGGACCAGGGGGAGGCGGCGGAGAAAAGATAAAACAGGCGAGGGCCTGTTTTATCTTTTCAGGAAAAAGGGTCGGCTAGTCGAGGGCGTCCTTGAGCATCTTGCCGGGACGGAATTTCACCATCTTGCAGGCGGGGATGGTCAGGGTCGCGCCGGTGCGGGGGTTGCGGCCCTGGCGTTCCTTGCGGGTCTCCACCATGAAGGTGCCGAATCCGGTCAGGGTCAGCTTGTCGTCCTGGGCCAGGGATTCTTCCACAGAAGCCAGGAAGGCAATGAGCGCACGTTCGGCAGCGGCTTTGGTCAGATTGGCCTTGGCGGCAATCTTTTCAACCAGGTCAGCCTTGGTCATTGGGATATCCTCCTCATCTCGTCAGTGATATGCCATGTCCGCCGCAGGGCGGATCCCCTCTGGCGTGTCGTGTCCGTAAGACTCTTTGTCAGGCAATCAGTTTTTCAAGGGGTTGTCAAGCAAGGAAGCCCCGAAACGGCTGATATGCTGAAAGTCCGCCACCGTGAGCTGCTCCGGCCGCAGGGTGGGCGTGATGCCGGCCTGTTCGATGGCCGCGGACAGCCACGGCGCCGGCGGACAGCGCCGGGCGATGCTGCCCAGCTGCTTGCGGCGCTGCTGAAAGCAGATTTTGATGACCAGGGCCAGCAGTTCCGGGCGTTCCGGGCGCTGGTCCAGGGGCAGGGGCTCGAAGGAGAGCACGGCGGAATCCACCCTGGGCGGCGGGCTGAAGGCGCCGGGGCCCACGACGAATTCCATGCGCGGCCGGGCGAAGCTCTGCACCCAGACCGACAGGGCCCCGTAGTGGCCGTTGCCCGGCGCGGCGGCCAGGCGCTGGCCCACTTCCTTCTGGACCATGAAGACCGCCCGCACCAGGCCCGTGGCCCGTGAGAACAGGTCCCACATCATGGGCGAGGCCACATTGTAGGGCAGGTTGCCGATGATCTTCCACGGATCGGCGGGCGTGATGCGGCTCCAGTCAAAGCGCAGCGCGTCCGTCAGCACGGCCTGGGTGCGCGCCGCGCCCAGGCGCTGGCGTTCGGCCGCCCAGTGGCTGTCCTTTTCCAGCAGCACCAGCCGGGCATGGGGCTGGGCCTCGAGGGCGCGGGTCAGGGCGCCGGGGCCGGGGCCTATCTCGATGACGTTGTCCGTGTCCCTGGGCAGCAGCAGGGAGGCGATGCGCTTGCAGATGCTCTCATGCCGCAAAAAGTGCTGGCCCAGACTTTTTTTGGCCTTGGGTTGGGTGTTTTCGTTCATCAGGGCAGATCGAAGCGGTCAAAGGTGAGCACGAGCCCGGCCCGGCCCTGGGTGGCCGAGCGCAGGGAGGTCGAAAAACCGAAAAGCTTGCGCAGGGGCGCCAGACCGCGCACATGCTTGAGCCCGGAGCGGTCCTCCAGGTCTTCCACACGTCCGCCGGCCGTGCCGAACAGGCTGATGGCCGCGCCCAGGAATTCGTCGGGCACGCTGATCTCCACCTTCATGAGCGGCTCCAGCGCCACGGGCGATGCCGCGGCCAGGGCCTCGCGCAGGGCCATGCCCGCGGCCATGTGGCAGCCGGGCACGGTGGTCTGCCCCTCGCGCCGTTCCACGGCGGTCAGGGTCACTTCCACGTCTTCCACGGGATAGCCGGTCAGGGCACCGCTCTGCAGGGCGTCGCGCACGCCTTCCAGGGCGGCGTCCAGCAGGGGCCTGGGCAGCAGCTTGCGCGCCTCGGCCTCGTCGGCGGGCAAAAAGTCGCCCACCAGCACCCGGTTGCCCGTGCCGCGGGGCAGGGGGCGCACATGCAGCTCCACATGGCCGAAGTGATGCTCCTTGCCCAGTTCGCGGTCGAACTCGCCCCGGCCGTCGGCCTCCTTGCGCACGGTCTCGCGCAGGATGACCTGCGGATGTCCGGCCCGGGGCGAGATGCCGTATTCGCGGGACATGCGTTCCAGCAGCACGTCCAGATGCAGTTCCCCCATACCGGAGACCATGCGGCAGGCCGTTTCCTCGTCCATGCGCACTGCCAGCGTGGGATCCTCGGCGGCGTAGCGCGCCAGGGCCTCGTCCAGCACCTTGCCTTCGTCGGCATTGCGCGGCTCCAGGGCCAGGGTGATGACCGGCGCGTAGGAATCGATGGCTTCCAGGGCCAGCAGGCGGCTTTTGTGGCAATAGGTCTCGCCGGTATGCGCGCCGCGCAGGCCCACGAGGGCCACGATCTCGCCGGTGGAGGCGCTTTCCAGCTGCTCGCGGCGGTCGGCGTGCATGCGGTAGATGCGGCTGATGCGGTCCTCGGTCCTGCCGGCGGTGTTGGTCAGGGCGTCGCCTTCGTGCAGGCTGCCTGCGTAGACGCGGGCAAAAGCCAGCTTGCGGCCGTTCTCCATGAGCACCTTGAAGATCAGTACCACGGCGGGCGCGGCGGCATCGGGGGGCACGGGCACCTCGTGGCCCTCACTGTCGCGGCCCACGGGCGCGGGCACGTCCAGCGGCGAGGGCAGCAGGTCGCAGACCGCATCCAGCACGGGCTGCACGCCGCTGTTGCGCAGGGCGGAGCCGCAGAACACCGGGGTCACGGCCCGGCTCAGGGTGGCCCGGCGCAGGGCGGCGCGCACGTCGTCCAGGCTGTATTCCCCGCCCAGATAAAGGTCGAGGAAGGGCTCGTCGGCCTCGGCCAGATGCTCCAGCAGGCTTTCCCGCCAGGGCTCGGCCACAGCGGCTTCCGCATCGCTCCAGGGGCGGCGGGTCACGGTGCGGCCCTGGTCGGCCTGGTCGAAGTCCAGATGCTCGCGGGCCAGCAGGTCCAGCACGCCGTCGAACGCCTCGCCCTCTCCGTTGGGGATGGTCAGGGGCAGGGGATTGGCGCCCAGGCGTTTTTTCATGCCTTCCAGCACATTGGCGAAATCGGCACCCATCCGGTCCATCTTGTTGATGAAGGCGATCTTGGGCACGCCGAACCCCTCCGACTGCCGCCAGACCGTCTCGGACTGCGGCTCCACACCGGCCACGCCGCAGAACACGCCCACCGCGCCATCCAGCACGCGCAGGGAGCGCTCCACCTCGATGGTGAAGTCCACATGGCCGGGCGTGTCGATGAGGTTGATGGTGTGCCCGTTCCACTGGCAGGTGGTGCAGGCCGACATGATGGTGATGCCGCGCTCCTGCTCTTCGGGCATGTAGTCCATGGTGGCGGTGCCGTCGTGGACTTCCCCCAGGCGGTGGATCTTGCGGCTGTAGTAGAGCATGCGCTCCGAGAGCGTGGTCTTGCCCGCGTCGATGTGGGCGATGATGCCGATATTGCGGATGTTCTTCATGGCAGTCTCGTCAACGTGTGGGCCGGGACATCCCGGCAGGATGGCGAAAGTATGCGCTTTCCCGCCGTCGCGCGCAAGCGGCGGGGCGGTGGGGGCTGTGGGGCCGCGGGCATCGACGGTCTGGCCGGGCGGCTTACGGCAGGCTGAAGGCCCGGCGACGGCAGCGGAAAAAGTCCGGTGTCAGGCCAGGATGCAGCCAGAAGGCCTCGCAGCCGGGCGCGAGCAGCAGCTCCACCGGAGAAGTCTCGTCCGTCATGGCCAGGCGGGCCGCTTCGTCCTCCTCCAGCACGGCGGCGGGCAGGCAGGGGCCGGGCAAAGGCCCGCCGTCCAGCACGGCCCGGGCGGCCTTGCCATGCAGGGCCTGTGCCGCGCAGTCCGGGCCGTGGGCGAAGGCCAGCAGCTCTTTGTCCACGGCAACGTCCTGCGGCAGCAGGAACAGGGGCAGGGCGTCTTCGCGCCAGATGCGGCCCGGCAGCCTGTCGCGCTCCGGCAGGACGGCCCCGTCCAGGCCGTGCAGCAGGACCACGCGGCACCGGGGCAGCTCGTCCGCCAGGCGCGCGAAGTCGTCGGCCGGAAGGGCAAAAGCGTCTTCCACACCGGCCAGCTCCAGGGTCACCAGCGCTTCGGGCGTGGGCTCACCGCCAAGACAGAACGCTCCTGTCAGCGGCACACCGGCCAGGATGGCGGGCATGAGGGCCGCCGCCAGCCGGGCGGGCGAACGCAGGGACGCCGGGAAGGCCACCAGGGCAAAGGGCGCCGGGCCGTCCGTAGCCGTCCGGCGGAAGCCCCGGCGGGGGAAACGCTCGTCCCGGCAGGTCCGGCTGTCCATCTCCCCGGCGTGGGCCTGATGCAGGGCCAGCGCGGTCTTGATGGCGGCACGCAGATGCGCGGGCGTGCCCTCGTAGGCCGCGGCGCGCGGGCCGTCAGGCACCCGGAAGGCTTCCAGCCTCTGGGGCCAGAGCGGGCCGCTGTCCTCGTCCGCGAAGATGTCCTCACAACCGGTGGGCATGCGGATGCTGTCCATGAGGGCCTCCTACAGGCTGTCGCAGGCCAGGGCGTACAGGCGGGCCTCCATGAGGCGGCGGGCCGCCAGCCGTTCCGGCCAGAAGGCCGCGGCACGGCGCAGGGCGGCATCCGAAGCCCGGTCGGCGGGCGCAAGGCCGTGCCAGGAGAGCACGGCGGCATCATCGGCGGCCAGGGCCAGCAGCTCGTCCGTGAGGGGCCAGCCGCTGGTCAGGGGCGCGGCGGCGCACTGTTCCGGGCCCTGGCCCATGCACACGGCGTGGGCGTTCTCCAGCACCAGCTCGGGATCGCGGCTCAAAAAGATCTTGGCGCCCGCGCGCAGGGCCATGTCCAGCAGGGAATGATCGGGCTCGCCCCATTCGGGCAGGGCCATGAACAGTTCGAAGGGCGCGTAGATGGCGGCCGTGATCAGGTCGCAGGCCAGACCGCACTGGGCACCGCCCAGCCAGGCGATGCGCAGGCTCTCCCAGTCCCCGTGCCGGTCGGCCAGCAGGGCAAGGTCGGCCAGGGCCTGACCCGGCGCGCCCTTGTCGTTGCCCGCATTGACCACCGCGCCCGGCAGGCCGGCGGCCAGACAGTCCAGGGCGCCGCCCTTGAGCCCGGCGGTCAGACAGAGCCCGGCATGGGCGTAGAGCGGGGCCTGCAGGTCACAGGAGGCCATGTCCTGTGCCCAGAGCGCGGGCGGCAGCAGGTCCACGTCCATGCCCAGCTCACGGGCCGCGGCCGTGGCGGCCAGCACGTCCTGCGTGTCGGCGCCGTCAGCGGCCAGCAGCAGGGCCGTTTTGCCGGTCAGGGGGGCGGGCTGGCCCTCCATCTGCACCAGTTGCCAGAAGGTGGCCTGCCCCAGGTCACGGATACGCAAGATCTGCCGGGCCATGATAACTCCTTGTGCTGTACATGAAGGCGGCGAAAGGGTGGGACGAGGGGGAAGAGGGAAACCTTTTGGAAAAGGTCTCCCTCTTCCCCCTCGAGCTCCCCCATCACCCTTGCCAAAACTTTTTATCTAGGTCCATGGGACTGTGCCGCTGCGCCGCAGGCAGCCGTCCCGCTCCGGTCCCCCGGTGCTGTGGAGGGACTGCCTGGATGGAAGTCCGTGTACTCCCTGCATCGTCATGTCCGGGCGGCGCCAGCAGCGTGTCCCGGCAAGACAGCGGGAAGCGTTTTCTAAAATTCCACGGGCAACAGCGGCGGAAGGGGCCGGGCTCCCGGCGGAGGCAGGCGAGGACTTCCTTTTTTAGCTGCCGGAGCGTGACGGACATCAGTCCGGCATAGCCAACAGGCTGGACAAATCCTGCGCTATGGTCTGCCACAAATCAAGAAAATTTCTGTTTTTTGCGGGCAGGGTCCTGTGGATGGCGCCGGCGTCCTTTGGGGGCGAAGGTCAGGGACGGGCAAATTTGTCGTACGGCGGCGGCAAGAGAGCGATGGCTGGTTCAGAGAGCGGAGGGAAAAGATGGCGCGGAGGGGGGAGAGCCCGGGCTGTCAAGACGGGAAAGGACGGCAGTGGTATCCGCGGACAGGCAGGAATGCCGTACCGGGCCGCGGTGCAGAAGGTCCTGCCGCGTTGGGCCTGCACCGGAAGGCACCATGCCGGAAGGAGAAGGTCCGGCCGTGTGTGCGGTTCCGAAGCCACACGGAGCATCGGCATGTCCCGGGCCGAAGGGCATGTCTGCTTTTAACGATTCAGGACCGTACCCTTTTGCAGAAAGTCTTGCCCTGATGAAGCGCGCTGGGAGGGGGAGGGACTTTGAGGGAGGGGGGACCTTTCCGCGCTGGCAGAAGATCCCCCTCCCTCAAGAAAACAGCCTCCTCTGCTCAGGGCCGGGGACATTCGCGCCAGCGGGCGTTGAGCAGGAAGTGGGCGTCGGTCTGGACGCCGGGATCCTTCATGGCCTTGGCGGCAAAGGCCCCCCAGGGCAGGGTGGCGCAGTCCCTGGCGGCGCTGCGGGCGATATGCATGAGCTTGCCCTCGCGCTTGTGCGGATCGAACAGGAGCACGGCGGCCACGCAGGCGGCATCGAAGCGGTCCATGTCCAGCGATTTGTCGATGAGGGCCGCCAGGCGGGCGTCCTTGCTGTCATGGGGAGCGAAGCCCGTGGAAGCGTTGGTGATGGACTCGCGCAGCAGCTTGCCTTCCGGGTCGGCGTCCAGGTCGATGTGGTAGGTCTGGGCCGCAGCCACGAGACCGGGCTCCAGCGGCGGCACCTCGGGCTTGTCCAGATTGCGCCACAACCAGGTGCCCAGCACGGCCACCCCCATGACGGCGCAGAAGAGCAGGGGCACTTTCCAGCCGGTGGCTTTTTGCTGGCTCATGCGCGCTCCTGCAGCCAGGTACGCAGCTGCTCGATCTGGCGGGCCACGGAACGGGGGCCGGTACCGGCGGGCGTTTCGCGGCGGCGTACGGCGGCGGCGTAGTCCAGCACGGCATAGACGTCATCGGTGATGCGGGCATCCAGCTGCTGGAGCTCGGCCAGCGAAAGGTCTTCCAGGCCCTTGCCCTGTTTTTCGGCCAGGGCCACGGCATGGCCCGTGACATGATGGGCCTCGCGGAAGGGCAGGCCCTTGCCCACCAGATAGTCGGCCAGTTCCGTGGCATTGAGGAAGCCGCGGGCGCAGGCGGCGCGCATGCGGTCGGTACGGAAGGTCAGCTCTTCCAGCATGCCGGCCATGAGCATCAGGGAGGCGTCCACGGTGCGGTCGGCATCAAGGAAGCCTTCCTTGTCTTCCTGCAGGTCGCGGTTATAGGTCATGGGCAGGCCCTTCATGATGGTCAGCATGCCCATGAGCGCGCCGTAGACGCGGCCGGTCTTGCCGCGCATCAGTTCGGCCACGTCGGGGTTCTTTTTCTGGGGCATGATGGACGAGCCCGTGGAATAGCCGTCGGAAAGCTGCACGAAGCCGAAGGCCGGGTTGGCCCAGATGATGAGCTCTTCACACAGGCGGGACAGGTGGGCCATGATGCAGGAGGCGGCGAACAGGGCCTCTAGCACGAAGTCACGGTCGGAGACGGCGTCCATGGAGTTGCCGTAGATGCCGTCGAAGCCCACCTCGTCGGCCACGCTCTGCGGATCGAGGGGATAGGTGGTGCCGGCCAGGGCGGCGGCGCCCAGCGGCGAGATGCGCACGCGCCTGAGCACGTCGTCCAGGCGCATGCAGTCGCGGCGGAACATCCAGGCATAGGCCAGCAGATGGTGGGCCAGGCTCACGGGCTGGGCGGGCTGCATGTGGGTGCAGCCGGGCAGGATGTCGTCCTGATGGCCGTCGGCGCAGGACACCAGGGTGGCGCACAGGTGGGCGGCGCGCTGCTGCCAGGCCGTCAGGCGGTCGGCCACGAACAGGCGGAAGGTCAGGCCCACCTGGTCGTTGCGGCTGCGGCCGGTGTGCAGTTTTTTGCCCACGTCGCCGATGATCTCGGTAAGGCGGGCCTCGATGTTCATGTGCACGTCTTCCAGCGCCGGTTTCCAGACAAAGGCGCCGGATTCGATCTCCTGCTTCACGGCATCGAGACCGTTGACGATCTGTTCGGCCTCTTCGGGTGTGATGACGCCCTGGCGGCCCAGCATGCGGGCGTGTGCCTGGGAACCGCGGATGTCCTGGGCATAGAGGGCGCGGTCATAGGTCTGGGAATCGGTATAGGCGGCCACGGCTTCTCTGGGGCCTTCGGCGAAGCGGCCGCCCCAGCTCTGATTGGTGCTCATGGAAGGATCTCTCTGCCCCGGGAGGGGCCGGTGTATGCGCTGCGGCGCGCGATGACAGGGGGCCGGAAACGGCGGCGCCCCGTGCGGGATGCGGACGGGGCGGCCTTCCGGGCGGAAAGGACGGGGCGGACGGGTCGCCCCGTCCGCCGTAAGGAAGGCTTACTTGCCCAGCTTGTTCTGGACCGCGGCGTACATGCCGAGGCGCAGGCAGTTGAGGCGGATGAAGCCGGCAGCGTCCTTGTGGTCGTAGTTGCCGCCTTCGAAGGTGGCCAGGTCTTCGGAGAACAGGGAGAAGGGAGAGGTGCGGGCCAGGGGCCACACGCCGCCCTTGTACAGCTTGGCGCGCACGGTACCGGTGACGGTCTCCTGGGACTTGTCCATGAAGGCCTGCATGGCTTCGCGTTCGGGCGAGAACCAGTAGCCGTTGTATACGGCGTGGGAGTAGGGCACGGCCAGCATGTCGCGCAGCTGCAGCAGTTCGCGGTCCATGCACAGGCCTTCCAGGTCGCGGTGCAGGGCGTAGAGCAGGGTGCCGGCGGGGTTCTCGTACACGCCGCGGCACTTCATGCCCACATAGCGGTTTTCCACCATGTCATCACGGCCGATGCCGTGCTTGCCGGCCAGTTCGGCCAGGGTCTTGATGATGGTGTAGGGCGACATCTTTTCGCCGTTGACGGCCACGGGGTTGCCGCGCTCGAAGCTCACTTCGATGATCTCGGGCTCGTTGGGGGCCTGTTCCACGGGCACGCAGCGCTCGTGGCAGGACTCGTGGGGCGCGTTGCCCGGGTCTTCCAGCTCGCTGCCTTCGAAGCTGGTGTGCATCATGTTGGCGTCCATGCTGTAGCGCTTGGCTTCCTTGGAGATCGGGATGCCGTGCTTTTCGGCAAAGGCGTTGAGGGCCGTACGGGACATCAGGTCCCATTCGCGCCAGGGGGCGATGACCTTCAGGTCGGGGGCCAGGGCCTTGGCGGCGAACTCGAAGCGCACCTGGTCGTTGCCCTTGCCGGTGGCGCCGTGGGCGATGGCGTCAGCGCCCTCCTTGCGGGCGATGTCCACCAGGGCCTTGGTGATGATGGGGCGGGCGATGGAGGTGCCCAGCATGTAGCGGTTCTCGTACCGGGCGGCGCCGCGCATCATGGGGAAGACGAAGTCGCGGGCCATCTCTTCACGCAGGTCCACCACGTAGGCCTTGGAAGCGCCGGTCTTGTAAGCCTTGGCTTCCACACCGCTCAGGTCTTCGGGCTGGCCCAGATCGGCAGTGACGGTGATGACGTCGCACTTGTAGGTTTCGATCAGCCACTTGAGGATGACGGAGGTGTCCAGGCCGCCGGAGTAGGCGAGCACAACTTTCTTGATGTCTTTGTTCATCGTAAGGCCTCGTAAAAAAGATTGAGAGGGAAGCAGTATTCTCCAAAAGCCCGCCCTTGGCAAGTGCGAAAGGGGCACAAGGCCCGCAGGCGCCCGCGCCGGCCCTGCGGGGCCCCGGCCCGCCGTCCTGCCGGGAAGGAGGGGCAGCATCTTGACGAAGCCGGTGCGAGCGGATAGAAAAAAACGTTTTAACCGGATGTCTTCTGTGCAATGCGCCATGGGGCGGCAGGGGAGGCGCCCGGAGGGGCAGGGCCGCACCCCTGCGATTTCCCCAACCATACAGGAACATCCAATGCCCAAACGCACGGATCTACACAAAATTCTGGTTATCGGCGCAGGTCCCATCGTCATCGGCCAGGGCTGTGAATTCGACTATTCCGGCTCCCAGGCCGTGAAGGCCCTCAAGGAAGAAGGCTACGAGGTGGTGCTGGTCAATTCCAACCCGGCCACCATCATGACCGACCCCCACATGGCCGACGCCACCTATATCGAACCCATCGAGCAGCAGACCCTGGCGGCCATCATCCGCAAGGAACGCCCCGATGCCCTGCTGCCCACCCTTGGCGGACAGACGGCGCTCAACGCCGCTCTTGGTCTGGCCAAGAGCGGCGTTTTGGCGGAGTGCGGCGTGGAGCTCATCGGTGCGCGTGCCGAAGTCATCGAAAAGGCCGAAAGCCGCGAACTGTTCCGGCAGGCCATGGAGAGCATCGGCCTCAAGGTGCCTGCCAGCGGCATTGCCCACAACATGGATGAAGTGCGCGCCCTGGGCGACGTGCTGCCCTTCCCGCTCATCATCCGTCCGGCCTTCACCCTGGGCGGCACCGGCGGCGGCATCGCCTACAACATGGCCGACCTGGAAGAAGTGGCCGGTCACGGCCTTTCCGCCAGTCCCGTGTCCGAAGTCATGATCGAGCAGAGCGTGCTGGGCTGGAAAGAGTTCGAGATGGAAGTCATGCGTGACAAGAATGACAACTGCGTCATCGTCTGCTCCATCGAGAACGTGGACGCCATGGGCGTGCACACCGGTGACTCCATCACCGTGGCCCCGGCCCAGACCCTGACCGACGCCGAGTACCAGATGATGCGCGACGCTTCCTTCGCCATCATGCGCGAGATCGGCGTGGAGACCGGCGGCAGCAACGTGCAGTTCGGCATCAATCCCGACAATGGCGAGATGGTGGTCATCGAGATGAACCCGCGCGTGTCGCGTTCCTCGGCCCTGGCCTCCAAGGCCACCGGTTTCCCCATCGCCAAGCTGGCCGCCAAGCTGGCCATCGGCTATACCCTGGACGAACTGCGCAACGACATCACCCGCGAGACCGCGGCTAGTTTCGAGCCGGCCATCGACTACTGCGTGGTCAAGATCCCGCGCTTCACCTTTGAAAAATTCCCCGGCGCCAAGGACGAGCTGACCACCTCCATGAAGAGCGTGGGCGAGGCCATGAGCATCGGCCGCACCTTCAAGGAAGCCCTGCAGAAGGGCCTGCGTTCCATGGAGATCGGCGCCTCCGGCCTGGGCTTCAACTTCCGCCGCGAGCTGCCGCCCCTGGCCGAGATCATGGCCGGTCTGCGCAAGCCCCATTCGCGCCGCGTCTTCACCCTGCGCCAGGCCCTGCTGGCCGGCGTGAGCGTGGAAGAGATCCACGAGGCGTCGGGCATCGACCCCTGGTTCATCCGCCAGATGCGCGACATCGTGGACATGGAGACCCGCATCCGCGACTTCGGTCTGGCCAACGACATGACGCCCCTGAACCCCGAGCTGCCGGAGATCCTGCGCGAAGCCAAGGAATACGGCTTCTCCGACCGTCAGCTCTCCGAGATGTGGAAGCGTCCCGAGACCGACATCCGCCGTCTGCGCAAGGAGATGGGCATCGTGCCCACCTTCTACCTGGTGGATACCTGCGCCGCGGAATTCGAAGCCTACACGCCCTATTACTACTCCACCTATGAAAAGGGCGACGAAGTGCAGACCAGGGACTGCCGCAAGGTGCTGATCCTCGGCGGCGGCCCCAACCGTATCGGCCAGGGCATCGAGTTCGACTACTGCTGCTGCCATGCCTCCTTCGCCCTGCGCGACGCGGGCATCATGGCCATCATGGTCAACTCCAACCCCGAGACCGTCTCCACGGACTACGACACCTCCGACCGCCTGTACTTCGAGCCCCTGACCTTTGAAGATGTGATGAACATCGTGGAAAAGGAAAAGCCCGAGGGCGTCATCGTGCAGTTCGGCGGCCAGACCCCGCTGAACCTGGCCGTGCCGTTGATGCGCGCCGGTGTGCCCATCCTGGGCACCTCGCCCGATGCCATCGACCGCGCCGAAGACCGCGAACGCTTCCAGGCCCTCATCGAGAAGCTGGGCCTGCTCCAGCCGCCGAACGGCACCGCCATGGACCTGGATCAGGCGCTGGAAGTGGCCGAGCGCATCACCTATCCCGTGGTGGTGCGTCCCAGCTACGTGCTGGGCGGCCGCGCCATGGCCGTGGTCTACGACAAGGAAGAGCTGGTGGAGTACTTCCGCGAACAGGTGCCCGAAAAGCCCGAGCATCCCATCCTCATCGACAAGTTCCTGGAACATGCCGTGGAAGTGGATGTGGACGCCCTGTCCGACGGCAAGGAAGTCTATGTGGCCGGCATCATGGAGCACATCGAGGAAGCCGGCATCCACTCCGGTGACTCGGCCTGCGTGCTGCCTTCCTTCTCGCTCTCCTATGATCATGTGGCCCTCATCGCCGCCCAGGCCGAAGCTCTGGCCCGCGAGCTCAAGGTGGTGGGCCTGATGAACATCCAGTTCGCCATCAAGGGCGACGACCTGTACATCCTGGAAGTGAACCCGCGTGCCTCGCGCACCGCGCCCTTCGTCTCCAAGGCCACCGGCGTGCCGCTGCCCTACATGGCCACCCAGGTCATGCTGGGCAAGACCCTGGACGAGCTGGACCCCTGGAGTATGCGCCGCGGCGGCTTCACCTGCGTCAAGGAAGCCGTGCTGCCCTTCCAGCGCTTCCCCGGCGTGGACATTATCCTCGGACCCGAGATGCACTCCACCGGCGAAGTCATGGGCATGGGCAGCGATTTCCCCGAAGCCTACTACAAGAGCCAGCTGGCTTCCGGCCAGGATCTGCCGCAGGGCGGCAATGTCTTCATCTCGGTCAACGACCGCGACAAGCCCATCCTGCCCGAAGTGGCGGCCATGTTCGCCGACCTGGGCTTCCATCTGCTGGCCACGAGCGGCACGGCCCGCTACCTGCGTGAACGCGGCCTGGAAGTGGAAGAAGTGCTCAAGGTCTACGAGGGCCGTCCCAACATCGTGGACCGCATGATCAACGGCGACGTGGCCCTGGTCATCAATACGGCCTCGGGCAAGAACACGGCCCGCGACTCCAAGTCCATCCGCCATACGGCCGTGAGCTACGGCGTGCCGTACTGCACCACCGTGGCCGGTGCCAA
>ERZ827469.1600-NODE-1600-length-19623-cov-3.342549_pt1 | contig 19623 bp, 16 predicted proteins | sample MGYA00519917_ERZ827469 | MGnify/ENA primary metagenome ERZ827469 (study PRJEB31778, sample SAMEA3449314) | human gut metagenome | biome: human gut; feature: human-associated habitat; material: faeces | place: United Kingdom | collected 2010/2012 ... | reverse complement strand
GTACTGGCATTCACCAATATGTCCAATGTGGTACTGCTGTTTATCCCGGGCTTCTTCATCTTTGGGGCAAACGGTGTGCTGACGGTGTTGACGACGGTGTTTCTCGCCAATACCGTGGACTATGGACAGCTGAAAAATCACAGACGTGACGAGAGCGTGATCTTTTCCATGCAGACCTTCGTGGTCAAACTGGCGAGTGGCGTGGCGGCACTGATTGCATCCATCTGCTTACAGATCTGCAATCTGAGCAACGATACGACAGATACCGCAGCAGTTGCGACGGCTGCCGTATCTTCGGTGGTCGGACTGCGCATGACGATGACGATTCTCCCGATGATCTGCCTTCTGTGCGGCATTTTCATTTTCCGCAAAAAGTATATTCTGACGGAGGAGAAGGTTGCCGAGATCGCAGAGCAGGTCAAGAAAGGGGCATACTAAATGATAAAAGCGGACGGACATATTTTTGTGCTGGAGACGGCACACACGACATACTGTTTCCGGAGAATGGAGACAGGACATTTGGAACATCTGTATTACGGAAGACGCCTGACTCTGCCGGAGCATCCGGCGGAGTGTGATGTTGCTCCGCTGGTGGAGAAGCATACATTTGCGCCGGGAAATACAAACTTCTGCGACGGGGAGCATCCGGCGTTCTCCCTGGAGGATATGCGGCTTGAGATGTCCTCCTACGGAAAAGGAGACATCCGCGAACCGTTTGTGGAGATCGTGCACGCGGATGGCAGCACCACTTCGGATTTCCGATATGAAAGCTATGAGATCACAAAAAAGACGGCGGAGACAGAAAACGGAGATCTCCCGGGAGCTTACGATGAGAAAGGGGAGGCGCAGCGTCTTAGCATAAGGCTGCGCGACCACTCCTATGATCTTGTTTTAGAACTTCATTATGACGTCTACGCAGAGTGCGATGCGATTGTGCGAAGCGCCGTTCTCTTTAATGAGAGCGGGGAGATGATTCGTCTGAATCGCCTGATGAGTATCCAGATAGACTTTGATCCGGCAGAGTATGTGTTCACAACCTTTACTGGTGCGTGGGCGAGGGAGGTGCACCGTTCCGATACGCGCATGGAGGCGGGAAAACATGTCAATGCGTCCTACACGGGAACCTCCTCCAGCCGTGCCAACCCGTTCGTCATGATTGCAAAGACGGATACGACGGAGGATACCGGGGAATGTTACGGATGCAACCTCATCTACAGCGGCAACCACTATGAGGCGGCGGAAGTGAGCGGCTACGGCAAGATGCGCCTGACTGCCGGCATCAATCCGCAGTCATTTTCCTGGCTGCTGGCTCCGGGGGAGAACTTTGCGGCGCCGGAGGCGGTCATGGCGTATTCCTGTGAGGGCTACAATGGCATGAGCCAGTGCATGCATGCATTTGTGCGGGAGCACATCGTGCGTGGAGCGTTTAAGCACAAGGTGCGTCCGGTGCTGTTAAACAGTTGGGAGGTAGCCTATTTTGACATCAATGAGAGAAAGCTGCTTGCTCTGGCGAAGAAGGCAAAGGAAGCCGGCGTGGAGCTTTTTGTGATGGACGACGGCTGGTTCGGCGAGCGCAATGATGACGCACATTCCCTGGGAGACTGGGAAGTCAACGAGAAGAAGCTTCCGGGAGGTCTCGCGGGACTCGGAAGAAAGATCAAGGCGCTCGGGCTGGATTTCGGTATCTGGGTGGAGCCGGAGATGGTGAATGTGAACAGTCATCTCTACCGGGCACATCCGGACTGGACGATCGAGATTCCGGGAAAACCGCACGCGGAGGGACGCAATCAGCGCATTCTGGATCTTACGAGAACAGAAGTGCAGGACTATATTATTGAGACGATGACAAAGGTATTTTCCTCGGCGGAGATCTCCTATGTCAAATGGGATATGAACCGGACGTTTACGGATTACTATTCCAGAGCGCTTCCGCCGGAGCGGCAGGGAGAGGTGGCACACCGCTATGTGCTGGGACTGTACCGCTGCATGAGAGAACTTACCGCGCGTTTTCCAGATATTCTCTTTGAGGGATGCTCGGCGGGCGGCAACCGGTTCGATCTCGGAATTTTGTCCTATTTTCCACAGATCTGGGCGTCCGATGACACGGATGCGCTCTGCCGGGCAGAGATCCAGACCGGCTATTCCTACGGCTATCCGATGTCCGTTGTGAGCGCCCATGTGTCGGCGTGCCCGAACCACCAGACGCTCCGCGTGACGCCGCTTGAGACACGGTTCGCTGTGGCGGCGTTCGGTATCTGCGGCTATGAGTGCAATTTCTGCGATCTGTCCAGCGAGGATTTTGCGGCGGTAAAGGCGCAGATCGCACTGTACAAACAGTGGCGGGAGGTGTTACAGAAGGGACGTTTTTACCGCGGACGCACATTCGGAGAGGGGGCGCATGAAAGTGCACTCTCCCAGAGCGTGGGAAACCAGATGGAGTGGACCTGCGTGTCGGAAGACCAGACCCGCGCGGTGGGGATGCTGATGCAGAAGTTGGTCGTACCGAATACCCAGTATCACAGCTATCAGGCGAAGGGATTAAAACCCGATGCGCGGTATCATTTCTACAACCGCAGCTTAAAATACAATATCAAGGATTTCGGGGATCTGGTCAATACCGTCTCACCGGTACACATCAGGCAGGATTCGCTGGCGCTGGATCTGATTGCCAGATTTAAGAAGATGGACGGGGAGATCGAGGATTGCCATGCAGCCGGAGATATGTTAATGTATCATGGAGTGAAGCTTAAACAGGCGTTCGGCGGAACCGGATACAACAATGAGGTGCGGTATTTTCAGGATTTCGCTGCGCGCATGTATTTTATGGAAGAGGAAAAAGAACATGCAGACAGCGGGGAAGCAGAAGAAAAAGAGAGATAACAGCAGCAGAATCAGAAGCGGGGCAGCGGCACTTTGTGCGGCCCTGCTTCTTTTGCTGTCGGGATGTGGGACGGCATCGGACGGACAGGCGGCAGAGCAGCAGGCGGCACTGTCCGGAGGAACCTTGCAGGATGGTCAGATGTCGGAAATGCAGATGGCAGAGCAGCAGGAGAATGGTGGCTCACCGACAGAGGAGATGGCAGAGCCGGGGGAAGGACAGACGCCGGACGGAACGCTGTCGGTGACGTTTTTGGATGTCGGACAGGGCAATGCCGTTTTAGTGGAGCAGAGCGGAGCGTATATGCTGATCGACGGCGGCAACAGAGACTATTCCTCGTTTGTGGTAAGCTATCTGAAGGAACAGGGCGTAGAAGAACTCGCCTATGTGATCGCCTCCCACTATGATGCGGATCACTTAAACGGTGTGGTCGGCGCCCTGCACGCATTTTCCTGCGGACAGGTGCTTGCTCCCGATTACGTGACGGATACCAGAGTCTATGAGTCGTTTGAGCGCGTGATAAAGGAGCAGGATATTGCACTTGCCTACCCGGCAGTGGGAGACACTTACACGCTTGGCGACGCTTCTTTTACGGTGGTCTGCCCAAAAGCCTATGATCCGAAGGAGGATAACGATAATTCCGTCGGAATCCGCCTTGTGTACGGCGACACCAGCTTTTTAATCTGCGGTGACGCCGGAAAAGCCGAAGAGCAGGCGATGCTTGACTCCGGCGTGACACTGGAGTCGGACGTGTATCTGGCGAGCCATCACGGGAGTGAGGGTTCTTCCTCCGAAGCGTTTATGCGCGCTGTGTCTCCGTCGGCGGTCGTGGTCAGTGCGGGCGAGGGAAATTCCTACGGTCATCCGACGCGCACAGTACTGGACCGGGTGAAGGCGTGCGGGGCAGCGCTCTACCGGACGGATCTGCAGGGAACCATCACGGTCACAAGTGACGGAACCTCCCTTAGCTGGAGCGTGGACGCGACGCAGGATTACCGGGACGGGGGTGAGGTCGCGGCAGGCAGCACAGACACCACGGGAACATCCGGGACGGCAGATACCGCAGACAGCGCGGCGCAGGCATCCGTGGCGGCAGATACCGCAGGAAGCGCGGCACAGGCATCCGGAGGAGAGACTGCCGCGGGCAGCACAGCGGACGTGACAGGAGAATACGTGCTCAACACGAATACAAAGAAGTTTCACCGTCCATCCTGTTCGAGTGTCGCGCAGATGTCGCCGGAAAACAAGGCGGCATTCTCCGGTAGCAGGGAGGAACTGATTGCAGCCGGATATGATCCGTGCAAGAGATGCAATCCCTGACGGAATTCTGTCTGTACAACAGATGATAAGAGAAATGCAACGATTTTTAACAGAAAGCATAAAAAATGGAATGGAAGCGCGGTGGAGCAGCCATTCCATTTTTGTTATACTTGAGTTAAAATATAGAGCAAAGGTGGGAAAAATATGAGAAGACACTATCTTGATAACATCCGCTGGATCACGGTGGGGCTCGTGGTCTTATACCATGTGATTTTTATGTATAACGGCGTGGTGACGGCGGGAGTGATCGGGCCGTTTTGGGAGGTACAGTATCAGGATGCCGTGCAGTACCTGCTGTATCCGTGGTTTATGGTGCTGCTGTTTCTGGTGTCTGGAATGTGTGCCAGATATTATCTGGAAGGACATACCGACCGGGAATTTCTTGCGGGAAGAACGAGAAAGCTTCTGGTGCCCTCGACGATCGGCCTGTTCGTGTTCTGGTGGATACAGGGGTATTTCAACATGGCATTCAGCCATGTGTTTGACCAGTCGTGGGAGAAAGTGCCGAAGGCGGTCGGGTATCTGATCATGATCTTATCCGGAGTCGGGATCTTGTGGTACATCCAGGTGCTCTGGGTATTGTCGGTATTGCTGGTGCTGCTTCGCAAAATAGAAAAAGACCGGTTGTATGCGTTTGGTGAAAAAGCTGCGCTGCCCGTTCTTTTTCTGCTTGTGATTCCCGTCTGGGGAGCTGCCCAGATCTTGAATACGCCGGTGATCTGTGTGTATCGTTTCGGAATATACGGCATCTGCTTCCTTCTGGGCTACTATGTCTTTTCCCATGAAAAAGTGACCGACCGGCTGGCGTGCGTGAGCGTCCCGCTTGCAACCGCGGCTGTGGTGCTGGCAGTTTTTTATGTGCGGTATTATTTTGGGGAAAATTATGCAGAGGAGCCGGTGGTAAACAGTCCGTTTTCCATTTTGTATGGCTGGACGGTGTGTCTGGCAGTCCTGGGAGGAATGAAGCGCTGGGGCAACCGTACGTCGCGAAAGACAGCGTGGCTTTCTAAAAAGAGCTACGGACTGTATCTATTCCACTATCTGGCACTCTCGGCGGCGGCATATTTTCTGGACCGGTACACCAAAGTTACGGGGGTTGCAGCCTACCTTTTGTCGGGAATTGCAGCCTATGCGGGCGGCTATCTTCTCTATGAGCTGATAAAAAGAATTCCGGTCATAAGATGGTGTGTGATTGGAGAAAAAAAGGAGAGGAAACATGTTCAAAGATAATCTGATGATGCTGCGGAAGACGCGTGGAATGACGCAGGAGGAACTGGCGGAGCGGATTGATGTGTCCAGGCAGACGCTGTCCAAATACGAGACGGGAGAGTCCCTCCCGGATGTGGAGAAGAGCCGGCTGATCGCGGAGGTGTTTGATGTGACGCTGGATGAACTGGTCAATTATGAGGGCGGGGAGACACGCCTGCCGTTTCCGCCGAAGGGAAAGCATGCGTTTGGAATGGTGAAGGTCGGTGAAAAAGGGCAGATTGTGATTCCTGCAAAGGCGAGAAAAATTTTTGACATAAAGCCGGGAGATGTATTGATGGTTCTGGGAGATGAAGAACAGGGAATTGCGCTGTTAAAGGAGCAGGATTTTATGGCGATGGTGCAGGCAATGCGGCATATGGAGACGTAAAATTGCGCAATCCGGTGCGCAGAGGATTGCAATATGTAAAATAACACAGGCGAGACCTTCCAGAGCGCAGGTCGGAAGTATTTTATTTGCGCTGGCGTCGGTGATTTATGTGCTTGGTTTTTTGCGGAGTTCTGCCGCATTGCGCTGCCAAAAATCATTTACTGGTTTGAGTCGGCATTTTCGGTGTTCTCCATGTATCTGTTGTTTACCACGGAAGAGCTGGATGCTGTGCGCGCTATATGGAATTCGATGAGATTCTGCGCGGACACGGGCAACGGGTGCCGATCAAGGAAGCAGAGATTCAGAAGTACGCAAAGAAAGTTGCGGCGCTGTACAAGGAGAAGATTGCCCTGCTCCCGGATCACGTAAAGTCTTCCATGTCCATCGGTGCGGTGGTTGTTGACATCGGGAAGCATAATACCGCAAGAGATACGTTTGAGCAGGTTTACCGCAGCGCAGAGACGGTGTGACGCACGGCGCATCAGAGCAGTATTTTTGATCTGCGCAGCAGAAGGAAGCCCAGAATTCCGGTGAGAACATCGGAGACTGCCTGCGCGAGCAGAATTCCCATGTAGCCGAACAGGGAAGAAAAGAGCAGCATACACAACACGAGCAGCACGCCCTGGCGGCTGATGGACATCAGAAAAGCGGGAAGCGCCATGCCGGCTGCCTGGAACAGTGTGGTGAAGACTAAGATCATGCCGATCACAGGGGCGGTAATCATGAGACAGCGGAGCATCAGGGCACCGGAGGCCACGATGACGTCATCCTGCATGAAGATGCGGATGATGGGCGGAGCAAAAATACAGGCGGCGGCTGTGAAAACGAGCGCAATGAGAAGCTGCACGAGCAGATCAAAATGCAGAAATTGTTTCAGGCGTTCGCGGTTGTCTGCACCGTAGCAGTAGCCAAGGAGCGGCTGCGCGCCGAAGGCGAACCCGACCAGAATCAGCATGGTGATCATGTTGACTTTTAAGGCAATGCCAAGAGCGGCAACTTTATCAGAACCGTAAGGTAACAGAAAACGGTTGGTGAGGAGTACCGCAAAGCTCTGCATCAGGTTCGTGATGGAAGCCGGAATTCCGATCAGCAGAATGTCACGGACATGACCTGATGAAATATGCATTTCGCGGCAGGACATCGACAGATGCCCTGCCTTTTTGAATACAACCCACACGAGATAGCAGTCGGCAAGCAGATTGCTCAGGATGGTGGCAAGTGCGGCGCCGCCGGCACCCATATGCAGAGAGAAGATGAAAATGGGATCTAAAAAAATATTAAACACAGCGCCGATGACGGAACCAATCATGGCATCATTTGCCAGACCTTCTGTGCGGAGCAGATTCCCCGGGACAATATTAAAGATAATGGCAGGGCAGCCGAGAACCAGAAAGCGGTAATAGGCGCCGGCATAGGCGATGGTATCGTCCCTGGCACCCAGAAGATGCAGAATGGGTGTCTGAAAAAGCAGCATCAGAACGGCAACAGCAATGCCGAAGAAGATGGAGCCGAGAAGGCAGAAAGCACTGATCCGCCGCGCGGTGTCATAATCTTTTTTCCCGAAAAGTCTTGAGATGGCGGAACTTCCGCCAAGCCCGAAAATATCACCGAATGCAATCATGAGACTGAACACCGGGGCGCAGAGAGAGACGCCGGCGACGAGGCTGGTGTTCTGGGTCTTTGCAATAAACCATGTGTCGACCATATTGTATACAAGGCTGATGACCATGCCGAACACCACAGGCAGAGCCATCTTGAAATAGGCTTTCGGTACGGGCATTGTTTCAAATACATCATTGTTCATCTGAGAGCTCCTCCATTTCCTGTAACAGGATCAATGCTTAAAGTATATCATATTGATAGAAAAAGGTGACGGGAAAATAAAAAACTTCTTGACATTGCCACATTAGTGCGATAAACTACTGACAAATAAATGAGAAATCGTTGAGCAAAAGGAGTACACTGTACGATTCTTCACAGAGAGCCTGGGGCGGTGGGAGCAGGCAGGATAGTATGGATGGAATGGATTTGCGAGAGCAAAGTGAAAGGCGGATAACAGCAGCCGAGTAGCGGAAGCCGTGTCCTCACGTTACAGGGGTACGATATAGAGAACATCTGTATCTGAGAGTCTATACATGATTGGTGGCGGATATTTCCAGTTTGGAGGTATCCGCTTTTTGTATCTTCTGTCAGATGAGTCCGGTGAGGACGGCTGATAAAAAGAGAGAAGCTAAGCATGGCAAGAGAAGAAGGGTGGCACCACGAGACATTCGTCCCTGATCCGGTTTACCGGGTCAGGGATTTTTTTTAATTCATGGGAAATTACGTCCAATGAATTAAAAAGCCCTCCGGTCAGGATTCTTTCTTGATGGGACGCATTTTCTATGAATTAAAAGAAGAAAGAGGAGGATTTATGAAGCGCATCTATAAGGTCTACAAGAAAACAGTCAGCATTGTGAACGAGACGCCGACGGCGATGTACGAGAATCTGGTCGGAAGCAGAAAGGGATTTCTGCTCGAGAGCTATGACAAGAACTATGACCGGTATACGTTTTTGGGGGAACCGGAGGAACTGATCTCCTCGGAGGGGGAGTCGCTTGTCATCACAAAAAAGAGCGGGGAGCGCGAGGTGCGCAGGGGCAATCCGTTAGCGTTGTTAAAAGAATATTATGATGAATTTGAGATTCATAAGGAGAATGATGAACTGAATTTTTCTGGCGGACTGGTGGGCAATGTCGGCTACGATTTTATCCGCTACTCGGAAAAACTGCCGGAGAAGAATCCGGATGAGATCGGGATTGAGACGATTCAGCTGATGTTGATGAAAGCGTTTATCGTGATGGACTATGTGGCGGAGACGCTGACCGCGGTTGTCTTAGAGGAGGAGACGGAGGAAGGAAGAAAGCGTGCCGGCGTGACGGCGGAAGAGCTGATCCGGCGCGCCATGCATCCGGAGCGGACAGAGGGAGGATGTGACAGCAGGTGTGAAGAGAACACCGGGCACGGGATGAAAGAGGCGGCGCAGCCGGAGGGCGGAAAAAGGGACGGCGTCATCCGCAAAAAGTCGGATACGCTTGCCGCTTACAGCGCGAAGGTGGAGAAGATCAGACACTATATCAGAGAAGGACATATCTTTCAGACGGTACTCTCCCAGCGCTGGACGGTGGAGACCGGACGCGACGGTTTTTCTCTCTATAAGGAGCTTCGCGAGTTGAATCCGTCGCCGTATCTTTATTACTTCCAGTTCGGTGATTTTGAGGTGATCGGAAGTTCGCCGGAGATGTTAGTAAAACAGCAGGGCAAGCGTGTGTTTACCTGCCCGATCGCAGGGACCAGACCGAGAGGAAAGACAGTGGAGGAGGATGAAGCACTCCACAGAGAACTTCTGGCAGATGAGAAAGAGCGTGCCGAGCATGTGATGCTGGTGGATCTGGCGCGAAACGATATGGGGCGCATCTCGGAATTCGGAACAGTCAAGGTCACGGATTTTATGAATGTGCGGAATTATTCCCATGTCATGCACATCGTATCCATGGTGGAGGGAAGGAAAAAGGGCAGCTATCATCCGTTTGATCTGCTGGCATCCTTCCTGCCGGCAGGAACGTTAAGCGGTGCACCAAAGATCCGGGCAATGGAGATCATTGAGGAATTGGAGGAGGTACGGCGCGGGCTCTACGGCGGTGCGACCGGTTATGTCGATTTTTCCGGCGATATGGATTTCTGCATCACGATCCGCACGATGATCAAGAAGGGCAGAGAGGTCTATCTGCAGGCGGGTGCGGGAATCGTCGCGGACTCCGTGCCGGAAAAAGAATATCAGGAATGCTGCAACAAAGTGATGGCGCTTGCAAGAACACTTCTGGAGGAGGAAAACTTATGATTCTTTTGATTGACAACTATGATTCCTTTACCTATAACCTCTATCAATATATCGGAACCTTCACGCCGGACATCCGGGTGGTACGCAACGATGCCATTACGATCGGGGAGATAGAAGATATGCAGCCGGAGCGCATTGTGCTTTCACCGGGACCTAAAAGCCCAAAAGAGGCGGGAATCTGCATGGATGTCGTAAAACATTTCTACAATAAAATACCGATTCTTGGCATCTGTCTCGGACATCAGTGCATCGGTGAGGCGTTCGGAGGAACCGTGAGCTATGCGAAGACATTATTCCACGGAAAACAGTCCGAGGTCACACACTGTCTGGACGGCGTCTTTACCGGGATCGACACGCCGGTTAAGGTGGCAAGGTATCATTCCCTGGCGGTGCTAAGAGACGATCTGCCGGAGTGCCTGAAAGTCACCGCGCAGACCGCGGACGGCGAGATTATGGCGATGCGGCACAAAGAGTATCCGGTGGTCGGTCTCCAGTTCCACCCCGAGTCCATCTACACGGAACACGGAAAGCGGATGATCGAGAATTTCCTGTCGGGTGTCATTTAAGGGAGGAGCAGCGTATGATACTGGATCAGATTGTGAGCGATAAAAAAAGAAGACTGCCGGAACATAAGAGACGGATACCGGAGCAGGAGATGCGAAAGCTGGCGGAGGCGTATGAGGGCAGCCATCATGATTTTAAGGGAGCGCTTGAGGGAGATGTCATTTCCATCATCGGAGAGTTCAAAAAGGCGTCCCCAAGTCTCGGTAAAATTAAAAGCAAGATTAACTTACTGGATAGAATTGAGGAATACAATGCTTCTGTGGATGCGATCTCCTGCCTGACGGAGGAGGATCACTTTGACGGAAGCACGGCGTACTTAGAACAGATCCGGCAGATGACCGATCTTCCGATCCTGCGCAAGGATTTCATGATTGATCCATACCAGTTCTATGAGGCGCGGGCGATCGGCGCGGATGCGGTGCTTCTCATTGCGGCAATCTTAGACGATGTGCAGATGCATGAATTCTACCAGCTTGCAGGGGAGCTGGGGCTGGATGCGTTAGTCGAGGTACACGACGAGGCGGAGATGGAGCGGGCGTTAAAGCTGGATGCAAAGATCATCGGCGTCAATAACCGCAATCTGAAGGATTTTTCCATTGACCTGCAAACAACGGAGCGATTAAGCCGCATGGTGCCGCAGGAGAAGCTTCTGGTGGCGGAAAGCGGCATTGTATCGGATGAGGATGTGGAGTTCTTAAAAGCATGCGGTGTGAATGCATTTCTGATCGGGAGAGCCTTTATGGAGGCGGAGCACCCGGGAGAGGTGGCAGCGCGCTGGAAGCAGCGGTAGGGAGGATGGACATTGACGAAGATCAAGATCTGCGGCATCACAGGAGAGGATGAGATAGCAGCGCTCAATGAGACAGGTGTGGATTACGCTGGGTTCGTGCTGTACGAGAAAAGTAAACGTTATGTCACAGTGCAGAAAGCAAGACAATTATTTGAAAAATTAAATAAAGATATAAGAAAAGTAGCCGTGACGGTCGCGCCGGAGAGAGCGTTGATCGAGGACATCGGGCGGGCAGGATTTGATCTGCTGCAGGTGCATGGCGTGGACGCCGCAGAGGCGGAGCGGATCGCAGCGCAGACGAAGCTGCCGGTGTGGCTGGCAGTCAACCTCCGTGATCCTGCCGAGGTTCGCCGATGGCGCAGAGAAGAATATCACCGGATTGCCGGGATTGTGCTCGATGCCGGGGCATACGGCAGCGGAAAGACGTTCGGCTGGGAACAGGACGGGCAGGATGAGATGTGCTGCGCCGTGCGTGCATTCCGGGAGAAACTGCTGGCAGAAGGGCTTACTTTTGTGCTGGCAGGCGGACTTAACGCAGAGAATGTGGCGGAGGGAATCAGAATCTTTGCCCCCGATGTCGCAGATGTCAGCAGCGGCGTGGAAACGCTGTGCGACGGAACGATGGCAAAAAGTATAATCAAGATTAAAGAATTTAAAAAATCCGTACAAAAAACAGAAGGCGTCTGAACAGGAAGAAGAAGGCGCGGCGGAACGTGATCAGGAAAGGAAAGACGAGACATGAACAGGAAAGCATATTATGGAGCATTTGGCGGACAGTATGTGGCGGAGTCGCTGATGAATGCGGCATTCGAGGAAGCAATCCGTGATCCGGAATTTCTCAAACAATACCACTATTATCTGGAACAGTATGTCGGGAGAGAGACACCGCTGTATTACGCGGAGCGTCTCAGTGAAAAGTACGGCATGAAAATGTATTTAAAGCGTGAGGATTTAAACCATACCGGCGCACACAAGATTAACAATGTGATCGGACAGATTCTGCTGGCGAAGCGCATGGGCAAGAAAAAGGTGATCGCAGAGACCGGAGCGGGGCAGCACGGCGTGGCGACGGCAACCGGCGCAGCGCTCTTTGACATGGAGTGCACGGTCTATATGGGAGCCGAGGATATCAAAAGACAGTCACTAAACGTAATGCGCATGGAGATGCTCGGCGCGAAAGTTGTCAGTGTCACTTCCGGAAGCAATACGCTAAAGGATGCGACCAACGAGGCGATCCGCACCTGGGCAAAAACGGCGGAGGATACCTTTTACATCATCGGTTCGGCTGTGGGACCGTATCCGTACCCGAAGATGGTGAAGGAGTTTCAGAGCGTCATCAGCCGCGAGGCGAAAAAACAGATCCTTGCGGCGGAGGGCAAGCTTCCGGATGTCGTGCTGGCATGTGTGGGAGGCGGATCGAACTCCATCGGCATGTTTGCGGATTTTATTGAGGAGAAGGGGGTAAAGCTGATCGGCGTGGAGGCAGCCGGAAAGGGAATCGAGACCGGGGAACACGCGTCGGCGATGGCGCTCGGCGAGCCGGGAGTTCTGCACGGCATGCGTTCCTATCTGCTGCAGGATGCGGACGGCAATGTCCAGCTTGCACATTCCATCTCAGCGGGGCTGGATTATCCGGGCGTCGGTCCGGAGCACGCGTACTTAAAGGAGAGCGGACGCGCACGATATGTGGCAATCCGGGATGATGAGGCGATGGATGCGCTGATGGAGCTGTGCAGACTGGAGGGAATCATTCCTGCGATCGAGAGCGCCCATGCAGTTGCCTATGCGATGAAGTACGCGAGGGAGCGCAAAGAGGCGGTCGGTGAGAAGCAGGCGGCAAAGGAGACCATGGTCATCTGTCTGTCGGGCCGCGGCGACAAGGATGTCAATACGATCGCAGATTATCTTGCAGGAAAAGGATATTTAAATTGAGCCGGAAAGTTGTCCGGCGAGGGAGGATATGACAGATATGAATCGAATAGAAGCGCGTATGAACGCCTGCAGCAAAAAGCAGGAGAAAGCATTTATTACTTATGTTACCGCGGGACTGCCGGATCTGGCAGCCACAAAAGAAATCATCCGGGCGCAGGAGCGCGGCGGCTGCGACGTGATTGAGCTTGGCGTGCCGTTTTCCGATCCGGTGGCGGACGGACCGGTCATCCAGGACGCATCGTACCGTGCAATCTGCGGCGGGGTGAATGTGAAGAAGATTTTTGCAATGATGCAGGAACTGCGCACGGAGGGTGTGACGGTCCCGATCATCTTCATGATGTATTACAACACGATCCTGCACTACGGCGTGGAAGCGTTTGTAAAAAGATGCAATGAGGCGGGGGTGGACGGACTGATCGTTCCGGATCTGCCGTTTGAGGAGCAGGCGGAACTGATGACGGTGCTTAACGCATCGGAGGATACGATCTTAATCCAGCTCGTGTCGCCGGTGTCCGGGGCGCGGATTCCAAAGATTCTCGCCGGAGCGCGGGGGTTCGTCTACTGTGTATCGTCCATGGGTGTCACGGGGCAGGGAGCAGAGTTCCATAAGGAGGTAAGAAGCTATCTTACCGCAGTACGGGAAGCGACAGATCTGCCGGTGATGATGGGCTTTGGCATCCGGACGGCGGCGGACGTTCTGCCGCTTGCGGATCTGATCGACGGGGCGATCGTCGGAAGTTATTTTATCAGGCTGCTGGAGGAGCAGGGCTTTGCGCCGGAGGCGGCGGAGACATACTGCCGGACCTTTAAAAAGGAACTGAACGCATAGAGGAGGAAAAAGGGATGAAAGAATATATTGCAAAGGTTGCTGAGGGAGAGAATCTGACTGAGGAAGAAGCAAAAAAGGCGATGGACATCATGTTAAGCGGTGATGCGACGCAGGCGCAGATCGCGGCGTTTCTGGCGCTGGAGCGCGTGAAGGGCGAGACGCTGGATGAACTGGCTGGATTTGCAGCGGTGCTCCGCGACAAGGCTGAGACGATTTCCCCGAAGGTTGATAATTATATTGATCTGGTGGGAACCGGCGGAGATCGCACATTTACCTTTAACGTGTCCACCACGTCGGCGTTCGTGGTGGCTGCTGCAGGACTCCCGGTGGCAAAACACGGAAACCGCTCCATATCGTCGAAATCGGGCGCCGGGGATGTGCTAGAGGCGCTCGGTGTCAATATCATGGCAGATCCGAGGAAAGTGGAGGAATGCGTGGAGAAGGCTGGCATCGGCTTCATGTTTGCGCAGCTTTTTAACAAGTCCATGCGCTATGTCGGGCAGGCGCGCAGTGAGATGGGAATCCGTACCGTCTTTAATATCTTAGGACCGCTCGCTAATCCGTCCCGCGCAAAAAATATGGTGGTCGGTGTCTACAGTCCGTCACTCACGGAAAAGGTAGCGACGGCGATGAGCAGACTTGGGGTGGAGCGCGCGTATGTGGTCAGCGGTGAGGACAACATGGATGAGATTACGCTTACAGGAGCGACCACGGTATCCGAGATCCGGGATGGAGCGGTGACAACATTTACCATCACACCGGAGCAGTTCGGTATGAAGCGCGTATCGCTGGAGGAGCTGCGTGGCGGAAGCGGCGGGGAAAACGCAAAGATTACGAGAGCCATTCTGGACGGAACGGAGCGCGGCGCCAAGCGTGACATCGTTCTTTTGAACGCAGGTGCAACTCTTTATGTCGGAGGGGTTGCGGAATCTATGGAAGCGGGTGTAAAATTAGCGGCAGAGGCGATCGACAGCGGCGCGGCAGCACGGAAGCTGAAGGAGCTGGTTCGCGTCTCAAATACATAGAGAAAAGGAATCAGAAAGATGATACGGTTTAACAGTGATTACACAGAGGGATGCCATCCGGCGATCTTAGAGAGACTTGCGGCAACCAACATGGAACAGACCCCGGGATACGGGGAGGATGTATATTGTGCGGCAGCTGCGGAGCAGATAAAAGAGGCGTGCGCCGCACCGGAGGCAGCGGTGCATTTTCTGGTGGGAGGAACACAGACGAATGTGACAGTGATTTCGGCTGCATTAAGACACTATCAGGGTGTGATCACTGCGGTGACCGGACACATCAACGTACATGAGACGGGAGCACTGGAGTCCTGCGGACACAAGTGCCTTACGATCGAGACGGCGGACGGCAAACTGACAGCAGAACAGATTGCTGCATATACGGACGCGCATTATGCCGACGCAAGTTTTGAACACACGGTTCAGCCGAAGATGGTCTATATTTCCAATCCGACGGAGATTGGCACGATCTATAAAAAAGCGAAGCTGGAGGCGATCTATGATGTCTGCAAAGAGAGAGGGCTTTATCTGTTTTTAGACGGTGCAAGACTGGGCTACGGTCTTACATGCCGGGAAAATGATCTGACACTTGCCGATGTGGCGGCGCTCACGGATGTCTTCTACATCGGAGGAACCAAGGTCGGAGCGCTCTTTGGCGAGGCGGTTGTGATCACAAACGAGGAATTGAAGCGCGATTTCCGTTACAATATGAAGCAGCGGGGCGGCATGCTGGCAAAAGGCAGACTGCTCGGCATTCAGTTCCTCACGCTATTCGAGGAGAAAAGGTATTTTGAGATCTCGGCGCATGCATCAAGGCTTGCGGAAAAGATCCATGATGAGCTAAAGGACATGGGCGTAAAATTTTATGTGGACTCGCCGTCGAACCAGCAGTTTGTGATTCTTCCGGATGCGGTGCTTGAAAAGTTAAAAGACGATTTTGCATTTGAATATCAGGCGCGTGTGGACGATACGCATAGCGCTGTCCGCATCTGTACCTGCTGGGCAACCAAAGAGGAAAACGTGGAGGCGCTTCTTGCTGCACTGAGGGGATTATTACGATAGAACGGAGAGAGAGTATGCAGCAGAAGAAACGTATTTTATTACTGGCAACCGGAGGAACGATTGCGTCCAGAAAGTCGGATAACGGCTTAAAACCGCAGATTACACCGGAGGAGCTGATCGAGTATATTCCGCAGGTAAAAGAGATCTGCGATGTCGAGGCGGTTCAGCTTTTAAATCTGGACAGCACCAACATGGAGCCGTCACACTGGAAACTCATGGTTCATGCGATTTGGGAGCACTACGACGATTTTGACGGATTCGTGATTGCCCATGGGACAGATACGATGGCGTACACGGCAGCGGCGCTTTCCTATATGGTGCAGAACACGAAAAAGCCGATTGTGATTACCGGTGCGCAGAAGCCGATCGACCTGGAGATCACGGACGCGAAGTCGAACCTGATCGACAGCTTTTTATATGCTGCCGATGACCGCTCACAGGGGGTACAGATTGTGTTTGATGGAAAAGTCATCGCCGGAACCCGCGCCAAGAAGGTGCGGTCCAAGAGCTACAATGCATTTTCCAGTATTGACTATCCGTCGCTCGCCGTGATACAGGACATGAATATTATGCGCTATATCCCCATGCTTCCGTACGAGGAGGAAGTCCGGTTCTATGAGAAGCTGGATGAAAATGTTTTCCTGATGAAGCTGATCCCGGGAATCCGTCCCAAGGTGTTAAAGAGTATTTTTGAAAATTATGACTGTATCATTGTGGAGAGCTTTGGCGTGGGCGGTATACCGCAGTCTATCGCAGAGGAGTTTTACCGGCTGTGCCAGGAGCATCCGGACAAGCTGGTGGTCATGGCGACGCAGGTGGCGCACGAGGGAAGCGATATGACGGTCTACGAGGTCGGCCACAACATGAAAGAATATTGCCGCTTCTTAGAGTCCTACGATATGACGTTAGAGTCCGTGATTGCGAAGGTGATGTGGATGCTTGGCAACTATGATATATCGTCCTGTGATATCGAGGAGGTTTTCTATCACAGTATCAATTACGACCTGATTTTTGGAAAGAACCGGAAATGCAATTAGAGAATTGTCAACCGCGAGACAAAACAGGTTGACAATCGACAAAAAAGTGTTATGATTGTTTTTGCAGACAGAGAGACCCACAGGGGATTTCTGCGCGAAAAACAGCAGGAAAGAGCGGTAAAATATGCGATTCCTGCGGAAACGAGGAGAATCATGAAGATTTCAACAAAGACAATTGTAACAGTGGGTATGTTTACGGCAGTGCTTAGCGTGTTGTCCATCTTGACGATCCCGATGCCGACCGGCGTTCCGGTGACACTTCAGACTTTTGCAATGGCGCTGTGCGGCTATGTGCTCGGCTGGAAAAAGGGAACATCATCCACATTGATCTATATCCTGCTCGGTACAGTAGGCGTTCCGGTGTTTGCGGGAATGACAGGCGGACCGTCCTGGCTTGCCGGCTACAGCGGCGGATTTATCTGGGGATTCATTTTCCTGACAATGCTCTGCGGCGTGGGCATGGCACAGAAGCAGATCTGGCTCCGCGTGCTGTTAGGACTTGCCGGTCTTGCTGTGTGTCATCTGCTCGGTGTCATTCAGTTCGCCATCGTGGCTGCCACACCGTTTCCGGCTGCTTTCGTAGCGGTATCTGTTCCTTACATTGTGAAGGACGTGATCTCCGTTGTGGGCGCGTATCTGGTGGCAATTCCGATCCGCAAGGCGCTTGCAGCAGGAAATATTCTGGAAGAGAAGACAAAAGCGGCAGTTTAGGAGTGTACAGTTGCTATGGCAGACAAATTCAGAGGACATCACATCGTCTGTACTTCGCTCTATGAGGGAAAAGGCTACAGCGGTGCGTTTTGTGAAAATATGACGGCGGTGGTGGAGCGCCTGCGAAAAGATCCGGACGAGGAACTTCTTCTGGTGGCGGAACCGGATATGATCTGTGCGAACTGTCCGAACCGGACGGAGACGAACGAGTGCGTCCACAACCACAACCGTGTCGTGAACAAAGACCGCCGGGTCATCGAATTCTTCGGACTCGAGGAGAACAGGGTCTATACATACCGCGAGATGTGCAGACACGCACGCGCGGCGATGAACATGGATTTCTTTATGGAGAACTGTGGAAAATGCGACTGGCGCAAGCAGGGGCTCTGCAAGTACGAAGATCTGCTCGCACAGCTCGACCGTTGTATCGAGAAAGAATAGGAGATAGAAAAGCGCTGCCACACGAGGCGCTGATTAGCATGAGTGACAGGATAGGAGATTAGAGGGCACAAAGTTCCGAATGTATCTGCCAAGGCAGATCTTTGAAGTAAAATCTGAGTATTTCTTCCATGCCGCGTCTGACATCCTATTCTGTGTCTTTGCCACGTCTGGACAATCCACAGAGTGTGTCCGACAATCCGCAGACAATGGGCGGGCGTTCTAGCGCCCCTAATCGAATTGCTTCACAGACAATATAAAACCGCGCGAACCGAAACTCGCTGCCATCTGCCATTAAAAAAAAGGCAGATGGCAACTCAAACATCGGCTTCGCGCGGTTATGTTTTGTTCAGCAATTCGGTAAGGGGCACACGAACACCCTAAAATTGTCTGCCGGCCTGCGGACACAGTCCGTGGAGTGCTCCAGACTTGGAAAGACACGGATCATCAAAGATGCCGGACGCGGCATGGTTAGAAATACCGGATTTTACGGTCAGATCTGTCTTGGACAGATATCATCCGGAACGTTTGGCTCCTATTTTTCCTGGTATCACTCATAATAATCAGCGCCTCGTGTGGCAGCGCTTTTCTATTCCTGTTAGTGCGTCTTTTTGTTGATATAGTTGGTCTTGTACTTGGAGTAGACGATCTTCTGGCTCTGGTAGAGACCAAAGTAGCCAGACAGCATATAGCTGAACGCGATGGCGAGAAGGAAATACGGCATACCGTCATATCCAAACAGCTCAAAGCTGATGAGCAGTGAGGTGATCGGGCAGTTTGTCACGCCGCAGAAGACTGCGGACATGCCAACCGCTGTGCACAGGGTCGGCGAAAATCCAAGAACATTTCCGAACAGACAGCCGAATGCCGCTCCGGTAAAGAGAGACGGAACGATCTCGCCGCCCTTATAACCTGCGCCGAGTGTGGCGGCGGTAAAAAGCATCTTTAAGAAGAAAGCCTCCGGGCGGACGGTACCGTCCATGCAGCGGGCGATGATGTTGATGCCCGTACCGTTGTAGGTCTGATCCCCGACGAGCAGTGTCAGCACGACGACAATGCATCCGCCGACGAAGACGCGCAGATAGGGATTTTTAAAAAACTTCTTATACAGATGATCTGAACCGTGCAGCATCACGCAGAAGAGAATGCTCACCAGCGCACATAAGATGGCGAGGATGGAAATTTCAACGGCGGAGCCGATCGTAAAATCCGGAATTTTTCCGAGCGGGAAGCCGTCCGGGCTCACGCCGAACGAGGTGGCAATCGCGTGGGCGATCAGCGAGGAGATCACACATGGCACGAGGGCGGCATAGTACATGATGCCGACACTCACCACCTCCATGGAGAAGATGGCGGCTGCCATCGGAGTGCCGAACAGCGCGGAAAACGCAGCGCTCATACCGCACATGATCATGATGTGCTTGTCCTTCTCATCAAAATGAAACAGACGTCCCAGACCGTTTCCAATACTGCCGCCGAGCTGCAGGGCAGCACCCGGCTCTGTCTGGTCTACCCTGCCGTGGG
>ERZ827469.1593-NODE-1593-length-19711-cov-3.138736_pt1 | contig 19711 bp, 32 predicted proteins | sample MGYA00519917_ERZ827469 | MGnify/ENA primary metagenome ERZ827469 (study PRJEB31778, sample SAMEA3449314) | human gut metagenome | biome: human gut; feature: human-associated habitat; material: faeces | place: United Kingdom | collected 2010/2012 ... | reverse complement strand
CAGCACGTATCGCCATGACCCGTTACATCAAGCGTGGCGGTCAGGTTTGGATCAAAATTTTCCCTGACAAGCCCGTTACCGAGCAGCCTGCCGAAACCCGAATGGGTAAAGGTAAAGGTTCTCCTGAGTACTGGGTCGCAGTGGTCAAACCCGGCAGAGTGATGTTTGAAATCGCCGGCGTTTCCGAGGAACTGGCTCGCGAGGCTATGCGTCTTGCTGCGCACAAGCTGCCCATCAAATGCAAGTTTGTGAAACGTGAAGATACAGAGACAGGTGGTGAGCAATAATGAAAGCTACTGAGATCAGAGAGTTGAACATGGTGGAACTTAGGGACAAACTGAAAGAATTGAAGGACGAACTTTTTAACCTGCGCTTTCAGCTTGCTGTCAACCAGCTCGACAATCCCACACGCATCAAAGCAGTGAAAAAAGATATTGCTCGCGTGAAGACCGTCATGCAAGAGCTGGATGCCAAAGAAGGCGCCAAATAAGAAGGGAGGACCAAACTGTGAACGATAGAAACCTCAGAAAAACGAGGGTCGGTACAGTTGTTAGCAACAAAATGGATAAAACGGTCGTCGTTGCCATTTTGGACAACGTGAAACACCCCCTTTACAATAAAATCGTAAAACGCACCGTCAAAGTCAAAGCCCACGACGAAGAAAACGCCTGTGGCGAAGGCGACAGAGTGCAGCTGATGGAGACCCGTCCTTTGTCCAAGGACAAAAGATGGAGAGTCACTGAGATCATTGAAAAGGCTAAATAGGCTGTGAAAGATAAGTTCTTTCATAATCTCGAAAGGAGGAACTCACTGTGATACAGATGCAGACCCGCTTGAAGGTCGCTGACAACACCGGCGCCAAAGAGCTTATGTGTATCCGTGTGTTAGGCGGTTCCGGCAGAAAATATGCTAATATTGGCGACGTCGTGGTTGCTTCAGTTAAAAAGGCAACACCAGGCGGCGTTGTAAAAAAAGGCGAAGTCGTCAAAGCCGTAATCGTTCGTTCAGCAAAAGGCTTGCGCCGTGAGGACGGCACTTACATCAGATTTGATGAAAATGCAGCAGTCCTCATCAGAGAAGATAAAAACCCCAGAGGCACCCGTATTTTCGGGCCGGTCGCCAGAGAGCTTCGTGAAAAAGAATACATGAAGATCCTCTCTCTCGCACCGGAAGTGCTTTAATAGGAGGTGCAAGTTATGGCTAATAAATTGCACGTCAAAACCGGCGATAACGTGATGATTATCAGCGGTAAAGACAAAGGAAAAAAGGGCAAGGTTTTGGAAGTCAGCCCCAAAGAGGGTAAGGTCATCGTCGAGGGACTCAACGTTGTTACCAAACACGTGAAACCCCGCGCTATGGGCCAGCAGGGCGGCATCGTCAAGGCGGAAGCTCCCCTGTACGCTTGCAAAGTAATGCCCATCTGCCCCAAATGCGGCAAACCTACAAGAGTAGGTCATAAAGTCGAGAAAGATGGAACCAAAAAGCGCCAGTGCAAACACGCTTCTTGCGGAGAAACTTTCTAGGATGGAGGAAAAGACATGGCTCGTTTGAGAGATTTTTATAAAAGCGATGTAGCCCCTGCTCTGATGAAGAAATTCGGCTACAAAAGTGTCATGCAAATTCCGAAGATTGAAAAGGTAGTTGTCAACGTAGGTTGTGGTGAAGCACGCGAAAATCAGAAGATGATGGACGCTGTTTTGAAGGATTTGACCGCGATTACAGGGCAGAAACCCGTTACCTGTAAAGCAAAGAAATCCGTCGCTAACTTTAAACTTCGTGAAGGCATGATCATCGGCGCCAAAGTGACCCTGCGCGCTGATAAAATGTATGAGTTCATTGACCGGTTTTTCAATGTAGCTCTTCCCCGCGTAAGAGACTTCAGAGGAATCAACCCTGATTCTTTCGATGGCCGCGGAAATTACTCCATTGGTCTCAAAGAGCAGCTCATATTCCCTGAAATCGAATACGATAAAATCGATAAAATCCGCGGTATGGACATCTGCTTTGTTACCACCGCAAAAACCGATGAAGAAGCCCGTGAGCTTTTGACACTGATGGGCGCTCCATTTTCTAAATAAGGGAGGAAATAATTAAATGGCTAAAAGATCTATGATTGTCAAACAGCAGAGAGAGCCTAAGTTTTCCACCCGTGCCTACAGCAGGTGCAAAATCTGCGGTCGTCCCCACGCCTACTTAAGAAAATACGGCATTTGCCGCATCTGCTTCAGAGAACTGGCCTATAAAGGGCAGATTCCCGGCGTGAAGAAGGCCAGCTGGTAAAAAGAGCAAAGGAGGTTGACGGCATGCATATCACCGATACAATCGCAGATATGCTGACCCGCATCCGCAATGCGAATTCAGCTAAACACGACACGGTGGATATTCCTGCATCTAATATGAAGAAATCGATCGCGCAGATCCTTGTTGACGAAGGATATGTAAAAGGCTTTCAGGTCATTGAAGACGGAAAGCAGGGCGTGATTCGTATGACGCTGAAATACGGCGATAACAAAACCCCGGTGCTCACCGGACTGCGCAGAGTTTCCAAACCCGGCCTGCGTATTTATTCTAACTGCGAGGATATGCCCAAGGTTATGAAAGGCCTCGGCATCGCAATCGTTTCCACATCTAAAGGCGTAATGACCGATAAAAAGGCGCGCAAAGAGAATGTGGGCGGCGAAGTCCTTGCATTCGTATGGTAAGGAGGTAAAATAGCTATGTCTCGTATTGGTAGAAAACCCATTGCTGTTCCCTCCGGTGTTGATGTAAAAATCGACGGCAACCATATTGCTGTAAAGGGCCCTAAGGGAACTTTGGAAAGAGATATCCACAAGGACATGACTCTTGCGCTGGAAAATGGCGAGATCCTCGTCACAAGACCCAGCGATGATAAAGCCCACAGAGCGTTGCACGGCCTGACCAGATCTTTGGTCAACAACATGGTCGTAGGCGTTACCGAAGGCTTCAGCAAGACTTTGGAAGTCAACGGCGTTGGTTACCGTGCTGCAAAGCAGGGCAAAGACCTTGTGATGAACTTGGGATATTCCCATCAAGTCATCATGTCCGAAATCGATGGTATTTCCATCGAGGTGCCAGCCCCCAACAAAATCGTGATTTCCGGCCCTGACAAACAGAAGGTTGGACAGTTTGCGGCAAACGTCCGCGAGAAACGTCCTCCGGAGCCTTATAAAGGTAAGGGAATCAAGTACGCTGAAGAACACATCCAGCGTAAAGAAGGTAAGACTGGTAAGAAGTAATTAAAGGAGTGACAAGCAATGGTAAATAAGCCTGATAGCAACAAGGCTCGTTTAAAAAGACACCGCAGGGTGCGCGGCAAAATCAGCGGCACACCTGAGCGTCCACGCTTAAATGTATTCCGCTCCGCTAAGCATATCTACGCTCAACTGATTGATGACGTAAACGGCGTTACCCTTGCAGCAGCTGCTTCCACCGATAAGGATTTCGACTTAAACGGCGGCAACAAAGAAGGCGCATTTAAAGTTGGACAGAAAATTGCTGAAAAAGCTGCAGCAAAAGGGATCACCGAAGTAGTGTTCGACCGTGGTGGTTACATCTTCCACGGCAGAGTAGAGCAGTTAGCCGCAGGAGCCCGTGAAAGCGGCCTCAAGTTCTAATGAGGAGGTATTCGTTTGGCTAGAATAGAAAATCCCGCTTCGGATTTGCAGGAAAGAGTCGTAGCGATTAACCGTGTTTCCAAAACCGTAAAAGGCGGTCGTATCTTCAAGTTTGCAGCTTTGGTTGTAGTTGGAGACGGCAACGGCAAAATCGGTTTCGGCCTCGGTAAATCGGGAGAGGTTCCCGACGCGATCCGCAAAGGCATCGAAGACGCGAAGAAAAATATGATCCAGATCGCTCTGAAAGGCACCACCATTCCTCACGAGGTTATCGGTGAGTTCGGCGCCGGCAGAGTGCTCTTAAAACCGGCTCCGGAAGGTACTGGAGTTATCGCTGGTGGCCCTGTCCGTGCTGTTGTTGAAACCGCCGGCATCAAGGACATCAGAACCAAAGCTCTGCGTTCCAACAATCCTTGTAACGTTGTCAGAGCGACTATCAATGGTTTGCAGTCCTTGAGAACCGCCCAGCAGGTTGCGGCAATCAGAGGCAAATCTGTTGAAGAGATTTTAGGTTAGGGGGCAGACTTATGGCAAACCTCAAAGTGAAACTTGTTAAAGGTCTTGCTGGGAAGAAGAAAGACCAGATTGCCATTGCCGCTTCTCTTGGCTTGAGAAAAGTCGGCGACGTTACCGTTCAGCCGGATAACGCTGCCACCAAAGGCAAGGTTTTTAAAATTTCCCACCTCGTCGAGGTTACAGAAGACTAGTAAGGAGGTGCGAGTATGAAACTGCACGAATTAGCTCCGGCAGCCGGCTCCACAAAAGAGCATTTCCGCGTCGGCCGCGGTCACGGTTCCGGTAATGGAAAAACAGCAGGTAAAGGTCACAAAGGCCAAAACGCCCGTTCCGGCGGTGGTGTAAGACCTGGATTCGAAGGCGGACAGATGCCTCTTTCCAGACGTCTTCCCAAAAGAGGATTCAATAACTACAATTTTGCTACCAGATATGCCATCGTAAACCTCAGCGATTTGCAGGACAAATTTGAGGACGGCGCAGTGGTAGATACCGATGCTCTCATCGCTTCGGGCCTCGTCAACAAACAGTACGATGGCGTGAAAGTTCTCGGAAACGGCGAAATCAGCAAGAAATTAACCGTTAAGGCTGCTGCCTTCTCCCAATCTGCAAAGGAAAAGATTGAGGCCGCAGGAGGAAAGGCCGAGGTGATGTAAGATGTTTGAAACTTGGAGAAATGCGTTCAAGCAGCCGGAACTTCGCAAGAAGATCCTGTATACTCTGCTGATCCTCCTGATTTTCCGCATCGGTTCCTACATTACTGTACCTTTCTTGGACCCCGCAGCTCTTCAGACGATGTTCAGTACCGGCACCGGATCCGGCGACTTCCTGAGTTACCTGAACATCATGACTGGTGGTGCGCTTTCCAATGCGACTGTCTTCGCGATGTCCATTACGCCTTACATTAACGCGTCCATTATCATTCAGCTTTTGACTGTCGCCATTCCCGCTTTGGAACGGCTTCAGAAGGAAGGTTCGGAAGGCCACAAAAAGATTCAGAAGATCACTCGTTATGTGACTTTGGGTCTGGCGCTCATTCAGGCGACGGCTTTCTACTTCCTGCTGAAAAACAGCCAGGGCAACATCCTCAAATATAAAAGCGGATTTTCCGGCGTGTTCGCCGCTATCATTATTATAGCGTGCTTTACCGCAGGTACCGCACTTGTTGTTTGGCTGGGTGACCGGATCTCTGAAAAGGGTCTCGGAAATGGTATTTCCATCATCCTGTTTGCTGGTATTTTGTCCCGTGGCCCTGCGGCTTTCCAGATGCTGGTCGGCTGGTGGAAGATGGGCTCTTCCAATCCGGCGTACTATTTCTATGTACCGCTGATTGTCATTGTCTTTATTGCAATGGTAACTTTCATCGTTTGGATGACCAACGCAGAGAGAAGAATCCCAGTTTCTTATGCAAAACGTGTTGTCGGCCGCAAAATGTACGGCGGGCAGAATACCCACATTCCGATCAAGGTCAATATGAGCGGCGTTATGCCCATCATCTTTGCCATGAGCTTTGTGTCTCTGCCTAACATGATCGCCACTTTCTTGGGGCCGAATGTTAAGCCTGATGGATTTTGGGCTAACTTTTTTGAAGTATTCCGTTCCGACCACTGGTTCTACGGCTTGGTTTACTTCCTGCTGATCATCGCGTTCAACTACTTCTATGTTGCGATTCAGTATAATCCCATTGAGATGGCGAATAATCTTCGCAAAAACAACGGCGCGATTCCGGGTATCCGTCCCGGCAAACCCACATCTGATTTCATCTCCAGAGTCATCTCCAAGGTCACCTTGCTGGGTGCTCTGTTCCTTGGCCTCATCGCAGTGTTCCCGATCATCTTCAGTATGATCACCAAGGCCAATGTTTCTCTCGGCGGTACTTCCATCCTCATCGTTGTCGGTGTTGCACTGGAAACTATGAGACAGTTGGAATCCCAGATGATGATGCGCCACCACAAAGGTTTCTTAGAGTAAGAAGGGAGCTTCTAGATGAATCTGATTTTATTAGGCGCACCCGGCGCGGGCAAGGGTACACAGGCGGAAGTAATCTGCGACACCTTGAAAATCCCCGCAATCTCTACAGGAAATATTCTGCGTGAAGCAATCAAAAATGAGACGGCTCTCGGCATGGAGGCCAAGTCCTACATGGACGGCGGCAAACTGGTTCCCGATGAGATCGTCATCAATATTCTGAAGGAAAGACTCGAAAAGGACGACTGTAAAAACGGTTTTATCCTGGACGGTTTTCCCCGGACAGTCCCGCAGGCGGAAGCCTTGGACAAAATGGGCGTGAACATTGATCGCGTTATCGACATTGAAGTCGAGGACGAGAAAATCATGAAGCGCCTGTCAGGCAGACGTGTTTGTGAAGACTGCGGTGCCTCCTATCATCTGGAGTACAAACCTTCCAAATCGGAAGGCAAGTGCGACAAATGCGGCGGCAACACGGTTCAGCGCAAAGATGACCATCCTGATACGATCAAAGAGCGTTTGCAGGTGTACCACCAGCAGACAGAACCTTTAAAAGATTACTACTATGCCACCGGAAAGCTCATCGTTGTCGAAGGACAGGAAGATGTAGCCGATACCACGGCACTGACCCTAAAAGCTGTGGAGGCGTAGTTTTTATGATAGTTTTGAAAACGCAGACTGAGCTCGAAACAATGAAAAAGGCTTGTAAAATTTCAGCCGACGCATTGAACGAATGGATCAAACCGGATATCACGACCAAGGAAATCGACCGCAGAATCCACGACTTCATCATAAAAAGCGGTGCGACACCCTCTTTCCTAAATTATATGGGATATCCCGCTTCCGCTTGTATTTCCGTCAACGATGTGGTCATTCACGGAATTCCGTCGAACTACCGCCTCAAAGAGGGCGATATTGTTAGTATAGATGTTGGGGCTTACTATCAAGGGTTTCATGGAGACAACGCCTACACCTTTATTGTGGGTGACACCTCGGACGAAACCAAAGCACTCTTAAAGGAAACACAGGCTAGCCTGATGAAAGGAATCGAACAAGCGATTGTCGGCAACCGCATCGGAGACATCTCCCACGCTGTTGAGACACATGTGTCCCAGTTCGGTTACGGGATTGTTCGACAGTTTGTCGGCCACGGCGTCGGCAAGCACCTGCACGAAGATCCGGAAGTTCCTAATTTCGGACGGCCCGGAAGAGGTCCTCGCCTAGTGGAAGGAATGACCATTGCCATCGAGCCGATGATTAACCTCAAAGGCGACGAGGTCAAGGTTATGCCTGACGGGTGGACGACCAAAACGGTTTCAGGAAGCGTGTCTGCTCACTTTGAGCACACCATCGCCATTACCAAGAACGGCCCTGTAATTTTGACGGTCCGATAGACGAGAGTTTGGAGGAACGTCACTTATGCCGGAATTGAAAGTAGGTTCGGTGGTTCAGAGCATTAGCGGACATGACAGGGGATTTTTTGCGGTGGTAAAAATTGACAGCTCTTTTGCATATCTTGCGGACGGCCGGTCAAGATTACTGGATAAGCCCAAAAAGAAAAATCCCAAACACCTTCGGGTGACGAATACGGTTATTGATCCCATGCGAATGGAAACTAACAAAAAACTGAAACAAGCCCTTTGGCCGTTTAACTACGGCGGGCTTACGCCATCAGACGAGTAGGAGGGAAATGCCATGTCCAAAGACGATGTAATCGAAATTGAAGGTGTTGTCAGGGAATCGCTGCCAAACGCGACGTTTAAGGTAGAGCTTCCGAATGGGCATACCATTTTGGCTCATATATCGGGAAAACTCCGGATGAATTTTATCCGCATCCTTCCCGGCGATAAGGTGACGGTCGAAATGTCGCCTTACGATTTAACGAAGGGACGCATCACCTGGCGTTCCAAGTAAACACGAACTGTTCACAAGGAGGTAATTTCAGATGAAAGTAAGACCTTCCGTTAAGCCCATCTGTGAAAAGTGCAAAGTCATCAAGCGCAAAGGCAAAGTCATGGTTATTTGCGAGACGAAAAAGCACAAACAACGTCAGGGCTAATCCTGCTGCTTAATTTAAGCGGCGTTAACCCACAGAAGATGGCAATAAACTTAAGTACTGCGGGAATTTTTCCTGCATTGGAGGTGCAACTTTAATGGCTCGTATAGCTGGTGTTGACTTGCCAAGAGAAAAGAGAATCGAAATCGGTTTGACTTACATCTTCGGCATCGGTCGTAAATCTGCTAACGATATCCTCGCGGCTACCGGCATCAATCCCGATACCAGAGTCAAAGACCTGACGGAAGACGATGCAACAAAGCTCCGTGATTATATCGACAAAAACTACGAAGTTGAGGGCGACCTGAGAAGAAACGTTGCTCTGAACATCAAGAGATTGGTTGAAATCGGCTGCTACCGCGGCGTGCGCCACAGAAAAGGCCTGCCCGTAAGAGGACAGAGAACCAAAACAAACGCACGTACCAGAAAAGGTCCGAAGAAGACCATCGCGAACAAGAAGAAATAATAGGGAGGGATACTGACACATGGCAAAGGTTGCTAAGAAAACCACCGTCCGCAGACGTCGCGAACGTAAAAATATCGAGCGTGGTGCCGTTCATATCCAGTCCACCTTTAACAATACCATCGTTACCATCACCGATACTCAGGGCAATGCAATTTCCTGGGCAAGTGCTGGTGAAATGGGCTTCAGAGGTTCTAAGAAATCCACTCCTTTTGCTGCGCAGACTGCTGCTGAAAAAGCTGCAAAAGCCGCGATGGAGCACGGTTTGAAAATCGTTGAAGTTTATGTAAAAGGACCTGGTTCCGGAAGAGAAGCCGCAATCAGAGCATTGCAGGCTGCGGGCCTCGAGGTACGGATGATCAAAGACGTAACCCCCATCCCGCACAACGGTTGCCGTCCGCCGAAAAGAAGACGCGTGTAGTTTAAGGGAGGTGCAATTAAATGGCAAGATATACCGGTGCGGTATGCAGACTCTGCCGCCGTGAAGGGCAGAAATTGTTCCTGAAGGGCGCGAAATGTTACTCCGAGCATTGCCCCGTAGCAGCTAGAAACTACGCTCCCGGCCAGCATGGTCAGAGCCGCAAAAAAGTTTCTGAGTACGGTTTACAGCTCAGAGCAAAACAGACCGCAAAACGTTATTACGGCGTTTTGGAGGGCCAGTTCAGACATTATTTTGAAATGGCCGAGAGAAAACCCGGCATGACTGGTGAAAACCTGCTCCGTTTGCTGGAGAGCAGACTGGACAACATCGTTTACAGAGCAGGCCTTGCAAATTCCAGAGCGGAAGCAAGACAACTGGTCGTCCATAACCACTACAAACTCAATGGCAAGAAAGTCAACATTCCTTCTCTGCTCGTAAAAGAAGGCGATGTCATTTCTGTTGCTGAGAAATCCCGCCAGAGCGAAAAATTTAAAGCAATCGATGAGGCCTGTGGTTCCAGACCCGTTCCCATGTGGCTGGATGCGGACAGAGCGAACTACACCGTTAAAGTCCTCCGTATGCCCAACCGCGACGACATTGACCTGGATGTCCAGGAGCATCTGATTGTCGAGTTGTACTCCAAATAATGTTGGGGTTCACTTACTGCGAAGGTGTGTACGATTGCAGGCAGCCTGTGCTGCTTCTATATACTGCTTAGGAGGGTTATAAATGATTGAGATAGAAAAGCCAGTAATTGAGACGGCCGAGATGAAATCGGACGGTACTTACGGAAGATTTGTATTGGAGCCTCTCGAGCGCGGCTTCGGCACTACCCTAGGCAATAGTTTAAGAAGGGTGCTGCTCTCCTCGCTTCCCGGTGTGGCAGTAACATCAATCAAAATTGATGGCGTTCAACACGAGTTTTCAACGGTACCGGGCGTAAAAGAAGATGTGACCGAAATCGTCCTGAACATGAAGGGACTGATTGCGAAAATCCACGGCGACGCTCCCAAAACGATCCATATCGAAGCCGAGGGCGAATGCGAAGTCACTGCCGGTGACATCAAGGTGGACTCCGAAGTGGAGATCCTCGATCCCGGTATGCATATCGCAACTCTTGGCGCGGGTGCTAAGCTGTATATGGAAATTGTTATCGATAAGGGCCGCGGCTACGTTCCCAGCGAGCGCAACAAGCAGAACCTGCAGAACGTAATCGGCGCCATTCCGGTGGACAGCATCTATACACCCGTACTCAAGGTAAATTATACCGTCGAAAACACCCGTGTAGGGCAGATTACCGACTACGACAAACTGACAATTGAAGTGTGGACAGATGGGACCATTTCAGCGAAAGAGGCAATCTCTCTGGGGGCCAAGGTTCTCAACGAGCATCTTAATCTCTTCGTGGATCTGTCAGATGAGGTGTACGCGACCGACATCATGGTCGAAAAAGACGATAAGGGCAAAGAAAAAGTCTTGGAGATGACCATTGAGGAGCTTGACTTGTCTGTGCGTTCCTTCAACTGTCTCAAACGTGCCGGAATCAACACGGTAGAAGATTTAATCAGCAAGTCCGAGGAAGAAATGATGAAAGTCAGAAACCTCGGAAGGAAGTCGCTGGAAGAGGTCCTGGCGAAGCTCGATGCCTTGGGCTTCAGCCTCACCCCGGACGACGAATAAATACTATTTGTATAGAAAGATAGTATAATACTGAAGGTTAGGAGTGAATTTCGATGCCAGGCAGCAGAAAACTTGGAAGAAGCTCTGATCATAGAAAGGCTATGCTGAGAGCGATGGTTACCTTTTTGCTGGAAAACGGTAAAATTGAAACCACAGTGACAAGAGCCAAAGAAGTTCGTGCGATGACCGAGAAGATGATTACTCTCGGTAAATCCAATAATCTCCACTCCAAACGTCAAGTTCTTGCATACGTGACCAAAGAGGGCGTTGCAAAGAAAGTATTTGATGAAATTGCTCCCAAGTACGCAGACAAGAATGGTGGTTATACAAGAATCATCAAGATCGGTCCGCGCCGCGGAGATGCAGCGGAGATGGCAATTATCGAATTGGCATAATGCATATCAAAAGCCCCGTCGTACGACGGGGCTTTTGCATTGTAAAGCGGCAAGCCTTTGGCGTACCTGTTCGCAATTTTTAATTGAGTCAACGGGCTGGGGCTTTATTTGTTCATATTTTTATACTTGAAACTCTACCAATAACAACCTATAATCTTATTTAAAGGAGTTTTGGAAATCAGCGGATTTGCCTTGTTTTGGCGTATCGCTTTAAGGAAAGAGGACGATTTATGAAAAGGAATGTAGCAATGAGAGTATTTTGTATCGTTTTAGCGGTGCTAGTTGGTGCAGGCACTTTGGGCGGCAGCCTTTACGCCGTGTTCAACGGTTCTTCTCAACAGGATTCCGGTGGAACGCCTCTATTTATGTATAACGATCAGCTGTATTTGGTCACTGATCAGGTGGTGCAGGCAATTGAAGAGAAAAATCAAACTATTTCGGTAGTTAGTCGTATCAAGGACAACGTGGTTCCTCAGAAAAACGGTGAGTCCAATTTTTGTCCGGTAGGAGATATTTTTGTATACACTGATAGCGGTGACCTCTATTTTACCTATAACGATGCTTATCTGCTGTGCATACCGGTCACGACCAATCCTGAGGAGACATCTGATGAATGAGCAATCGGTTAAGTATCCCATTTTGCTTTTAGATGCGGATGATACGTTGTTTGATTTCCAACAGGCGGAACAAAATGCATTAGAGCAGTTGATGGAGGATTTTGGCTATTCCTGCAATGAAAATGAGCGAACTCAGTACCGAAACATTAATGAGGCGCTGTGGCGGCGGCATGAGGCGGGAGAACTCACCAAGGAAGAGCTACAGGCGACTCGTTTTACCCGCTTTTTCGAGGCTCTTTCGATACAAGGAGACGGATTGGCCGCAAACGAAAGGTATTTGGACCATTTGGCGGAGCAGAGGTGTCTCATGGATGGAGCCTTGAAAGTCTGCAGAGAGTTATCTTCGTTTTGCAGGCTGTATATCGTTACTAACGGTATATCTCGGGTTCAGAGAAAACGTTTGGAGCTATCTCCTTTAAAAGCGTTGATTTCTGATATCTTTGTGTCAGAGGATACTGGGAGCCAAAAGCCGAAGCCCGAATTTTTTAGCTATGTATTTGCCAAAATTCCGGATTTTCGCCGGGAGAAAGCTTTGATTGTAGGCGATTCCATCACCTCTGATATACAGGGTGGCATCAACGCTGGAATAGATACCTGCTGGCTCAATAGAAAAGGCAAGGATATTTCCGGGGGAATAATGCCAACCTATGAGATTTCTCAATTGTGGCAATTGCCGCAACTAATTTTAAAATGATAGAAGAAAAAGGGACACCGATAACTTTCGGTGTCCCTTTTTAGAGATTATTTATTTTTCCAGTAATTCAGCGTAGGCAGCTGTGCTTCCAAGGATTCCCGGACCTTGCTTTCTTCCAGATGATGCATAGCGGCCATATGGGGAACGAGGTAATCCATAAGCTCTTTCAAGGAGTGGTACACAAAGGTTCCGCCAGTGTAGCACCATTTGCAGTAATCCTCGTTAAAGGTGCCGTCCGGTTCCTGACTGATAACGACATCCTCGTAAAGCGGCATGCCGCAGCACTGACAGATGAGCTGCCGTGGTGAACCCAGAAGGGTGTTGATGGAAACATTGAACTCCTTGGAAATGAGCTTTAAAATATCTGTGCTGGGAATCGTTTCTCCCTGTTCCCAGCGGCTGACCGCCTGCCGGGTGACAAAAAGTTTTTGTGCCATTTCGTCCTGGGTTAGATGGTTTCTTTGCCGAATGTCGAGTAAAATATCTTTTGTATCCATAAAAAGAAGCCTCCTTCACATGCGTTTTATCATCTTAATTATAAGGGAGAAGGGCCGCTGTGGCAAGCAACCTGCTGTTGCTAATAAAAAACACCTGCTTTTCAGCAGGTGTTTTGGCACCCCCAACAAGAATCGAACTTGTAACTGAGTCTTAGGAGGACCCCGTTATATCCATTTAACTATGAGGGCATATTAAAAATATTGTCACAATGGACCTTCAAAAGGAGAACGTTTATCATTATACATGATTTTGCCGGAAAAAGCAACTCTTCTTTTGGTAGAAATATTTTGCTTTATGCCTTGATAAACGGTGGCTACTTTGCTATAATTCATCTTAATGGATTCTTTATCTGTTGAACGAAGGAGATCATGAAGTGAGAATGCCGAAGCACAGTTTGAACGAAAACGCATCGAGCAAGTTGTTCCACAACCCGGCAATGGTAATCGTTTCAAGCTTTTTTATCCTGATTTTGGTGGGAACGTTTCTTTTGATGCTGCCTATCTGCAGCCGAAGCGGCGAAGTAACGCCGTTTTTGAATTCACTTTTTACCGCTACTTCTGCCACCTGCGTGACGGGACTTGTTGTTTATGATACCTATACCTATTTTAGTATTTTCGGACAATGTGTCATCATTACCTTGATCCAGCTAGGCGGGTTGGGCCTTGTGACCCTGACGAGCTTTTTTTACCTGATCATCGGTAAAAAAATGGGGCTGCGCACTGCTCATCTAGCGCAGGAATCAGTGAGTTCCGACGAGCATATCAATACGGTTCATCTTATTAAGATGGTGGTTATTCTCACCTTCCTTTTTGAATTTGTGGGAACGCTGATTCTGCTTACCCAGTTTGTGCCGCGATTTGGCGCATACGGGGCATTTATGTCGGTGTTTTTCGCCATTTCATCTTACTGCAATGCCGGATTCGATTTGCTGGGTATGAACGGGGAATTTTCCAGCCTCGTCTCCATGCAGGGCAATCCGGTTGTCACCTTTACAATTATGGCGCTTATCGTTTGTGGAGGGCTTGGCTTTATCGTCTGGCAGGACATTTATAATTACCGCCGCCGGAGACGGCTGATGCTCCACAGCAAAATCGTTTTAATTACTACCGCGATTTTAATTGTAGTAGGATTTATCGGCTTTCTCGTTATGGAATGGAATAACCCGAGAACCATGGGCAATATGGACGTTTTGGGAAAAATGCACCATTCGCTGTTCCAGTCCGTCACCACAAGAACGGCGGGTTTCAATACCATTGATCTGAACGATATGACGGAAATCAGCAAATTGATTTCCATTGTGCTCATGTTCATTGGCGCCGCCCCGGGCTCCACTGGAGGCGGTATGAAGATTACCACCATGGTAGTACTGTTGATGACGGTTATTTCTATTATTCGCGGGCGGACAGAAACTATTGTGCTGCGTCGGAAGGTGGACAAAACTATCGTCTATAAGGCGCTGGCAGTAGCTTCCTTGGCCGGCATGCTGGTCATTTTGACGACAGCGATTCTCTTGCTGACAGGAGACGCCAAAAGCGGCATCAATGCTTTGTTTGAGACGGTATCCGCCTTTGGTACTGTGGGCCTTTCTGTAGGCGTAACCGGTCAGGCGGGGCTAATTTCAAAAATTATGCTGATTATCACCATGTTTTTAGGCAGGGTGGGACCAGTTGCGTTCGCACTTTCGATTTCTCTCCGCAGCGGCAGTAAATTGACCCGTCAGGTGGTACCGGAAGGGAAAATCTGGGTCGGCTGATTAATGGAGTGCTGCTATGAAATTGATGATTGCATCGGACATCCACGGTTCTTGTTTTTATACCGAACGTATGCTGGAACGATATCGGGCAGAAGGAGCAGAGAAACTTCTTCTCTTGGGAGATATTCTGTATCACGGCCCGCGGAACGATCTGCCTAAAGGGTATGATCCGAAAGGCGTCGCAAGGCTTCTCAATTCTGTAAAGAAAGAGCTCCTTTGCGTACGGGGAAACTGCGACGCCGAAGTCGATCAGATGATGCTGGAGTTTCCGATTTTGGCAGAGTATGCCGTGCTGTGGCTGGAGGGGAAAATGGTTTTTGCAACTCACGGCCATCATAATGGAGCGGATAACCCGCCGCCATTACAGCAGGGAAGCATCCTTCTCCACGGGCATACTCACCTGATGACGATGGAACAACGAGAGGGGTATCTGTATCTGAATCCCGGGTCTGTTTCATTGCCCAAGGGTGGAAATCCCAACAGCTATATGGTGTTTGACGATGGAGTTTTTTATCTAAAAGATATGGCAGGAACTATTTTGCAGCAGTATGCACTCATATAGCAAAAAAGAAAGACATTAAATATTAGAATACGCCTCCATGTTGTGGAGGCGTATTTATATATATTGTATTTTTGAATGATATGTGGCTTAAGGCCATTGAATCGGGGAGATGACGTCGGATTCCGGAGAATCCGCATCAGGTTTCGAGAAAGTTTCCTCAGACTCCGGGGAAGCTGTCCCCATCTCTGAAGAAACCGCTCCTGATTCCGAAGAACTCTCCGCCCCTTCGAGAGAAAGCACGGTCGCAAGTTTGCTTTGGGCGATTTCCGCAAGGTCATATAACCCGAATTCATCGGAAGCTGTTTTGTCAATCACTGCCTGCACCTGATCCAAAGGAAGCTGGGCGTCGATATACTCCTGCGGCGTGTGTTCAACCAGCCAGCCAATGGAGTAAATTTCTCCGTCCGCATCGTTGACAAAGGCAAGAGGGCCGCAGAAGGCGCGGTTGATCTGTTCCTGATTGCCGGAATAGAGCGCATCGATCTCACTGAAAGAATAGCCCAGCATATCCTGTATTTCGGAAAGCGTCAATTCCGGAGCAAAAGATTCACAGAATTCTGGTGTAAGCTCTGGCCGTACTAATTCCGTAAAAACATCTTTTGGAATTTTGAAATATTCAATGAATTCAAGAATGGTAAAGTTTTTCTGCCGGACTTGCTGCCATTCTGCATATGCTTCGTCACCTACGTAATCAATTAATGCACTGCTAATACTGTGGTATCGCTCATCTATTGAAAAGTCGGGTGCAATTCCCCCAGTACCTGTTTTTCCGTCTGATATTTCTTGATTACTGCTGGTAGGCTCTGTATTATTTTCCTCCGGAGGATTAGAATTACCACAGCCGGCGAATAAGACGCATAAGCATGTGGTTAGTAATAGAATAAGTGCTTTTTTCATATAAGTTCTCCTCCTAATCTGCATAATTATAGTTTGGACCATACGGTGGGACCGGAACATTTATATTAGGAAAACAAACTGCCTTTTAAAATGCGGTTCATCTAAACCGCGTTTTCATGGGTGTTGACTTCAATGTATTCCGCAACTCTGCGGTACTCGTTGGCAAATTTGAACCTGACGCTAATATTGCCATTTTCGTATACTCTGATTGTGTCAACAAGCTCAATCAAAATATCTCTTGTCAGTTTGTTGATGTTTTCATACTTCCGAAAAGCTACTAAAAATGGATTTTCTACATCAACCCTATTTTCAAGCTCTGCCTTTTCCTCTTGCAGATTTCCTATGACTTCACTAATGGCTTCTATTTGCCGCTCGTAGTCCTCTTTCATCTGGCGGTAATCTTTATGGGTAATTTCGCCGTCTTTCCAGTCCTGATAAATGCTTTGCTTGTAGTGTGATATTTTGGAAAGCTCTTTTTCCTTTGACGCTATCAATTCATTCAGCCGAATAGACTGACTCTTTTGAAGCGGAGCGGTGTTAATGCGTGAAACCATTTCCGATAGAGAAACCGCAATGTAAACCTGTTGCTTAATGGCATACAACACAGCCTGTTCTAAATGGTTGTGCTTAATCGTATGTTTGGTACAAGCAGTTTTTGATTGGTCTTTGTAAGTGCGGCAATAGTAATACACATTTCCTCTGACCTTGCTTCGTGTCATGGCCTTGCCACAATCTGCACAGCGTAAGAAGCCGCTGAACAAATATAGCGTTTTTTGCTTCGGTGCGGTTCGGGTATCCTTTTTCAAAAGCTCCTGCACCTTAGCAAAGTCCTCCCGGCTGATGATTGGTGCATGGGTGTTTTCAACAATAAACCATTCGTCTTCGGGAACAGTTTCCTGAACATGGATTTTATAGCTCTTAATGCGGTAACGCCCCTGTACCATATCACCTACATAAATGCGATTCTTCAAAAGATTGCTGACGCTCATAGCACACCATAATGGATTGCCACCTACAACATTGGGATTTTTGTACTTCATACCTTTACTTTTCTTATAAGCCGCCGGGCATAAGATACCGCTGTCGTTGAGTTTGCGGACAATGGCGTTTTTGCTCATGCCCTCCAAAAACCATGTGAAAATGCTTTTGACATTCTCGGCGGCTTCTTCATCAATAATAAGAGCGTTCTTATCCTCCGGGTCTTTCTGATAACCATAAGCGGCAAAAGAGCCTATATGTAAGCCTTTTTCCCGCTTCTTATCAAAGGTTCTGCGGACGCTTTCTGATGTACCCCTTGCGTGTTCCTCGTTCAGAACGCCCTGAACCGGAACCGCTATGTTTTGTGCGTTCTGCGGGTCTTTGTAAGTATCAATGGGCTGTTGGTACAGAGAAATAAACCGTACATTGTTTCGGGGGAACCAATCGCCAAGATAATAGCTTTGATCGCCGTTGTTACGAAAACTACGGGCAAGGTTCTTCACGATAACACAGTTGATTTTTCCCTTTTGAATATCGGCTAACAATCTTTGAAAGTTTTCGCGTTCCTCGTCTGTTGTACCACTTACGCCGTCATCAACATATTCGTCAATGAAAATATACTCGTCATCATCGTCCTGCTGTTCAAGAAAATCTGTCAAAATCAGTCTTTGGTTGGTAATGCTTTCGGATTCGTCCTTTCCGCGCTTATCTTCACGGGAAAGCCGGATATAAAAGGCTACATACCATACCTTGTTCTTTGAAGCTGCTTTTGTAATGCTCTGCCTGTTGGCTACTCTTGCCATGTGTCCTCCTTCCTATCACATTACACCTATATTATACCATTTTGGCGTAATGCGAACAATGTTGTCGAAGGCACAAAGCCGCATTATAAGCCGCTTTTCTTGCGTATCATAAAGTTGGTAAGCACCTCTTGAATCGGCGGTGCAGTATCGTCAAATTCAAGTTTTATGCCTACTTCACCACAGCGGAAGCACAACGGATTTTTCAGTTTTTCCAAAACATAAGCGGGCCGTTTTTCTTTCGGCAGGGTATTGTCAAATTCCAGTGTGCTAATATCAGCCAGCTTTGACCTATCCACTGTATCCATATTTACGCTCATAAAACTGTCAATCAATGCGGAAGTAATCATTCATCATGCCCTCCTTACTCTGCATGATTAAATATATGCGTTTTCCCGTTTGTCCTATGAGAAAACACAAACAGCCACCACTTTTATCATCAAAAGTGATGGCTGTTAATCTTTCCTCATACTTCGGGCCAACTTGGCCCGAAGTCAATAAGAGCTGTTCTGATAGTAAGCTTCCGCTTCCTCTATGCCGCAAGTATCGAAAACATAGTGAAGCTCTGAAACCACACGTTTTATATCGTCCGGGCTGAAATCGCAGTTTTCCATAGCCCGAATGACATAGCCACGGCAAGCGCCGTTGCTCCATTGCTGATATAGCAATGACTGTAATTCCTTATCCATAGTAAAACTCCATTCATCAATCAGGAGTATGCCGCGCTGTTATAAGTCGGCTTGTCGTAAGACAGAAAAAAGCGGCGCAGCACTCCCTTTATATAAAAACGATAGCCCGGACGGGCGGCGGCAACCGCCCTCATGGGAATTTCACCCCGCCCCATGCTGATGGCGCGACGGTCAATGCTGTGAAGCGTTCAAACCGTAAGTATCATTGTATCAATCAAAAGATTATCGCCGGACAGACTGCCACATCTGCCTTGTCACAGTTAGTAGGAATCGCTCACGCTCCGTTTGGGTTTTCCCCCTTTCAACGGGCGGTCTTGGCGTACCCTGCGGCCTGGCTCCCTCTTGATTGAACGTATCCGGGCTATCGGTATTCAGTTGTCAAGGAACGGCAGACGGAGAAAAACTCCTTCTAATAGCCATGTGATTTGAAGCCCAAATTCGGAACTGGAAATCAAGACTTTTTTAAAAATTCCTCCATGCTTTTCAATCCTTTCTCAATAGCAACCCTGACTGCTTTTTCATTTACACCCTCTGCTCGTGCAATATCGGATTTACTCATGCCAAGTATGTAATGGGCATAAATTCTTTTTCCCTGCTTGTCCGGCAAGGAAGCGATTGCGGAGTGCAGTTGTTCGGCAGTAATTTTACGCTCGTAAATTTCGCAAGGGGAAAGGGATACAAAAAGAATATCCTTTTCGATCCCGTCGTCAGCGTCCAGCGAATAGTGGGCTTTGTTATAGAAGCGGCGGCGAATGTAATTCTTCTCTAACCGTTCTGCTTCCAGCAAAGCGTCCTTGATTTCATCGGGTATCTCAACAAAAAAGTCTGAATTATAAAACGGGTAATAGTCCCGTAGATTGATCTTTGCCATAAGGCGTTCCTCCATTTCGATTTTTTAGGGAATAGTGAATCGAAATGGAGCGGGAGGGGAACGACAGCGGGGGCGGACTTCGGGCCAACTTGGCCCGAAGTGACAAAGCTTGTCCCATACGTTGTCAGTGAAAAAAGGGTACAAAAAAACACCTTTACGCAAATTAGCGCGAAAGGTGTCGAACAAAAAATGGGCGCAATAGCAGCCCACAAGTTGATATA
>ERZ827469.1585-NODE-1585-length-19809-cov-3.315734_pt1 | contig 19809 bp, 17 predicted proteins | sample MGYA00519917_ERZ827469 | MGnify/ENA primary metagenome ERZ827469 (study PRJEB31778, sample SAMEA3449314) | human gut metagenome | biome: human gut; feature: human-associated habitat; material: faeces | place: United Kingdom | collected 2010/2012 ... | reverse complement strand
ACGCACGGTATCGCTCTTCACGACCGTGGCGAGCAGCGATTTGCCGCTCGGCCCCACGAGCGTACCGATGTCGGCGTTGCGTTCGGAGATATAACCCGAAATAGGCGACTGCACGGAGGTATAGCCCAGGGTCATCTGCGCCTGCGTGAGGTCGGCCTCGCCGACGGCCACGTCGGCCACGGCACTCTCGTAAGCCGCCGTGGCATTGTCGAGTTCGAGCTGGCTGGCGGCACTCTGTTCGAAGAGCGGACGGATACGGTCGAGGTCGCGCTTGGCTTTCAGCGCCTGCGCCCGGGCCTTGTTCAGCTGCGCCTTGGCCTTGTCCACGCGCGCACGGTAGACCCGGGGGTCGATCACGAAGAGGGTTTGCCCCTTCCTGATGTAGGTACCTTCGGCGAAGAGCATCTTTTCGAGGTAGCCCTCGACGCGGGCGCGGATTTCGACGAACTGCTGGGCGCGGATGCGGCCAACGTAATCGCCATAGATATTGACGTCTTCGGTCGTTACGGGTTCCACCGCCACGACAGGCAGGACGACTGCGGCGGGACGCGGCCGGAGCAGGATGACGAGCAACACCGTCACGACCACAAGGCCGGCAATGACTCCGATCCACTGGCCTCGGCTCAGTCTTATCCGGACATGGGCGACACGGGAGGCCGCTTTTTTCACACCGTTCAGGTTCAGCTCCTGCAAATTCGGTTTCAATTTATCAAATTTCATAAAGCACTAATATAATTGGGGGCAGCAAAACGGGGTTCAAACCTTGCGCCAGAATTGCAGGCAGCCCTTTAAAACATTTATTGACAGCAAAATATCTACCAAATACCAAATCAAATATATACAAAAATCTGTGGAATAATTCTACATCCGTGTGGAATTATTCCACAACGCCCCGGCAACTCCGCCTGCCCCGGGGTCTTGCGACGGCCGGAGCCGTAATCGGCGCATCCGAACGCATTGGAGGCAACTGCCCCGGCTTCGCGGCGCAAAGGTAACAAAACAAGTCCGGGCAGGCGAAAAAATGCACCAGGAAGGTTACAGCAAATCCGGCCGGAATATTATCCGAAACGGGCACATTTCCGGCCGGAAAGCCATAACTTCGGGGGAAGCATCTCCGACGGGAAGGCACAAAAAAAAGACCCGCACGGGTCTTTTTTGCCATATCGCGGCAACGCGGTTCAGCGCTTACGCCCCGCCTCCCGGGATGTTTCGCATGCCTGTGCCTGCGAAGCAGACTGCGACCATGCTGAAATTCTATTCCGGAGGGCTTATTCCCGCCCCCGGATGAGGCTGCCGTCCCCGGTCACCTTGAGGATCCGGGCGTTTCCAGAGGGCTCACCCCCCCCCTCACGATTCTCTCCATCCTCCGGGAAACGGATGTCGATCGGATGGGCGAAGACAAAACGCGCACCGGAGGTATAGGTCGGATCGACCCAGATGCGGCCGCCGAAGATCATGGCTATCTGGCGACAGATGGCAAGGCCGAGGCCCGTGCCCTTCTTCTTGTTGCCGTCGAGTTTCTCGAAACGGTTGAAGACCATCTCCTGTTTGTCGAGCGGGATGCCGGGGCCCGTATCTGTCACCGAGAAGAGCACTTCCCCGTGTGCCTCGTCGACCTCCACGCCGAGCGTGATACTCCCCTGGGAAGTGAACTTGCCGGCGTTGGTGAGCAGGTTGATCAGGATCTGCGACAAGCGGTGGACATCGGTTACGAGCATATAGGAACCCACGGCACATTCGAGACGCCCCTCGACACCTTCCTGCCGCGTATGGGCGGTCGTCATGAGCACATGCTGGCAGACCTGCACGATCTCCTCGGACGAGTAGTTGAATTTGATCTTGCCGCATTCGAGCGACGAAATGTCGAGAATGTCGTTCAGCAGCGTGAGCAGCATCTCGGAGTTGTTGACCACGATGGCGCAGTACTCGGCACGCTCCTCCTGCGAAAGTTCCTCGCTCTGCATCAGCGACGAGAAACCCACGATGGCGTTGAGCGGCGTACGGATTTCGTGGCTCATGTTGGCCAGGAACGCCGACTTGAGCATGTCCGACTCCTCGGCCTTCTCCCGGGCGACGACCAGCTGGCCCTCGCGCTCCTCAAGCGTGAGTTTGAGCCGCCGCATGCGCAGCAGCAGCCACGTCACGAAGAACAGCAGCAGCACCAGCAGCAGGATGCCCAGCACCAGCAGCTCGATGTAGTGGGAATATTTCGACAGCTTGGCCGCCATCGTATCCTCGATGACGCTGCCCTTGGGCAGGGCGTATTCGGCGATCTTCCACTCCTTGAGCTTGCGCGAATCGAACAGGTAGAGACTCTTGCTCGTATGGAAATGGGCGTCCTCGATGCTGTCCGTATCGTAGTATTTCCGGATCTGGCCGGCAATGATCTCCGCACCGTTCTCGTATTCGGGCACGTAACCGCCGATCGCCATGTCGCCGATGCCCGTACCGGTCACCGAGAAGACCGGAACGCGGGGGTTGTTCTGCACCAGGTCGTTCAGCGACCGCTGCATGAAGTATTCGCCGTCGCTGCCCACGCGCCACGTGCCCAGCATCACGGCCGAACGGGGCGGCAGCGTCGCAAAGGTCCGGAACGCCGTCTCCTCCCCCTCGCGGCTGTCCACCAGCACGAGATTCAGGTCGGGTAGTTCTCCCACTCCTCGCGTACGAGCGCCTGCAGCGAAATGCCGCCGTAGGTATTGTCGGTCACCAGGGCGATGTTCTCCACCTGGGGATAGAGCGAACGGATCAGTTCGATGTTGCGCCGGATGTCGTACCGGTTGAGCATCCCGCCCACCCGGTTCAGGCTGTCGCCCATGGCCTGGTAGTCGACCGCACGGGGTTTCCACGTCTGCAACGAATCGGACGGCGCGGGCAGCATGACGCCGTTCTCGCTGGCGAAGCAGCTGAAACACAGCACCCCGTCGGGGATGCGGCCCAGCGACACGAAAGAAGCCCACGCCTCCTGCCCCAGCAGCACGATGGCGCGCAGCGAGCGGCCCTCGTAGCGGGAAATCAGGTTGTCGATCTGGGAAATCCACTGCGGCGCGTCGGCGATGCCCTTGCATTCGAGGGTCTCGACGTAGATGTCGCACGGAACGCCCGAAGCGACGATGCGCTGTTCGAATTCGGTGATGAAACTCGACATGCGGCGCGTGTCGGGATTGTACGACGAAATGATCAGAATGCTCTCGCGCCCCGCGGACTCATGCGCCCGGACGAATGCAGGCAGCAACAGGATGCAGCAGCAGAGCAGCAGCGACCGGCCTGGGTTTATCGCGTGTTGTTTTCTCATATATCCTCCTTTGCCGCCAACATGGCGGCCACCCTTGCGCGGAGTTCGTCCGCACGGAGGGGTTTTGCCAGACAGTCGTCGAATCCGGCGTCGAACATCCGCCGCCGGTCGGTCTCGAAAGCATAGGCCGTCAGCGCGATGACGGGAACGGCGGGCGACAGTTCCCGGATCTGCCGGAACGCCTCGTAACCGTCCATGACGGGCATGTTGATATCCATCAGCACCAGGTCCGCACCCTGCGTCCGGAAAAGCTCGACGGCCTCCGCGCCGTTCACCGCATGGACGAGGTCATAATCCCGTCGAAGCAGTACCTCGACGAGTTTATAGTTACTGGGATTGTCCTCTGCGACAAGGACCCGGGACCGCAACGCGGCGCCGCTGTTTTCACACACCATAGACTGTGGAAATTTAAGATTCCCGGGATCGTATCGGGAACAGCATCAGCTACAAAGTTAACAATTTTTTGAATACCTATTACAATTTGTCCCGGAAATCGGACTTCGGGACCCCAAAAAGCGGGTCGAAACGGCCGTTTTTGATAAGTTATTTATCCCGAATAGTATACATTCCGTTTTTTTTACCGATATTTGCATGCGGGATTCGGATTAATATCCTTATCTTTACGTTCAATTATATGCAATATCTCCGGCCGGGCCGGGAAACGGGATAAATCAAAGTAACAATGAGCAAGAAAAAGGTACTGATCGTCGACGATAAAGATCAGATCGCAAAAATCCTTTACGTATACCTCCAGGGGGACTACGACTGTCATTACAAGCCGAACCCCCTCGCCGCTATCCAATGGCTCCTCGAAGGCAACATACCCGACCTGATCATTTCGGATATCCGCATGCCCGAAATGCGCGGCGACGAATTCCTCGCCTACCTCAAGCGCAACGAGCTGCTGCGGGGAATCCCGGTCATCATGCTTTCGAGCGAGGACAGCACTTCGGAGCGCATCCGGCTGCTGGAAGAGGGCGCCGAGGACTACATCGTCAAGCCCTTCAACCCGCTGGAACTGAAAATACGCATCAAAAAGATCATCGATTGAAATACCCCGTCATCTATATCAAAGGCAAAGGCGACCACACGGCCCGTTTCACAGGACTCACCGGCGGACAGATACACGTTGCCGGCGACATCGCCGCCGCGATGAGGACGCTCACGGCCCTCCGCGCCGAACACGCCTGTGTCCTCTACGAACAGCGAAACCCGGGAACCGATTGCAGCAACATCCGTTTCCTGCGCTCGCGGTTCCCCGAAACGGGTATCATCCTGATCACGCCGGGCCATCTCCGCGACGAGGAACGCCGCAGTTACCTGCGCGCCGGGGTCAACAGCGCCATGGCGGGCGACGTGTCCGACGAGGATTTCAAGCGCACGCTGCAGTTCATGACCGACTACACATTCACCCACAGGCCCGTCGTACACAGGAACGAGGAGGTGCAGGTTTTTCGTATGCCGCTCTGGAAACGGGCCTTCGACATCGCCGCGTCGCTCGGGGCGATCATCGCGCTCTCGCCGCTGCTGCTCGCCGTGGCCGTGGCGGTCAAACTCGACAGCCCGGGACCGGTCATCTACCGCTCGAAGCGCGTGGGCAGCAACTACCGCGTCTTCGACTTCCTGAAATTCCGTTCGATGCGCACCGACGCCGACCAGCGGCTCAAGGAGTTGAGCAACCTGAATCAGTATGCGGCAGACGCGGGGAAAGACTCCGGCACCTCGAAAATCTCGCTCGACGACGAGGAGATGAAGAAACTGCTCGCCGACATGGAGAGCGGCATGCTTTTCGCCGACGATTTCGCAATCCCCGAAGAGGAACACCAGCAGATCGTGGACACCGAACAGGAAAACGCCTTCGTAAAGATCGAAAACGATCCCCGCATCACGCGGCTGGGACGCTTCCTGCGCAAATACAGCATCGACGAACTGCCGCAGCTGTTCAACATCCTGCGCGGCGACATGTCGGTCGTGGGCAACCGTCCCCTGCCACTCTACGAGGCCGAGCGCCTCACCAGCGACGAATATATCGAACGCTTCATGTGCCCTTCGGGACTCACGGGACTGTGGCAGGTCGAAAAGCGCGGCGGCGCCGGCAAGCTCTCCCCCGAACAGCGCAAGCAGCTCGACATCGAATACGCCCGCCGGATGTCGCCCTGGTTCGACCTGAAGATCATCCTGCGCACGTTTACGGCGTTCATCCAGAAAGAAAACGTTTAGACCATGAAAAAGTTCCTGCTTCTCCCCGTCCTAATGTGTCTCCCGGCCCTGCTCCGGGCGCAGGCCCCGGCTGCGCAACAGCCCGGCGGCAGCCTTGCGGCCGCTCCCGCCCGCGAGGAATACAACGACCTGGCGCGGATGTCGGCCGAAACGTACATGAACCTGCACCTGCCGCCGCTGTACGAATTGCTGGAAAACGCCCGCGCGCAGTCGCCGCAGGTCAACCAGTTCGCCTCGAAGAAAGAGCAGGAGGAGCGCGAAATCAAGACCCTGCGCCGCTCGTGGCTCAAGAACATCAAACTCAACGCCCAGTACAGCTACGGCTCGACCGACGTAAACAGCCTCATGTACTACGACAAGAACCTCCCCGTAGTGCAGAACGTCACGGGAACCACACAGGCGTGGTGGACCGTCGGAGCGGGCATTTCGCTGCCCCTCGACGAGATTTTCAACCGCCGCAACCGCATCAAGCAGCAGCGCAAGCGGCTGGAAAGCATCGAGTACGAGATGAACAGCTGGTATGACGAAATCTGCCTGAAGATCATCGAGGCCTACACTTCGGCCGTCGAGAACCTCTCGCTGCTGGAGACCTCGGCCCGTTCGATGGTGGCCGCGAAGGCACAGTACGTCGCCGCCGAAGCCGATTTCGTAAACGGCAAGATCGACGCGCAGACGCTCAGCCGCCAGAAAAGCATCGAGAGTTCGACCATCCGCGAATACGAACAGACCCGTTCGCAGCTCAACAAGGCGTTGCTGCAACTGGAAGTGCTCTCCAAAACACCGATCATCAGCAAACCCAACCCGACGAAATAAACCGCCCGCCCATGACGACGTATATCGCATACATACTGAAATTCCTCTTCCGGATCAAGTGGTGGCTCATCATCTGTCCGGTAGCGGTCGCCCTGCTGGTCTATTTCCACATGGGCCGCCAGGCGCGCTATTACCGTTCGACCTCGACCATCTACACCGGCATCGTGTCGGGCTACAACCTCGAAAACGGCGAAGGGTCACGTCAGGACTGGAACATCATCAACAATGCGATGGACAACCTGATCAACATCATCAAGTCGCAGTCAACGCTCCACAACGTCTCGCTGCGCCTCTACGCCCGAAACATGGTCCACGGCGACCCCGATCAGGACAACAGCTATATCTACGCCCGCAACTACCGCAGCGAGGTGGCGCACACGCCGCCCGACGTGCTCGCGCTAATCGACCGCGACAGCGAGGAGCAGACGCTCGAAAACCTGCTCGGCTACGAGGTCGCCGAGCACGGCAACCACGTCTACGGACTTTTCCACTGGACCCACCGCTATTACAGCTACCAGGCCCTGAGCCGGATCGAAGTGCGGCGCATCGCCAACAGCGACATGCTCGAAGTGAGCTACGAAAACGACGACCCCGGCGTGGTCTACAACACACTGGAACTCCTCAACGACGAGTTCGTCAAACAGTACAAGGAACTGCGCTACGGCGAGACCAACAACGTCATCAAGTTCTTCGAGCAGGAACTGGTCCGTGTGGGCCGCGAACTGCGCGAGCAGGAGGACTCGCTGCGCGATTACAGCGTCGAGAACCTGATCATCAACTACGACGAACAGACCAAGCACATCGCCATCCTCTCGCGCGACTTCGAACTGCGCTACGAGGAGACACGCCTGAACCTCAACAGTTCGGAGTCGCTCCGGAAGAAGATCGAGGCGCAGCTCGAAGGCCTCCAGATTTTCCGCAACAACGCGGCCTTCATCGAACAGCTCCACAAGATCGGGGATCTCCAGGCGCAGATCACAGCCGCCGAGGCCTTTATCCCCGACCCCGCATCGGGACGGGAGCCGGTGACCCAGCCGATCGACGTGGGACGCCTCCAGGCCCGGATGCAGATCGAGACCGACAGCCTGCGCAGCATCACGTCGGCCATCGCCAGCCAGCAATACACCAAAGAGGGAATCTCCACGGGATCGCTCATCCAGCAATGGCTCGACGCCGTGCTGCTCTCGACCAAATCGCAGACCGAAATGGAGGTGGTCAACGAGTGGAAGAAATCGCTCGACGACCGCTACGTGCAATACGCTCCGGTAGGTTCGACCCTCAAGCGCAAGAACCGTCTGATCAGCTTCACCGAGCAATCGTACCTCTCGATGCTCCAGGCGCTCAACACGGCTCGCCTCCGGCAGAAGAACCTGCAGATGACCTCGGCGACGCTCAAGATCATCAACCCGCCGGTGCTGCCCATTTCGGCCGAGCCGACCAAGCGCAAGATGATGGTCGCAGCGGCATTTTTCGGCACGCTGATCTTCATCCTCGGCATCTTCATCCTGCTCGAACTGCTCGACCGCACGCTGCGCGACAAGATCCGCGCTGAGCGCATCACCGGCGGCAAGGTCATCGGGGCGTTCCCGGGCCGGGGCCGGTTCGGCGAGCGGCGTTTCGTCCAGCAATACCGCCAGATCGCATCCCGCTTCATGGGCAACGCCGTGCTCAACTACTTCGACCCCGGCAAGCGGCCCAAAGTGCTCAACATCCTCTCCACGGAGCAGGGCGACGGGAAATCGACCCTCGCCGAGCAGCTCGCGGCCCATTTCCGCGAAACGGGCATGAAGGTGCGCAGCGTGTCGTGGAACCGGGATTTCGACGCCCACCAGAAAGAGTACCTGCTCGCCGGGCAGATCGGGGACTTCGTACACGACGCCGGAGACGAGATTCCGCTCGCGGAAGCCGACGTGGTGATCGTGGAATACCCGCCCCTGAGCGACAGCCCCGTATCGAAGGAGCTGCTGCAAGGCGCGGAGCTCAACATCGTGGTGGCCCCCGCCAACCGCACCTGGAAGGATACCGACCAGCTGCTCTTCGAGAAATGCGGACAGATGGCCGGGGAGACCCCCACGGCGCTCTTCCTCAACTACGCGGGGCGTGACGTCGTACAAACCTTCACGGGGCTGCTCCCGCCCTTCACCCGCCTGCGCAGACTGGGTTACCAGATCAGCCAGTTCGGTTTCACGGCCGTCAAGTAGCCCGTCGTCCACAATCCTGCAAAACAATCGCAAATGGAGCTTTACGGCAACATAACCGCCTCGCTGAGCGTCCCCCGGATCGCCCTGGGACTGATTGCGGCCGGAGGCGTGGCCCTCGTCGCCTACGCCTTCACCCATTACGGGCTGCCGGCGGGCGCGGCCGTGTCGATGCTCCCCATCGGGCTTTGCGCACTGTGGTTCTCGCTCCGCAACCCGGCGGTCTCGATGCTCGGGATGCTGGTGCTCAACTATTTCATCATGTATCTCGGCCGGGAGTTCCTCCACGGCGTGCCGGTCGGGCTGATCCTCGACGGCGCGCTGTTCTTCAACCTGGCGATACTCCTGTTGCAGGCCCTCGTCCACCGGATCGAGTGGCGACGCGCCGGCACGGGACTGACCCTCGCGGCGGCGATCTGGATGGTCTACTGCGTACTCGAACTGTTCAATCCCCAGAGCGTCTCGCCCAAGGGGTGGACCATGGCCATCCGTTCGCTGGCCTTCTATTTCTTCCTGGTCGTAGCGCTCACGCAACTCACGATGACCCGCTACAAATACCTGAAGGCCATGCTGGCCGTATGGTCGGTGCTGACGCTGATCGCCGTGCTGAAGGCCCTCGTCCAGAAATACGCCGGCTTCAACGCCGCCGAGAACTACTGGCTGTTCGTCGAGGGCGGCGCCGTCACGCACATCATCTACACCGGCGTGCGCTATTTCTCGGTGTACAGCGACGCCGCGAACTTCGGCGCGGGCATGGGGCTGGCGATGGTGGTCTTCTCGATCTCCGCGCTCTACTACCGCAACCCGTGGATGAAGGTCTACCTGCTGGCGGTGGCCGCCGCGGCGTGCTACGGCATGCTGATCTCGGGAACGCGCAGCGCACTGGCCGTACCTTTCGCCGGATACGCCGTATTCGTGGTGCTCTCACGCAACTTCCGGATGGTCTTGGCGGGTGTCTTCCTGATCATCGCGGCCTTCATCTTCCTCAATTTCACGACCATCGGGCAGGGAAACCCCATCATACGCCGCGCCCGCAGCGCCTTCAACACCCAGGACGCCTCGTTCCAGGTGCGCCTGGAGAACCAGGCCCGGCTGCGCGAACTGATGCGCGGAAAACCGTTCGGAGCGGGTCTCGGACACGGAGGCGGCAAAGCCAAGGTCTTCGCCCCGGATGCCCCGCTGTCGCAGGTTCCCACCGACTCGTGGTTCGTGATGATCTGGGTCGAGACGGGCATCGTCGGACTGCTGCTGCACATCGGCATCCTGCTCTACGTGCTGGGACGGGGCGCCTGGCTGGTGATCTTCCGCCTGCGCAATGCCCAGCTGCGGGGACTCGTCACGGCGCTCGTCGCAGGCATCTCGGGCGTGGTGGTGATGTCCTACGGCAACGAGGTGCTGGGCCAGATTCCCACGGGAGCGATCATCTATATGAGCATGGCCTTCATCTTCCTCTCGCCGTATTTCGACAAGGAGCTGGAGGAGGCCGGAAAGGCGCAGAACACGGTTCCCCGGAAGAACCTGCTGGCCGTGAATCCCCGCGCGGCGGCGCTTCCGCCGGCAATGGCAAAAGAGTAAGGAGATGAAACCACGCATATCGGTCATATCGGTCAACTACAACGGCTTCGCGCTCACCGCGGCGATGATCGACTCGCTGCGCCGCCACGTCACGACGCCGCTCGAAATCGTAGTCGTCGACAACGGATCGCAGCGCGACGAAGCGACGGAATTGCAAGAACGCTATCCTGAAATAATAGCCATACGAAGTCCGGAGAACCTCGGCTTCGCCGGCGGCAACAACCTCGGCATCCGGGCCGCCTCGGGCGACCGCCTCCTGCTGCTCAACAACGACACGGAGGTCGGGGACGACACGCTGCATTACCTCGCGGAGACACTCGACGCCGATCCTTCGGTCGGGGCCGTCTGCCCCAAAATCCGCTTCTGGGCGCCCCCGCAGGCGATCCAGTTCGCAGGCTACACACCCCTGACGCGCATTACCCTGCGCAACGCCCTCGTCGGGTTCGGACAGCCCGACGACGGTTCCCGGGACACGCCGCACACGACGCCCTACGCCCACGGCGCGGCGATGATGGTGCGGCGCGAGGCGGTCGAGAAAGCGGGACCGATGCCCGAGGAGTATTTCCTCTACTACGAGGAGCTGGACTGGTCGGAGCGCATCCGCGAGGCAGGTTACAGGATCGTCTACGACCCGCGGACGACCGTTTTTCACAAGGAGAGCGCCACCACGGGCCGGCAAAGCCCCCTGCGGAGCTATTACCTCACGCGCAACCGCCTGCTGTTCGCCCGCCGCAACCGCCGCGGGACGGAACGGCGGCTCTCGATACTCTACCAACTGGGCGTGGCCCTTCCCAAAAGCGTCGCCGCGGCCCTGCTGTGCGGACGCCGGGACCTCGCGGCGGCCGTCCTGCGCGGCGGCCGGGATTTTTTGCGCCATAAAATCGGAAAAGAATGACTGCGCTGACCATCATAGACTGGCTGCTCGTTCTCGCACTGCTGCTGCCGGTGCTCTACCTCTTCCTCTTCGCGGCGTTCTCGATGCGGCGGCGCACGGACGACTATCCCCCGGCGCGGAAACAGCGGCGGTTCGTGACGCTGATCCCCGCCTACAAGGCCGACGCGGTGATCCTCCGCACGGCACAGGCGGCCCTGGCGCAAGAGTATCCCGAAGGGCTGCACCGCGTGACGGTGATCGCCGACCGGCTGAAGCCCGAAACGCTCGCCGGACTGCGCCGCCTGCCGCTGACAGTGATCGTGGTGATGTTCGAGAACAGCTCGAAGGCCAAGGCGCTGACCGCAGCCACGGACCAACTCGGACCCGGCGCGGCCGATGTCGTCACGATCCTCGACGCCGACAACCTCGTGGGACCCGATTTCATCGCCCGCCTCAACGAAGTGTTCGACACGGGCATGGTGGCGGTGCAGGCCCACCGCACGGCCAAGAACCGCGACAGCGACACGGCGGTGCTGGACGCCGCCAGCGAGGAGATCAACAACTCGATTTTCCGCCGCGGCCACGTGGCGCTGGGACTTTCGTCGGCGCTGATCGGCTCGGGAATGGCCTTCGCCTACGACTGGTTCCGCGACAACATCCGCAAATGCCGCACCTCGGGCGAGGACAAGGAACTGGAAGCCCTGCTCCTGCGGCAGCGCATCTACATCGACTACCTCGACGATCTCATGGTGCTGGACGAGAAGGTGCAGGGCGAAGGGGCTTACTACAACCAGCGGCGGCGGTGGATCGCGGCACAGTTCTACGCCTTCGGCTCGGCCCTCCGGGACCTCCCGGGCGCACTGCTCCGGGGCAACTACGACTATGTGGACAAGCTGGTGCAATGGTGTCTGCCGCCGCGGATGCTGCTCATCGGGCTGGTTCCGCTGTGGGCCGTCGCGATGACCTTCCTCGACCCGTGGGGATCGGTCAAATGGTGGGCGGCCTGGCTGTTGCTGCTCTTCGCGATGGCCATGGCCCTGCCCGACGAGCAGACCGACGCCAAACTCGGCCACGCCCTGCGCCGGGTTCCCCTACTGGTGCTGCTCACCGCCGCAAACCTCTTCCGCCTCGGCGGAACCAGGGATAAGTTCATCCACACCCGACACACCGGAGCGTCGGACGCAGCCCCGGAAAAAACCGACTCGATTCCATGAAAATAGCCATCGAAGCACAGCGCATCTTCCGCCCCAACAAACACGGCATGGACTTCGTGGCGCTCGAAACCATCCGCTGCCTGCAACGGCTCGACACCGAAAACGAATACTTCATCCTCGTCGGCGACGGTCCCGACCCCTGCCTGGAGGAGACGCCCAACGTGCATATCCTCACACTCCGCTGCCCGTCGTACCCGCTGTGGGAACAGTGGGCCTTGCCGCGGGCCGTGGCGCGCATCCGGCCCGACCTTCTGCACTGCACGAGCAACACCGCCCCAGTGTGGGGTTCGACGCCCCTCGTGGTGACGCTCCACGACATCATCTTTCTCGAAAAACAGGCTGCACGCAACCGATCGCTCTACCAGTCGCTCGGACGGCAGTACCGCCGCCTCGTAGTGCCGCGCATCCTGCCCAAATGCCGCAAGATCATCACCGTGTCGCAGTTCGAATGCGACCGCATCCGCACGGCGCTCGGTCTCGCCCCCGAACGGATCACGGCCATCCACAACGGCTACAACACCCGCTTCCGGCCGATGGACGACACGACCGAAGTCACGAAACGCTACCTCCCCGACCCGGAATACCTCTTTTTCCTGGGCAACACCGACCCCAAGAAAAACACCCCGGGAACGCTGCGCGCCTACGCCGAATACGTGCGCCGTTCGGCGCATCCGCTGCCGCTGCTCATCGCCGACCTCACGCCCGAGGCAGCAAAATCCATCCTGCAACGGATCGGAGCGCCCGATCTGGAAAACATGCTCCGTCTGCCGGGGTATATCCCCAACGGCGACCTGGCGGCCGTCTACAACGGTGCGGCGGCGTTCCTCTACACCTCGCTGCGCGAGAGTTTCGGCATTCCGCAGCTCGAAGCGATGGCGTGCGGGACGCCCGTCGTCACGTCGAACACCTCGGCCATCCCCGAGATCGCGGGCCAGGGGGCCATCCTCGTCGACCCGACCTCGCCCGCGGAGATCGCCGACGCCCTCCTGCGGCTCGAATCCGACGCGGCGTTCCGGGCCGAAAAGGTCGCCTACGGACTCGACCGGGCGAAACTGTTCTCCTGGGAGCAGACCGCGCAGAAACTGCTGTCGCTCTACCGCGAACTGGTCCCGTAAACCGTAACCTGAAGAAACAATGATCGGAACAATAAAACGAAATCCCCGCCTGCGGCGCCTCGCGCTGTGGATGCTCTCATCGCCCAAGCGGCCGCGGCCGCGTTGGTGGGTGAGGATACTGCGCCCCCTGCTGCACCCGGCGGGACGGGGGTCGAAAATCAGCCGGCACGCCCGCGCCGACGTCTTCCCCTGGCACCGCTTCACGCTGGAGCTGAACGCCCAGATCGAGGATTTCGCCGTGGTCAACAACGGCGCAGGCGACGTGCGGATCGGCGAAGGTTCGCGCGTGGGCATCGGTTCGGTGGTGGTCGGACCGGTCGACATCGGCCGCCACGTCTTCCTGGGCCAGCACGTCTCGGTGCAGGGTCTCATCCACGGCTACGAGGACGTCACGACGAACCCCAACCTCCAGCCGCTGATGCTCCGGCCCGTGAAGGTCGGCGACTACACCCACCTGGGGACCAACTCGACGATCCTGGCCGGCGTCACCATCGGCCAGCGCTGCCAGATCGGCGCCGGGTCGGTCGTCACCAAGGACATCCCGCCGTACAGCGTGGCCGTGGGCAATCCGGCCCGGGTCGTGAAACGCTACGATTCCGATAAAAAAGAGTGGGTCCGGGTTTGAAGCAGGCCATGAAAATACTGATCGTCTATAAAGCCTCGGGATTGAGCGACAACCCGTTCGTGCGCCTGCTCGCAGAGGGCATCCGCGCCTGCGGGTTCGAAGTCGTGTGCTCGGCCGGGGAGTTCTGGAACAATGCGGAAGCCTACGACGTCATCCACCTCCAATGGCCCGAGGAGCTGTTCGGATGGAGCTATCCGACGGCGGAACAGGTCGCGGCGCTCCGCCAGCAGTTCCGGACGCTGCACGAAAAGGGCATCCCCGTCGTCTACACCCGCCACAACACCCGTCCCCACAAGGGCGACGCGCAGCTGGCCGAAGCCTACCGGCTGACCGAGGAGAACGCCGACGCCGTGGTGCATCTGGGCAATTACAGCCGCCGGGAGTTCCTTGCGGCCTACCCCGCCTCGCAGCAGCTGCACGCCGTGATCCCGCACCACATCTACGAAGGACTGTACGCCCCCATCGACCGCGGCGAGGCCCGGCGGAAACTGGGGATTCCGGCCGATGCCTTCGTGATGCTGGCCTTCGGGGCGTTCCGTCACGCCTCGGAACGGAAACTGGTCTGGCGTGCGTTCCGCCGGCTGCCTCTTGCCGGAAAATTCCTGCTCGCACCCCGGCTGTGGCCCTACACGCTCAACGGCTCGTACCACCGGGGAGTGAAACGCCTCGCCGTGAAAACGTTGTACCATGCGGCACACGCAGCCGAAAACCGATTCCGCATGCGCATCACCTCGGCCGAAGGACTGATTCCCGACGCCGACCTGCCGGCCTACTTCACGGCCGCCGACGTGGTTTTCATCCAGCGCACCGACATCCTCAACTCGGGCAACGTGCCCCAGGCTTTCGCTTTCGGACGCGTGGTCGCAGGCCCGGATTCGGGAAATATCGGCGAAATGCTGGCCGCGACCGGGAATCCGGTCTTCGACCCCGCGGATCCCGCTTCGGTGGACCGCGCGCTGGCCGAAGCGGCCCGGCTCGCCGAAGCCGGACACGGCGGCGAAAACCTCGAATACGCCCGCGAACACCTCCGCCTGCCGCAGATCGCCGCGGCATACGGACGAATTTACCAACGATTGCATGACGCACAACGACGATAAACAGCCGCATTCGGTGGGCCGGGAGCTTGCCTCGGGCGTCTTCTACACCTCCGTCGCCAAGTATGCGGGGGTCGTGGTGACGATCCTCGTGACGGCGGTGCTCGCGCGCCTGTTCACCCCCGAGGAGTTCGGCGTGGTGAACATCGCCACGGTGATCATCGCCTTCTTCGCCATCTTCAGCGACCTGGGCATCGGCCCGGCCGTGATCCAGCACCGGAACCTCTCGCGCCGCGACCTGGGCGGCATCTTCTCGCTCACGCTCTGGTCGGCAGTCGTCATCGCCCTGCTCTTCTTCGCCGCCTCGGGGCTGATCGCCTCGTTCTACGACGACTCGGCGCAACTGCGCGACATCTGCCGCATCCTCGCGCTGAACCTCTTCTTCGCCACGGCGAACATCGTCCCCAACGCGCTGGTGATGCGCGACAAGCGTTTCCGCTTCGCCGCCGTGCGCTCGCTGGCCGTGCAGGTCGTCGGAGGTGCCGCGGGCATCGCCGCGGCCTACGCCGGGGCAGGCATCTACGCCCTGACGATCAACCCCGTCTTTTCGAGCCTGATGCTCTTCGCGATCAACTACCGCGAGTACCCGCTCCGCATCCGCCTGCGGCCTTCGCGCGGAGCGATCCGGAAGGTCTTCTCGTTCTCGGCCTACCAGTTCTCGTTCCAGCTACTCAACTTCTTCAGCCGCAACCTCGACAAACTGCTCATGGGACGCTACATGAGCCTCTCGGACCTGGGCTATTACGACAAGTCGTACCGTCTGATGATGATGCCGCTGCAGAACATCGCCTTCGTCATCTCGCCCGTCATGCACCCCATCTTCGCCCACATGCAGGACGACCTGAAAAAGCTGGGCGAATCCTATCTGAAGGTGATCCGCCTGCTGGCCTTCATCGGCCTGCCGCTGTCGGCCGTGCTGTGGTTCACGGCCGAGGAGCTGGTGCTGATCATCTTCGGCGGACAGTGGATGCCGTCGGTAGCGGCGTTCCGCATCCTGGCCCTCTCGGTCGGCATCCAGATCGTGATGTCGACCTCGGGTTCGATCTTCCAGGCCGCAAACGCCACGCGGATGCTTTTTATCTGCGGCTTGTTTTCGGCCACGCTCAACGTCACGGCCATCTGCACCGGCATCTTCGCCTTCGGGACGCTCGAAGCCGTGGCCTGGGCCATCTGCCTCTCGTTCGCCGTCAACTTCGTGCAGTGCTATCACGCACTCTTCTGCCTGACCCTGCGGATGAAATGGGGACCCTTCTGGAAAAGTCTCCTTTCGCCGCTGCTGCTCACTGCGATCCTCGCACTCGCGCTCGCGGGCCTGACCCACCTGCTCCCGGCCGGAACGCCCCTGACGGCGGCATTGGCGGCGAAAAGCGCGGCGGCGGCGGTTGTCTGGCTGGCCTACGTCCAGCTGGGCGGCGTGTATGACCTCAAAGAACTCGCGGCGCACCTGCGGCCCGGAAAATAAACCGCCATGAAAGGACTGTTCATCGTATTCCACGGATTCTCGGCCCACAGCGGCATCTCGAAGAAGATTTTCGCCCAGTGCGAGGCTCTCCGCCGGAGCGGCGCAAAGATCGCGCTGTGCCACCTGGAGATCGGTCCGGACGGCACGCAGCGGCGGCTGGCGGGCGACGAGGTGATCCGCACCTTCGGGAGCGGGTTTTGCGCCAAGGTGCTCAAACGCGTCTCCTACGCCGACATCACCGGTTACATCCGCCGCGAAGGGGTGGAGTTTCTCTACATCCGCCACGACCTGAACGCCAATCCGCTGCTCGTCGCATGGCTGCGCCGCGTGCATCGGCTGGGAGTGCGCATTGCCCTCGAAATCCCCACCTATCCCTACGACGCCGAGTTCCGCGAAACAGGTCTCAAGGAGCAATGCCAGTTGCAGGTCGACCGGCTGTTCCGCCGCAGCCTGGCCCGCGAGGTGGACCGCATCGTCACCTTCTCCGACGACGAGGAGATCTTCGGACAGAAGACCATCCGCATCTCCAACGGCATCGACTTCGACGCCGTTCCGCTCAAAACCGAACTGCACGACATCACGCGCGAGGTGCGGCTGCTGGCGCTGGCCAACATCCACCCGTGGCATGGCTTCGACCGCGTGATCGAAGGGCTGAAAGACTACTATGCCGGGCCGCACGACCGTGTGGTGAGACTCCGCATCGTGGGCGACGGCATGCCCGGCCTGATCGGCGGCTACGCCCGCAGCATCGAGGCATACGGCCTCGGCGAGTATGTCGAAATCACGGGACCCCGCTCGGGCGCGGCGCTCGACTCCCAGTTCGCGTGGTGCGACATGGGCGTGGCGAGTCTCGCCCGCCACCGCAACGGCATCGAGAGCCTCAAAAGCCTCAAGAACCGCGAATACGCCGCGCGGGGTATCCCGTTCGTCTACTCCGAGCGGGACAGCGACTTCGACGGCATGCCCTACGTTCTGAAGGCTCCGGCCGACGACACGCCGCTCGACATCACCGCCCTCCTCGGCTGGCTCGACACGGCGGACCGCACCCCGGCGCACATCCGCACGACCATCGAGGGACGGCTCTCGTGGGAGCGGCAGATGCAAAAGGTAATGACCGAAATGAAATTCCAGACACCATGATACCCAAGCAAATCCACCTCTGCTGGCTGAGCGGAGATCCCTATCCCGCGAAGATCGAAAAGTGCCTCGCCAGCTGGAAAAAACACCTGCCCGACTACGAAGTCGTCCTCTGGGACACCGAACGCTTCGACCTGGAGTCCGTGCCCTGGGTGAAGCAGGCCTTCGAGGCGAAGAAATACGCCTTCGCAGCCGACTACATCCGTTTCTACGCCCTCTACAACTACGGAGGCATCTACCTCGACTCGGACGTCGAGGTGTTGCGGAGCTTCGACCCGCTGCTCGACCTGCCCTATTTCGCGGGGGCCGAGACCGCCGGGACGATCGAAGCCGCCGTGCTGGGCGCCGAGAAGGGCTGCGACTGGGTCAAGCAGTGCCTCGACTACTACGAAGGGCGCAAATTCGTCCGCGAGGACGGGACGTACGACATCCGGATGCTGCCCGAGATCATGCAGGAGCGGATTCCGCAGCTGAAACCCATCGTGAAGGCCGAGGGAGGCCTCGAAGCCCTGAAACGGAAGAACCTCTCCGAAGCGGTCTATATCCTGCCGCCGGATTACTTCTCGCCGAAGGTCTTCGACTCGCGCAGGGTGATGCTCACGCCCGACACCTACGCCATCCACCACTACCAGAATTCGTGGTTCTCGCCCAAGGCCTTCGCCTACTACCGCACCCGGACTCTCCTGATCAACCTCTTCGGATACAAGTTCGTCCGGGGAACCGAACGGCTGCTCCGCCGCAAATAAACCGACCGACGCCATGACTGCCACAGCCATCGTTTTCTGGGCCTGCGCCCTGCTCGTCGTCTACACCTACGTCGGGTACGGCGCCCTGCTCGCCGTGCTGGTGAAACTCCGCGAGGCGGTGTGCCCCGCCGCGAAACACGCCGCCCCGGCCGAAGCACCCGAAGTGACGCTGCTGATCGCCGCTTACAACGAGCAGGAGATCGTCGCCGCCAAAATGGAAAACTGCCGGGCGCTGGTCTACCCCGAAGGGCGGCTGCACATCGCCTGGGTGACGGACGGATCGACCGACCGCACGCCCGAATTGCTGGCCGCCTATCCTGGGGTCACGGTGCTCCACCACGCCCGGCGCGGCGGCAAAACCGCAGCGCTGAACCGTGCGCTGGAGCATATCCATACCCCGATCGTCGTCTTCACCGACGCCAACACGATGCTCAACCCCGAAGCCGTGACGGAAATCGTCCGCTGTTTCGAAGACCCCGCAGTGGGGTGCGTGGCCGGCGAAAAGCGCGTCGCCGGGACAGGGGATACGGGCGCCGCCGCGACGGAAGGCATCTACTGGAAATACGAATCGAAACTCAAGGAGCTGGACGACCGTCTCCACTCGGCGGTAGGGGCTGCGGGGGAGTTGTTCGCCGTGCGGCGCGAACTGTGGCAGACGCTGAGGGAAGATACGCTGCTCGACGATTTCGTCTGCTCGATGCTGATCGCGGCACAGGGATACAGGATCGCTTACTGCAAGGGCGCCTATGCGCTGGAGACCCCTTCGGCCGACATGGGCGAAGAGGGCAAACGCAAGAAGCGCATCGCGGCGGGCGGGCTGCAATCGGTATGGCGGCCGCGCAAGCTGCTCAATCCGTTCCGTTACAGAGTGCTGTGGTTCCAGTACGTATCGCACCGCGTGCTGCGCTGGACGCTGACCCCCGTGGTACTCGCAGCACTCCTGCCGCTCAACGTCGCGCTGCTGTGGTCGGGCCATCGGGCGCTCTATGCCGCGACCCTCGCTCTGCAATGCGCATTCTACCTGGCCGCCCTCGCAGGATGGGCGCTGGAGCGCGGCGGACACCGCAACAGACTGCTCTTCATCCCCTACTACTTCCTCTTCATGAACCTCAATGTTTTCCGCGGGGCGTCGTACCTGGCGACCCACCGCGGAAAGGGTGCCTGGGAGAAAGCCCGCAGAGCCTGACCGATTTTTGAACGGAACCTGAAATATTATGCTATATTTGCATGTCTAAACCTCTCCTCATGAAAAACATCGCCATAAATCCCGAGGACTACACGATCCTGGCCGTCGACGACATTGCCACCAACATCATGCTGCTGAAAGCCGTGCTGAGCCGTGCCAAATACAAGATCGTCACGGCATCGGGAGGTAACGAGGCACTCGAAAAGGCCGCGACGGAGCTCCCCGACCTGATCCTGCTGGACATCATGATGCCCG
>ERZ827469.1578-NODE-1578-length-19886-cov-3.337048_pt1 | contig 19886 bp, 16 predicted proteins | sample MGYA00519917_ERZ827469 | MGnify/ENA primary metagenome ERZ827469 (study PRJEB31778, sample SAMEA3449314) | human gut metagenome | biome: human gut; feature: human-associated habitat; material: faeces | place: United Kingdom | collected 2010/2012 ... | reverse complement strand
TCGTTGATGGCATCATAAATGACGCGGTACATCCGCATATCGACCTTGTCGCGCTTTGCGGCAGCCTGGGCCAGTTCGTTCGGGCGGACGTTGAAGCCGATGACGATGGCGTTGGACGTAGAGGCAAGCAGAATATCGGATTCGTTGATCGCGCCGACACCCGCATGAATGACGCGCACGCGCACTTCCTCGTTCGACAGCTTTTCGAGCGAAGCCTTGACGGCCTCGGCCGAGCCCTGCACGTCTGCCTTGACGATGAGGTTCAACTCCTTCATCTCGCCTTCCTGCAGCTTGGAGAAGAGGCTCTCGAGCGTAACCTTCTGATTCAGCTTGTTGGCGTCGTCCTTGATCTTCTGCTTGCGCTGTTCGACCAGCTGACGCGCCATACGCTCGTCGGAAACGACGCTGAACTCGTCGCCGGGAGACGGGACCTCAGCAAGACCGGTGATCTCGACCGGAACGGACGGGCCTGCCTCCTTGACCTGCACGCCCTTGTCGTTCGTCATGACACGCACGCGGCCCACAGCCGTGCCCGCAATGATAAGGTCGGACTGACGCAGCGTGCCGTTCTGGACAAGCAGCGTCGCAATCGGGCCGCGGTTCTTATCCAGACGCGCTTCAAGAACGCAGCCCTTGCCCGCACGGTTCGGGTTGGCCTTGAGTTCTTCCATCTCAGCGGTCAGAATGACCGTCTCAAGCAGTTCGTCAATGCCTGCGCCCGTCTTGGCAGAGATCTTACAAACCTCTGTTTCGCCGCCCCATTCAGCCGGTGTCAGACCGTGCTCGGTCAGCTGGGTCAGGATGCGGTCGGGGTTTGCACCGTGCTTATCCATCTTATTGACAGCTACAATGATGGGAATTTTGGCCGCCTTGGCGTGATTGATGGCCTCGATGGTCTGCGGCATAATGCCGTCGTCAGCGGCGACAACGAGAATGGCGATATCGGTGCACATGGCGCCGCGCGCGCGCATCTCGGTAAAGGCCGCATGGCCCGGAGTGTCGAGGAAGGTGATAGGCTGGCCGTTGATCTCAACGGTATACGCGCCGATGTGCTGCGTAATACCGCCGGCCTCTCCGGCTGCAACCTTTGCATGACGGATATAGTCGAGCAGACTCGTCTTACCGTGGTCAACGTGGCCCATGACAACCACGACCGGCGGACGGGTGACAAGTTCGTCTGCGGTATCCTGATGGTCGTCAAACAGGCGCTCTTCGATGGTGACGATGACCTCGTGTTCGACCTTGCAGCCGAGTTCCGTCGCAACGAATTCCGCCGTGTCAAAATCGATGGTCTGGTTGACCGTCGCCATCACGCCGTTCTTAAGCAGGCACTTGATGACCTCGGCCACCGTCTTTTTCATGCGGGAGGCCAGTTCGCCGACTGTGATCTCGTCAGGGATCTTGACGACCAGCTGCGCCTTTTTGGCGATTTCAAGCTGAAGCCGGCGCATTTTCTCCTGCTCCTCAGAGCGGGACTTTGTGCCGAAGCGCTTGGCCTGCTGCTGCTTTTTGTTCTTATTGCCGATCTTCTGCTTGCCGCTGGAATAATTCTGTACGCGGTCGGAGACAAGCGAATCGACGCGGTCGTCATAACGGTCGGCATTGACCGTGACGGCGCTGGTGTCGATGACGCGGCGCTCGCGCTTACGCTCAGGCTGCGGCTGTTTGGCGGCCGGCTGGGCGCTTTGCTGCTGCGGGCGCTGCGGATTCTGGCTGCCCTGCGGCTGTGCCGGGCGCTGGCCGTTCTGCTGCTGCGGACGCGGCGCATTATTCTGCTGCGGACGCGGCGGATTCTGGCCGCCCTGCGGGCGCGGCTGGTTCCCGTTCTGGCTACTTTGCGCGGGCGCGGCAGGCTTGGCCTGCTGTGCGGGCGCAGGTGCAGGAGCGGGAGTCTCCTTCTTTGCTGCGGCTGCAGCAAAGACCTGCTCGATCGAATCAATCTGGTTCTGCTGCGTAATATAGTCAAAAATCACGTTCAGCTGGTCTTCCGTCAAATTCTGGGAGCTGCTTTTCGGCTTTTCATAGAACTTCCCGACGATCTCGATCAGCTTCTTGGCCGGCATCGCAAAATCGTCCGCGACATCCTTGATCTTCTGTTTCACTTCAATACTCAATACAGCCACCTCCAGTTATTTCTTCCCTGTTTTAACATTCTTCCTGTGCGCCTGTGCTTCCTGCCGGCGCTTCAAGACGCGCTGCGCCTGCACGGTCAGCTGGGCCAGGATCTCAGCATGTGCCTCATCGCCCAGTGCCTCAAGAAACGATTTTGCAAACGCGGGATCGGTAAATGCGCACAGCGCACAGGCATTGCAGCCCAGTCCGTCTCCCAACTCATCTTTTGTATACGGCACACAGATATACGGGCATTTTCCGCCCGAAACAAAGGATCTCGCCCGGCGGAAGGTATGATCGCCGGCATCCTTTGCAACCAATAGAAGCTTCGCTCTGCCGCCGCGGCAGGCGATGCCGACCGGTTCTTCCCCGATCTCCAGAAGCCGCGCGCGGCGGGCAAGACCCAGCAGGCGCAGCGCCTTTTGCTGCTGATCAGTCATGGCCGCCCGCCTCCATTCTCAAAAGAAGCTGGTCGTAGATCTCCTGTGGAATCTGGCAGTCAAGCCCCCGCTCGAGCGCCTTGGACTTGATCGCCCGTTTGAGACACTCGGTCTGCGGGCAGACGTAAGCGCCCCGCCCAGGAGCCTTACCGCGAAAATCGAGAGAAATCTCCCCTTCCGGGCTTCTGACCACGCGGACCAGTTCTTTTTTCGCCTTCATTTCCCGGCAGCCAACGCATTGGCGCATGGGAATTTTTTTTTGCATATGCGCGCCTCCTTTTCAGAAGCAGGCTTACGCCTGCGGCTCGGCGTCTTCCGGCGCTGCGTCCGGCTGCGCGTCGATCGCTTCGAGCTCCTGCTCCTGCGAGGCGGGCTTGATGTCGATCTTGTAGCCGGTCAGGCGGGCGGCGAGACGGGCGTTCTGCCCTTCTTTACCGATGGCAAGCGACAGCTGATCGTCCGGAACAATCACGCGGCAGGCCTTCGTGCTGCCGGGCAGAAGCGTCACGGATTTAACATCCGCCGGGGAAAGCGCCGCCGCGACGAACTTCGCCGGGTCGTCCGACCAGACGATGATGTCCATCTTTTCGCCGTGCAGTTCGTTCACAACCGCGCCGACCCTCGCGCCGCGCGTGCCGACGCAGGCGCCGACCGGGTCAATGCCGTCCTGCGAGGCATAGACGGCCAGCTTCGTGCGGGAGCCGGCCTCGCGGGCGATGGACTTGATCTCGACAAGACCGGATGCAATCTCGGGGACTTCGAGTTCAAAGAGCCGCTTAACAAGGCCCGGATGCGTCCGGGAGACAATGACCTGTGGGCCTCTTGTAGAACGGCGAACCTCCACGACGTAGACACGGATGAGGTCGCCCTCGTGATAATATTCCGTGCGGACCTGTTCGGACGCAGAGAGCATGGCGTCGGTCTTGTCGTTGCCGCCGCCGATGCGGATAGTCATGTCGTTGGTTGCAGGCTCGATGCGCAGCACCGTGCCAGTGAGAATTTCATGCTCCTTGGACGAGAATGTGTCGAAGACCATGCCGCGTTCTGCTTCGCGGATGCCCTGGATGATGACCTGCTTGGCCGTCTGCGCAGCGATGCGGCCGAAGTCCTTCGTCTGCACATCGACGTTTACCAGATCGCCCAGCTGCGCGGTCTTGCTGATCTTGCGGGCCGCGTCGAGCGTGATTTCCGTGGCGGGGGTGATAACGTCATCGACGACCTCTTTCTGCACATACATGTGCATGTCGTTGTCCTTGACCTCGACGAAGACGTTGTCGGTGTAGCCATCCTTGTCCTTCTTGTATGCAGCGACGAGAGCCTGCGTGATCTTCTCGACCATGTAGCTCTGCGGAATCCCGCGTTCTTTTTCAAGCTGCGCAAGCGCTGCAAAAATTTCGGCATTCATAATTTTCTAAATTCCTCCCTTAAAACTCGACGTGAAGCCGCACCTGCGCGACCTCGTTTTTCTGGAATGTATGTGTGGTTCCTGCGGCTTCAATGGTCACGGCGCCGTCTGCGTAGCCCGTAAGCTTGCCGACGAACTCTTTCGCGCCGCCGACGGGTTTGAACAGCTTGACCGAAACAGAACTGCCCATAAACTGCTCAAAATCAGACGGACGCTTCAGCTGCCGTTCGAGTCCTGCCGAGCAGACCTCAAAATTATAGCTGTCCGGCACGGGATCCTTTTCGTCGAGAATCGGATCAACCGCGCGGGAAATCGCCTCGCAGTCAGAGATATCCACGCCGCCGTCCTTGTCGATGTACAGGCGCAGAAACCATTCCCCGCCCTCACGGACATATTCCACATCCCAAAGCGTACAGCCGTGCGCCTGCACGACAGGCTCTGCAAACTGCGCTACCTGTTCCGTTACCTTCAAGAAAAAGCCCCCTTACCAGCAAGAAAGAGTGGGGAAAGATTCCCCACTCTCAAGTAAAATACTATCAAGATGACTTTATTATAGCATCTGCTCCCGGAAATTGCAAGGAGAATTTCCGTATTTGGCCCGGAAATTCATGTTTTTTTCCTTCTTTTTTCGGCAGGATTTGTGCAAAACCGCTCTGCACGCGAAAAAACACAAAATTCCCGTCCGCGGGGTGTCTTTTGGCGACTGTGTGTGCTATACTAAAGCAAATTGAAACTCGCTTGGGGGTATTTGAGATATGAAGCAGAAGTCCGGCCTGATCGGCGTTGTCTACGCCGCGATTCTTTCCGCCATCGCCGGTTACTTTTTCCGCGCAACGCAGCTGTCCGGCAGCAGCAGCGTTCCGCTGATCGCATTCAGCATTCTAATGGTCTTTGTTTTTGCGCTGGCCGCAGCCAGTCTGGAAAAGAAGTCCGCCTATGAAGACATTTACCGTCCCTGCGGGCAGGATCTTGTGTTCTCGCTGCTCGGCGCGCTGGGTCTGCTCGCGGGCTGCGCGCTCGGCTTCCGGGGTTCCATCGCGCAGATGCTTGTGAGTCTGCTCGGCCTGCTGGCCGGTCTTTCACTCGGTGCGGAAGCCGTGATGCGCTGGAAGGGGAAAAAGCCGTCGGCAGCATTTTCCGTTTTCGTCGTGCTGTTCTATGTCGCCAAGCTTTTCCGAGATTTCCGCCACTGGGAGATCAACCCCGCGCTTCTGGACTACTGCTTCTCACTGTTCGCCATGATCGCGTTCATGCTGGCAAGTTATCATGCGGGCGCGTTCAGCTTTGACCGCGGCGCACGGCGCAGATTGGCGTTCTATTCGCTGCTGGGCGTTCTGTTCGGCACAGTCAGTCTCGCAGGTGCACAGCTGCCGGAACTTCTGATCTATGCGGGGAGCGTGTTCTGGATGCTTGCCTGTGCGCAGCAGATGCTGAAGCGTTCCGTATAAAATAAACATACAGGAGGTTCTGTTATGGCTACAGGCAGTATTTCCTGCACCATCCCCAAGGACGCAAATTACCCGAATCTGAAAGAAGTTTCCCTGCCGCAGATGCGCCGCGAGGTTGCAGATCTCTTCGCTCCCGGTGAGGAGGCCGTGCAGTGTTTCCAGACCATCCGTGATCAGGTCGTGTTCACGAATAAGCGCGTGTTCATCGTAAACGTGCAGGGCGTCACAGGAAAGAACGTTTCGTATTTCTCTTATCCGTACTCGAAGGTGCAGTATTTCGGCATCGAGACGGCAGGCATTCTGGACGTTGATAGTGAACTGCTGCTCGTCTTCAGCGATGGCAACCAGCTGCAATTCGATTTCCGCTCCCGCGTTGACATCAAACGCATCTGTGCAAATATCTCCGCGTACATTCTGTGAGCGCGCAAACGCCCGCCCCTCCTGCCATTTTCGGCAGGAGGGGCGGGCATTTTTATGCCTTTCTCGCCAGTGTTGCCCAGTAGGTAGGGATATTGTGCTCGTGCAGATTGCCGTAGCCGTTGGTGTCCTCATAGAGATCCAGCAACTGCAGTCCCGCTTTCAGCTGGCCAGTAAGCTGCTCGTGCGCGGTATGGGAAAACTGGACGCCGCTTTTGTCCTTTTCCAGCTGGCGCATCTGCGCTTCATCCTCGAGCGGGTTAAACGGAAGCGTGTTGATGATCCGCGTCTCATCCTCGTCAAAAGCAAAATTCAGGCCGTTGTCAAGCCCGGCCAGCAGCCGTCCGCCGGGCTTCAAGACCCGCGCGCATTCGCGCCAGATGGGCAGCACCGCGTAGACGTAGCAGTTGGAGACGGGGTGAAAAATCAGATCAAAGCTGTTTTCGTCAAACGGCAGGCGCTTTGTCATGTCGGCGCGAACGATGGTAATGTCATAACCCTCGCGCGCCGCGACCAGTCTTTCGGACTCCAGCTGCCGCTGCGAATAATCCAGCACCGTGCACTGCGCGCCAAGTGCAGCAAAAACAGGCATCTGCTGCCCGCCGCCGGAAGCCAGTCCCAGCACGCGCTTTCCCTTCAGGTCGCCGAACCAATCATGCGGAACGAATTTGACCGGTGTCAGCTTGACATCCCATGTTCCGGCCGTTGCTTTTTCATATTCCTCGTGGGAGATGGGCCTGCCCCACTCCCAGCCCTCGTCAACCCAGCGGTCAACGGTTTTGCTGTTGATATCCTGATACGGAATGTCCATAAAAGCCTCTTTCTAATGTACTTCCTTCGCCAGCTTCCATGCGACGTAGTCGTCGTAGGAGCAGAGGCGATCAATGATGGTGCCGTCTGGCTGGAACTCGATGACACGGTTGCAGGTGGTCTGCAGGAGTTCGTGGTCGTGCGAGGCAAGGAGAATGTTGCCGGGGAAATCGCACAGGCCCTTGTTGACAGCCTGAATGGCCTCCATGTCCAGATGGTTCGTCGGCTGGTCGAGCAGCAGCACGTTCGCGCCCGAAAGCATCATGCGCGAGAGCATGCACCGGACCTTCTCGCCGCCGGACAGCACGTTCACAGGCTTGAAGACCTCTTCGCCGGAGAACAGCATGCGCCCCAAAAAGCCGCGCAGATACACGTCGTCTTTTTTCACCGAATACTGCCGGATCCAGTCAACCAGGGAGTCGGTGCAGCCCTCAAAATAGGCAGTGTTGTCCTTCGGCAGATAGCTGGTTGTGACGGTCTGTCCCCATTTGACGCTGCCCTCGTCCGGCTCCAGTTCGCCCATGAGGATTTTGAAGAGTGTCGTCTGCGCCAACTCATTCTCGCCGACAAAGGCGATTTTATCATTCTTATTGACGATGAACGAGACTTTATCCAGAAGCTTCACGCCGTCGATGGTCTTGGACACGTCCGTCACGAACAGAATGTCCTTGCCGACCTCACGTTCCCGCTCAAAGCCCACAAACGGATACCGGCGCGAAGATGCGGGCATTTCCTCGACAGTCATCTTGTCGAGCAGTCTGCGGCGGGAGGTTGCCTGCTTGCTCTTGGCCTTGTTGGCTGCGAAGCGGGCGATGAAGGTCTGCAACTCTGCGATTTTCTCCTCTGCGCGCTTATTCTTGTTGCGAATCAACTGCTGAATCAGCTGGGAAGATTCGTACCAGAAATCATAGTTGCCGACGTACATCTTGATCTTGCCGTAGTCAATATCAACGATATGCGTGCAGACAGTATTGAGGAAGTGCCGGTCGTGGCTGACGACGATCACAAGGCCGGTATCCTCGTAATCCAAAATGAAATCCTCGAGCCAGTTGATGGCCTCAATGTCAAGGTTATTCGTCGGCTCGTCGAGCATGACAATATCGGGCTTTCCGAACAGTGCCTGTGCAAGCAGCACCTTGACCTTCAGGCGCGGGTCGGTGTTGGCCATCAGATCATAGTGGAGTTCCACCGGGATGCCGAGGCCCTGCAGCAGCTTTGACGCGTCGGACTCGGCCTCCCAGCCGTCCATATCGGCAAATTCCGCCTCAAGTTCGCTTGCGCGCATGCCGTCCTCTTCGGAGAAATCGGGCTTTTCATAGAGCGCGTCCTTTTCCTTCATGACATCATACAGGTGCTGATTGCCCATGATGACGGTATCGAGAATGGTATACGCGTCATACTGGTTCTGATCCTGCTTCAAAACAGACATGCGCGCGCCGGGCTTGATGAAGATTTCACCGGACGTCGGCTCCAGTTCGCCGGACAGCAGCTTCAAAAACGTTGATTTGCCCGCGCCGTTGGCACCGATGATGCCATAGCAGCTGCCGGGCGTAAATTGCAGATCGACCTGCTTAAACAGCACAGAGCCGCCGAACTGCATGGCAAGGTTGGAAATGGTAATCATAGAAAAACCTCATACGTTCTTTTTTTATTATCATACCACAAAATCCAGTGTTTGCAAGGGAAACCGCAGAAAGCGTCAAGCGCAGACGCAGTTGGTAGGGACGGGACTCTGCTCCGCCCGGCAGGATGCACCGGTTTTTACGAAAATCTACGGCGCATTCGTGTCCGCCCGCAGAATATGCCGTTTTACGGAAATCTTTGGCAAATCCGTAACTTCCCAACGGGCCGATGTGGGCATCGGCCCCTACAGGACCCTGTTTCCCGAATCCGAATCTCCCCACTTGTTATTTGCTCCGGTTTCGTGTAAAATAGAACAAATATTGATTGCAATTTGAAAGATCTCCGGCTTCGGAGATTGGGAGGATTATCATGCAGTGGATTGAACTGACCATCAAGACGACGCCGGCAGCCATTGACCTTGTCTGCGACCGGCTGACCGTTTTGGGTTTTGACAGCTTCATTATCGACGATCAGGAGCAGTTTCATGACTTTCTGGAGCAGAACCGCCAGTATTGGGACTATGTAGACGAGGGCCTTGAAAAACAGATGGAGGGACTGTCTCAGATTCGGCTCTATCTGGAGCAGAGCGCGTCCGCGCCGGAAACCATTGAGGGACTCAAGAGCCAGCTGGCCGCACTGCGCACGCAGTATCCGTCGGTGGATTTCGGCTCTCTGGACGTTCAGCTGGCCAACGTCAAGGACGAGGACTGGGAAAACAACTGGAAGCAGTATTATCAGCCGCTGCCCATCGGCAAAAAGCTTCTTGTCGTACCCGAGTGGCTGCACCCGGAGAACCCGGAGAACCGTGTTGAGGTTCTGCTCGACCCCGGCATGATCTTCGGAACCGGCGCGCATGCGTCCACGCAGATGTGCATGCGCGAACTCGAACGGGCCATTCAGGGCGGTGAGCAGGTGCTCGATCTCGGCAGCGGCAGCGGCATTTTATCTATCACCGCCGTTCTGCTCGGCGCGGCCCACGCCACGGGCGTGGATATTGACCCAAAGGCCGAGGATATTGCCCGGGAAAACGCCGCCATCAATCAGATTTTCTCCGACCGCTTTACCGCCGTTACCGGCGATGTAATCGGCGACAGAGCCATGATGGAGTCGCTCAAGGGGCATTACGACGTGGTGCTGGCCAATATCGTGGCTGATGTTATCATCCCCTTAAGCCGCGTTGTTCCGGAATTTTTGCAGGAGGACAGCATTTTCATCTGCTCCGGCATTCTCAATACACGGCTGGACGAGGTTCTGGCCGCGTTGGAGAAAAACGGCCTGCAGATTCTTTCCTCCGAGCAGCAGGAGGACTGGTGCCGCGTGACCGCCGCGCTACTCGAAGCATAACGTGGAGGCAGAAACCCTATGCGTATTTTTTCTTACCGCAACAAGCGGACGCTGCGGCGCATTGCGCTGATCGCGCTGCTGGCAGCAGTCCTGCTTGGCCTTCTCATTCTTGCGCGCATCAGCTATCTGGGCCGCTATGTCGTGTATTCGCCGGATGGCGTGTATTTTGACAAAACGCAGAAGCTTCAGCGCACCCCGCAGACGGTGCCGGACACATCCAACGCAGAGGAGTATCCGTTTGAAACAATCCTGTCCGCCGCTTCCGAGGAGACAGACATAGACCCGAACGCTGTGCAGCTTCAGGGTTTTTATATCTCTACGACCATGCTGGCAAACGGTGTGGATGAGGTGCGGCAGGCGCTTGCGGACGCAGACGGCTACAACGCCGTGCTCATTGACGTCAAAAGTCCGCTTGGAAACTTCTATTATTCGACAGATATCGCCGATACGCAGACGGCCGACGCAGACATCGACGCCTGTGACGCACTGATCAAAGAACTGACCGAAACGCCCGATCTGATTGTCATCGCACGCGTCCCCACGTTCTCCGACCCGAACTTTGTCGCTAAGCATTATTCCTCCGCTCTGACGACAAAATCCGGCGATCTGTGGATGGATGAACGCCGCTGCTACTGGCTGCGGCCGGACTCGCTCGACGCGCGCAGTTATCTGGCTGCCATCGCACTGGAACTCGACGCACGGGGCTTTGACGAGGTTCTGTTCGACAATTTTACCGTACCGGACGATTCCTCCATTGCATGGGACACCGAGGCTATCACGCAGATCGCCGCGCTGGAGGACTGCGCGGAGACACTGGGTGCAAATCTGACCGGAAGTTCCATCCGCCTCGCACTGGGCACGACGGTCCCGTCCGTCGCACAGTACGCCAGCCGCGTCTATATCACGACGGAAAAAGCCAACGACGTAATGACTGTGACGGAGGACATGGCTGAGGTGCTGCCGGATCCGTCCACGCAGCTTGTCTTCATCACGACCTCCCACGATACCAGATTCGACGCCTCCGGCGTCATCCGCCCCCTGCTCGGCGGCGACGGCGGAGACTGAAACCAGCCGCCATAGGCACAAGAGGAAGCACTCATGATCGATATTTCTGTAAAAGATCTCGTCAAAAGCTTCGACGCCGACACCAATCTGCTGGACGGCGTCAGCTTTGACATCCAGGCTGGCGAGCGTGTAGGCCTGCTTGGGCGAAACGGCGCAGGCAAGACGACGCTCTTCAAAATACTGACCGGAGAACTGGACTACAACACCGGCGAAGTGCGCTTTGCACCGGGCCGGAAGGTCGGCCTTATCTCCCAGATCCCGCATTATCCGGCAGGCTATACGGTAGAGGACGTGCTGCGCACGGCGTTTCGGGAACTTACCAATATCCAGGGCAAAATGCGCCGTCTTGAAGAGCAGATGGCTGCGCACCCGGATAAGGCCATGCTCACCGAGTACGATGCGCTTTCCACGCGCTTTCAGACCGGCGGCGGCTATGAGACAGACATGCAGACTGACAAGATCTGCAACGGTCTTGGCATTCCCGCCGCACAACGGCAGCAGGACTTTGACAGTCTTTCCGGCGGAGAGAAAACGCGCGTGAATTTAGCGCGGCTGCTGCTGGAAAAGACCGATATTCTGCTGCTTGACGAGCCGACGAACCATCTGGACATGCACGCGGTCGAATGGCTTGAGGGCTATATTGAAAAATTTAAGGGGACCGTCCTGATGATCTCCCATGACCGGTATTTTCTTGACCGCGTTGTGACTCGCATTGTCGAACTGCACGACGGCAAGGCAGAGTTTTATTCCGGCAATTATTCGTTCTATGTGCAGGAAAAGCAGGCGCGCTTTGAACTTCAGCTGAAGCAGTACGAAAAAGAACAGGCCAAGCTTTCGCAGCTTGGCTTCACGCTGGAGCGCATGAAGGGCTGGGGTATCAATAACCGCACGCTCTATCGCCGCGCCATGTCCATTCAGCACCGTATGGAGCGCATCGAAAAAACTGACCGTCCCACACAGGAGAAGACCATGCGGGCGAAATTCGCCCAGCGGGACTTCTTCGGCGACGAGGTTTTGTCCGTCAAGGGGCTCGGCAAGGCATACGACGGCCGGACACTGTTTTCAGACGTTGAACTGCAGGTCGCGGGCGGCGAACGCATCGCACTGCTGGGCGACAACGGAACCGGAAAATCTACATTTCTAAAGCTTCTGCTCGGCGAGGAGGCCGGCGCAGGCCGCGTGAAGTTCGGCCCCACGGTCAAATGGGCTTATCTGCCGCAGATCATTCATTTTGCCCACCCCGAGCGGACGCTGCTTGACACGATGCTCTATGAAAAAAACTGCACTGTACAGACCGCACGCGACCGGCTGGGCGCGTATCTGTTCGAGGGCGAGGACGTATTCAAGACCGTTTCAAGCCTGTCCGGCGGCGAGCAGAGCCGTCTGCGGCTGTGCATGCTGATGGATGAGAAGATTAATTTGCTGGTCCTCGACGAGCCAACGAACCATCTGGATATCGACTCGCGCGAATGGCTGGAGGATGCGCTGGAGGATTATGAGGGCACGCTCATCTTCGTCTCCCACGACCGGTATTTTGTCAACAAATTCGCCACGCGCATCTGGGAACTGGAAAACGGACATATCCGTGACTTCCCGTGCGGGTATGAAAAATACCGCTCCATCAAGGAAAAGGAGGCCATCGCGGCTCCTGCACCGGAGAAGCTGAAAAAGGAACGAAAGGAAAAGCCGAAAGCCTCCGGCAGTAAGATGCTGGAAAAGCAAGTCCGTGCGCTGGAACGTGAGATTGAAAAGCAAGAGCAGCTTTCCGCTCAGCTGGATACGCAGATTGAAGCCGCCGCATCCGATTATCAGGAACTGGCGCGGTTGATGGAAGAAAAGCAGGCTTGCGACGACACACTCACCGGCCTGATGGACGAGTGGGAGCGGCTTTCGTCTGATTTGGAGGGTGCAACATGATTCCGGTTTGGGTGATTGCGCTGGTTGCGGTGCTCGGCGCAGTATGTCTGGCGCTGCCGCTGCACATCGGCATGACGGGCATTTGCCTGCTGCTGCTTGCGGCGGTTTTGCTGGCGCTGCGGATTTTGAAGAAAAAGAACGCACCGGAGCATTGGAGCCGTCTATTGACCGGTCTGACTGCCGCAGGCATGGCGGTGATTTTCGGTGCGATGGGGTATATTGCCGTGCAGGGACAGGACAGCATCATGGCACAGGACGAAACGCCGGCGTTTATCGTCGTACTCGGCGCGCAGGTGCAGGGCGATGGGCCGTCGCTGACGTTAAAAAAGCGGCTGGACAAGACGCTTGCCTTTATGCAGGAGCATCCGGACAAAACCGTGATCGTTTCCGGCGGGCAGGGGCCGGACGAAGCGCATACGGAGGCGTCCGTCATGGCCCGGTATCTGATCGAACACGGTGCGGATGCTTCCCGCGTCATAGAAGAGGACAAAGCATCCAACACGCGGGAGAATCTGCTGTTTTCGTCGAAGCTTGCCGAGGCGGCGGGATTTGATACGTCGCGTGTGCTGATCGTCACAAGTGATTTTCATATGTGCCGTGCAAAATATATCGCACGGACGCTCTCCATGGAGCCATACGGCCTTGCAAGCGATACATGGCCGTGGATCCTGAAGGTAAATTATACGCTGCGTGAGGTCTTCGCCTTTGCCAAGGCATTCTGGCAGGCAAGGCACGGATGACGCCCAAGCAGGCAGGAAGGGAACGGATATCATGACCGATAAGGATCTCAGACATCTCAGCCGCGCAGAACTGCTGGATATTCTCTACGAACAGCAGAAGCGGTATGAAGACAGCCTTGCGGAAAATCAGGCGCTGCGGCAGCAGCTGGAGGACCGGACGCTTCGCATTGCGTCCGCCGGCTCTATTGCCGAAGCGGCCATTCAGGTAAACGGCGTATTCGAGGCTGCACAGGCCGCCGCTGACCAGTATCTTGCCTCCGTCAAAGCTGCAACAGCCGACATGGTGCAGAAGACGGACGAGGCACAGCGGCAGCGCGAGGCGATCTTACAGGACGCAAAACAGCAGGCTGATAAGATCGTACAGGACGCGCAGGCGCAAGCAGACCGGCTTCTGACTGAGTCTGCCGCGCAGATCGACGCACGCTGGACCGAATTTCAGAAAAATGCCGACGCGCTGATCCACGCGCACGATGAACTGCGCATGCTGATCCAGAACCGGCAGGCGGATGTTTGACTTTTCCCGCTTTGGTGGTAGAATAACAGCAAACGACACAAAAAGGAGTGTTTTTTATGTCCGCACCTTCCGCAGTCCAGACCCCCTCCCGTCCCAAGATGGACACCAAGACCATGGTGAGCATCGCCATGCTCACCGGCATCGCCTACATCGTGATGCTCCTGTCCAAGCTGATGCCCAGCGTCATGTTTTTGGACTTCGACTTCAAGGACGTGGTGGTCTGCATCGGCGGCTTCACCTTCGGCCCCTTCGCCGCCGCCATCATCTCCATCCTGGTGGCCTTCATCGAGATGCTCACCATCAGCCACACCGGCCCCATTGGCTTTATCATGAATGTCCTGGCCACCTGCGCCTTCTCCTGCACCGCCTGCTTCATCTACAAGAAGGTCCATTCCAAGAAGGGCGCGGTCCTGGGCCTGGCCTGCGGCGTGGCGTGCCTGGTCGCGGTGATGCTGCTGTGGAACTACCTCATCACCCCCCTGTATATGACCGGCTATTCCCGGGCCGACGTGGCCGGGCTGCTGCCCACCCTGTTCCTCCCCTTCAATCTGGCCAAGGGCGGGATGAACATGGCGGCCACCCTGCTGCTCTACCCCCCGGTGGTGTCCGCCATGCGGAGAGCCGGAGTGGTGCCCTCCTCCCAGAGCACCCAGGAGAAGCGGATCAACGCCGGATTCGTGCTGTTTGCCCTGTCCCTGCTGGCCACCTTCGTGGTCTTTGCCCTGGTGCTGGCGGGCGTGATCTGAATCAAACAAGAAAAACGGCGGACCGCCAGACGGTCCGCCGTTTTTGAGACTGTCGCAAAAGTGGCTTTGCCACGTTTGCGAGAAAACAGCAGTCTGCCGCGCGCAGGGTTTGACCGCCTGCGGCGGGCAACCCCCACACTTGCAGCCTGAGAAGTGTTTTCCCCGACGCACGTGTCGCCGGGGAAAACAGATCAAAACTGGATTCGCGCCTGCGGGCGCGAACTCTGCGAGGCTTTTTTCACAAGCCGGAAAACGGCGGACCGCCAGACGGTCCGCCGTTTTTCCATACAATGGGGGCGCTACCGGGCCCGGAGCTCCCAGAAGGCAACAGCGCTGGCCGCCGCCACGTTCAGGGAGTCCACCCCCCGGGCCATGGGGATGCACACGGTGAAGTCGCATTGGGCGATGGTCCGGGGGGCCAGGCCGTCCCCCTCTGTCCCCAGGAGGATGGCCAGCTTCTCCGCCGCGCGGAGCCGGGGGTCCTCGATGCTGAGGGCGGTGCTGTCCAGGGCCATGGCCGCAGTCTGGAAGCCCAGCTCCTTCAGCCTCTCCAGCCCCGGCTGGGGCCACTGGGATGCGTCGGTGCCCAGAAAAGTCCAGGGGATCTGGAACAGGGTGCCCATGCTGACCCGCACCGCCCGGCGGCTGAGGGGGTCACAGCAGGTGGGGGTCACCAGCACGGCGTCCATATGCAGGGCAGCGGCGGAGCGGAAGATAGCCCCCACATTGGTGGGGTCCACGATGCCCTCCAGCACCGCCACCCGGCTGGCCCGGGCGCACAGCTCCTCCACAGAGGGGAGCCTGGGCCGGCGCATGGCGCACAGGATGCCCCGGGTCAGCTCATAGCCGGTCAGCCCGGCCAGAACCGCACGGTCCCCGGTGTAGACCGGCACCTGGCCGCACCGCTCTACGAGGTCCCGGCCCTGTCCCTCCAGCTGCCTGCGCTCCATCAGCAGAGAGAGGGGGACGCAGCCCGCGTCCAGGGCATGTCCGATCACCTTAGGGCTTTCCGCAATAAAAATACCTTTTTCCGGCTCCCGCCGGCTGCGCAGCTGAGCCTGTGTCAGCCGGGCGTACACGTCCAGCTCCGGCACGTCCAGGTCTGTCACCTCAATGATATCACACATAGGATCTCCCCAAAACTCAATATATCTTAATTATACAGAACAGGAACGGAATCCGCAAGAAGCCAGCAGAAAGAGAGCTGCTCCGTCCCCTTCTGCTGTATTTTTTGAAGCAGCGGAAAAAAACGCATTTTCAGGAAGAAAATTGATGACAAATGTTATTTTTTTTAAATAGGGGACGATATAATAAATAAAACATGGGAGAAACAGATCAGTTGCCATGGGGGTCTGTATGGATCATCGATGGCAGCACGAGGGGAGAAGAAAAAATTGTTCAAAAAATTGAAGCTCACGACAAAATTGACTCTGGTCATCAGCGCGGTCGTGATGGTGGTATTCGCGGTCCTCATCACCATAACTGTCGTTACGTCCAGGGCCAGCATTTACACGGGGATCTCCGGCGAGCTTGCCTCAATCGCGGAGTTCAACGGCGGGGAGATCCAGAGCGGGTTTGACACAGTGGAGCGGGCGGCCCTGGGCATCCAGGACTACATAGGACGACTTTACAGCGGCCAGGTCACGGAAGAAGGCGACGCTGACCTGCAGCAGAGCATGCTTTATCCAGGGAGAGCTCTGACGTCCGCCGCCTATAATCTGGAACAATTTGTCGTAGAGACCGCCCGAAATACAGTGAAAAACACCCCCGAGATCAAGATGCTCGGCGTTATGTTTGAGCCCTACCAGCTTCAGAGCGATATGGAAGAATACGGATTTTACGTCACCATGGATACAGCGGATACTTCCATTCATATCTATGACGCCTACGAGGGATATGCGAAAGAGGACTCCTACCGCATTCCCGCTGGAGAGGGACATCCCTACATCTCCCAGCCCTATCAGGATGGAGATGGCATGGTGGTGGCCTATGGCACGCCTATCACCTACGGGGGACGGGTCGTAGGTGTGGTGATCACCAGTGTGGACCTGGGCGCCTTTTCTTCTGTAAAAACCACAAGTACGAATTATGATTCCATGTGGGCCACCCTGTTCAATCAGGATGGGATCATTGTCTGGAACAGTAAAAGCGCGGAGTCCACCGGGCTCAATCTGTCTGATATGGTGCCAGACCCTGACCGGCTGGAGGAGCTGAGGTCCCTGATGGCCCAGGGAACTGCTTTTCAGGCGGAGATACCCGCTGAGGAAGGAAAAAATATTTCCTGCTTTTTTAACCCACTTCAGGCCGGGGACGAGACTTGGTGGTCTATGACCGGCCTCTACACCGCCGACGCGGAGAGCACCCTGGTCCAGACGACGCGCCTGCTCCTGCTCCTCTCCCTGGCGAGCCTTTTGCTGATCCTGGCCGTTGTGATCGTAGTTCTCCGGCAAATGCTGCGGCCTGTCCAGAGGGTGGCCAGGGCCGCAGATGAGATCGCCAGCGGTAACTTGGAGATCCAGCTGGATGTCAGCCGTCATGATGAGATCGGACTGCTCGCCGGTTCCTTCCAGACGATGACAGAAAACCTGAGGGCGATCATTCAGGATATCGACTATATGCTGGATGAAATGAGCGTGGGAAATTTCTGCATCAATACCCGGGAGGAAGCGCGCTATGTCGGGGAGTACGGGCGTATCCTGGATTCGATACGGCGTATCAACCGGACACTCAGCCACACATTGAGGCAGATCGATGGCGCGGCCAATCATGTCTTTTCTGGGTCAGAGCAGGCATCTGTAGGCGCTCAGTCTATGGCGCAGGGCGCCACGGAGCAGGCATCCGCCATTCAGGAACTGGCGGCCACGGCCTCTGACATTTTGGAGCATGTACAAAGCAATGCGGAGCATGCGCGGAATGTCAGCGAAAAGGCGGTGACGGTGGGCCGTGAAATCGTGGACAGCAACCAGAAGATGCAGGAGTCGCTGTCCGCAATGACGGAGATCCGGCGCAGCTCCGGCGAAATCGGAAATATCATCAAGACGATCGAGGACATTGCCTTCCAGACTAACATTTTGGCCCTGAATGCAGCGGTGGAGGCTGCCAGAGCCGGCACTGCCGGGAAGGGATTTGCCGTGGTGGCAGAAGAAGTACGAAATTTGGCGCAGAAGTCCTCTGCTGCATCCCAGGACACAGCAGAGCTGATCCAAAGGTCTCTGTCAGCGATCCAACAGGGCACAACCAGTATGAATGAGACGGCGGAATATATGCAGAGGGTAGTCCAGAGCGCACAGGAGATCACAGAGACGATCCAGCAGATATCCGAGGCGTCCGATCAGCAGGCTGAGGCTCTGGCTCAGATCACCCAGGGCGTGGACCAGATATCCAGTGTGGTCCAAACGAATTCCGCCACAGCAGAGCAGAGCGCCGCAGCAAGCCAGGAGATGGCGAACCAGTCCCGAATCCTGAAAGAGCTGACCGCAAAGTTTCAGTTGAGGGATATAGAGGATGAGGTGGACAATGTAACAGGGGCAGAAGCACAGCACGGACGAGCCTGACCAGGGAGAGGGTCGTGTCGTTATGCAGCGCATGCGCTCCTTATAAATGCTGATCTATCTATAAGAAACCGCCCGGCGGAAAGTTCCGCCGGGCGGCTGTGCATAAAACGGGATGAGATCAGCGCTTTTTGCTGAAAATACGCTCCAGGATGTCCCAGTCGTCGTCGCTGACCACGGCCTTCTCCTGGGCGGGGGCAGGCTCCTCCACAGGGGCGGCCGGCTCTCCCGCCTTCTTCTCCTCCACCTTGGCCCCTGCCTGGGTGAAGGGCTTGCTGGGCATGGAGCTCTCCACCTCGTCAAAGCCGGTGGCAATGACAGTGATGCGCACTTCGTCCTTGAGTTCTTCGTCGATATTGGCGCCGAAGATAATATTGGCCTCGCTGTCGGCAGCCTGCATGACCAGGCTGGCGGCCTCGTTGACGTCCATGATGTTCATATCCTTGCCGCCTGACACGTTGATCAGCACAGCGCGCGCGCCGTCGATCTTGGTTTCAAGCAGCGGGCTGGAGATGGCTTCCTTGGCAGCGTTGACCATACCGTTTTCGCCGCTGCCGGTACCGATGCCCATGTGGGCCATGCCGCCGGATTCCATCACCGTGCGCACATCGGCAAAGTCCAGGTTGATCACCGCAGGCACGGCGATCAGATCGGAAATGCCCTGAATACCCTGACGCAGCACGTCGTCCGCCTTGCGGAAGGCTTCCAGCATCGTGGTGCCCTTACTGACCACCTGCAGCAGGCGATCATTGGGGATCACTACCAGCGTATCCACGCTTTGCTTCAGCTCGTTGATGCCAAGCTCTGCGTTCTTCATGCGCTGCTTGCCCTCAAAAGCAAAGGGCTTGGTGACCACCGCGATGGTCAGGCAGTTGAGATCGCGGGCGATTTCCGCCACGATGGGAGCTGCGCCCGTGCCGGTTCCGCCGCCCATGCCGGCCGTAACAAAAACCAGATCCGCGCCCTTGAGCGCCTGCGCAATTTCCTCGCGGCTTTCTTCCGCCGCGCGGCGGCCCACATCAGGCACTGCGCCTGCGCCCAGGCCCTTGGTCAGCTTTTCGCCGATCTGGATGGTCGTGCTGGCCTTGCTCATGGCAAGGGCCTGACGGTCTGTATTGACGGCGATGAATTCCACGCCCTTGAGGCCTGCGTCCACCATACGGTTGATGGCATTGTTGCCGGCGCCGCCGCAGCCGATTACCTTGATGCTCGCAAAGCTCTGTTGATCCTCGATCTGAAACTCAAGCACAGTGCATCCCCCTACTCAATCTTTCTTCGGTCGCGTCCGGGGCGTCAGCCGCCCAGCAAACTTTTGAAAAAGTCCTTGATGCCGCCCGCCACGCCGCTGGAGGTGGCGTTTCGGGCCTCGATGGTGTCGATGATCAGGTCCATCAGGCCCATGGCGCTGGCATAGATGGGGCTGGAGAGTTTAATGGTGCGCTTGACCGTATCGCGCACGGGCTTTTCCAGCTTGGCCGAAAGATAGTCCCTTCCGCCGCGGTTGAGGCTGAGGCCGCCGCCGGTCAGATAGATGGTGGACCAGCTGCCCAGCTTAATGCCGCTGTCGTTGATGCATTCCTGAATCATGTCCGCAATCTCGTCCACGCGGGGTTCCAGCACGGCCGCCACCTGCTCCTGCGTGAAGGTTTCGGTCTTGACCCCTTCTCCGCCGGATACCGTATAGGATTGCGAAATCGTAGAAATTCCATACACATATTCCCGCTTGATCTGCTCGGCCGATTCCTGGGGAATGG
>ERZ827469.1570-NODE-1570-length-19925-cov-7.240060_pt1 | contig 19925 bp, 15 predicted proteins | sample MGYA00519917_ERZ827469 | MGnify/ENA primary metagenome ERZ827469 (study PRJEB31778, sample SAMEA3449314) | human gut metagenome | biome: human gut; feature: human-associated habitat; material: faeces | place: United Kingdom | collected 2010/2012 ... | reverse complement strand
CCGCTCGCAAAGCCGTGAGCCGCATCGTGGGCCGCGACACCCAGAACCTGACCGCAGAGGGTGTGACCAAAGCTGCGGTGGAAACGGTGGCCGAAAATGCCAGCGACGGCGTCATTGCGCCGTTGCTGTATATGCTCATCGGCGGGGCACCGCTGGCGCTGACCTACAAGGCTATCAATACCATGGACAGCATGCTGGGCTACAAAAACGAGAAGTATCTTTACTTTGGACGCGCAGCCGCGAAGCTGGACGATGTGGCCAACTACATCCCCAGCCGCATTGCCGCCCTTTTGTGGGTGGCCGCTGCGGCCTTTACCGGCAACGATGCCAAGGGTGCATGGCGCATCTGGCGGCGGGACCGGCACTGCCACGCCAGCCCCAACAGCGCCCAGACCGAAAGCGCCTGCGCCGGTGCACTGGGCGTGCAGCTGGCCGGCCCGGCTTACTATTTTGGCGAATATTACCCCAAGCCCACCATCGGTGATGCCCTGCGCTCAATTGAGCCGCAGGACATTCTGCGCGCCAACCGCATGATGTATGTGGCAAGCGGCTTTGCGCTGGCATGGGGTGCAGCAATACGGGGGTTCCTTGCATGAAACAATTGACCCATGGCGGCGACTGGGCGGGCTACCGCGCCGAGTTTGGCCGTGACCCGCTGGATTTTTCGGCCAATGTCAGTCCGCTGGGCCTGCCGGAAGGGGTGGCAAAGGCCATTACGGCAGCGCTTGCCACGGCAGACCGCTACCCCGACCCGCTGTGCCGGGCCCTGCGTGAAAAACTGGCGGTGGCTGAGGGAGTGCCCGCCGAATGGCTGCTGTGCGGCAACGGCGCGGCAGACCTCATCTTCCGGCTGGCGCTGGCTGCAAAGCCCCGCACTGCACTGGTAACGGCCCCCACTTTTGCCGAGTATGCCACCGCCCTTGAAACGGCAGGCTGCACGGTGGAACGGCATTTTTTGCGGGAAGAAAACGATTTTGCGGTGACGAAAGATCTCCTGAACGCGGTGCACCCGGGTACAAATATGGTGTTCCTCTGTCAGCCCAACAACCCCACCGGCCAGCTGGCAGAGCCTGCCCTTGTGGAAGCGCTGCTGCGCAGATGCGAAGCCGTGGGTGCGGTGCTGGCCGTGGACGAATGCTTTCTGGATTTTCTGCCGGAGGGCGAAGGCCTTTCGGCAAAGCATCTGCTGAAAAACAGCAAAAAACTGATTATTTTAAAAGCCTTCACCAAGCTTTACGGCATGGCAGGCGTGCGTCTGGGCTATTGCCTGTGCTCTGACACAGAGCTGCTTGCCCGGATGCGGGCAGCGGGCCAGCCGTGGGCGGTTTCCAGTCTGGCACAGGCGGCGGGCATTGCTGCGCTGGACGAGACGGAATATGTGGCGAAGGTGCGTGCATTGATCGAAGCACAGCGGCCTGTGCTGGCAGACGGCCTGCGGGCGCTGGGCCTGCGGGTGATCGAGGGCCGGGCTAACTATCTGCTGTTCCGCGCACCGGAAGCGCTGGGTGAAGCGCTGCGTCGCAAGGGTGCGGTACTGCGCAGCTGCGGCAATTATCCGGGCCTTGATGCCAGCTGGTACCGCACCGCCGTGCGCACAGAAAACGAGAACCGGCAGCTGCTTGCGCTGCTGGCCGAGACCCTGCCGGAGGTGGCGCAATGAGCAAGGCAAAATGCATTATGGTGCAGGGCACCATGAGCGGTGCGGGCAAAAGCCTGCTGTGCGCGGCGCTGTGCCGCATCTTTGCGCAGGATGGCTACCGCGTGGCCCCTTTCAAAAGCCAGAACATGGCCCTGAACAGCTTCGTCACCCGCAACGGTGCAGAGATGGGCCGTGCTCAGGTGGTGCAGGCACAGGCTGCAGGCGTGGAGCCGGATGTGCGGATGAACCCCATCCTGCTCAAGCCCAGCAGCGATGTGGGCAGTCAGGTGATCGTGAACGGCAAGGCCCGGGGCCAGATGTCTGCAGCCGCCTACTTTAAAATGAAGCGCAGCCTTATCCCGGACATTCTGGAAGCCTACAACAGCCTTGCCGCCGAGAACGACATTATCGTGATCGAAGGCGCGGGCAGCCCGGCAGAGATCAACCTGAAAGCCGACGATATCGTGAACATGGGCCTTGCAAAGCTGGTGGATGCGCCGGTGCTTCTGGCGGGCGATATCGACCGCGGCGGCGTATTCGCCCAGCTGTACGGCACTGTGGAGCTGCTGGAAGCCGACGAGCGTGCCCGCATCAGGGGGCTCATCATCAACAAGTTCCGGGGTGATGTGGAGATCCTGCGGCCCGGCCTTGCCATGCTGGAAGAAAAAACGCAGCTGCCCGTGCTGGGCGTAGTGCCGTACCTGCGGGTGGAGATCGAGGACGAGGATTCTCTCTCGGATCGTCTGGAAGCAAAAAGCACCGTCAAACCGCTGGATATCGCCATCCTGCGCCTGCCGCATGTGTCCAACTTCACCGACTTTATCCCGCTGGAACAGCACCCGCTGCTGGGCGTGCGGTATGTGCAGCGCACCCGCCAGCTGGGTGCACCGGATCTCGTCGTCCTGCCCGGCACCAAGAACACCATGGATGACCTGCGCTGGCTGCGGGAAAGCGGACTGGAAGCGGCGGTGCTCAGGCTTTCGGCAGCCGGTACGCCGGTGCTGGGCGTGTGCGGCGGCTACCAGATGCTGGGCGAACAGCTCTGCGACCCGGCAGGGGAGGAGAGCGGCACCCCCTGCACCCTGCGGGGCCTTGGCCTGCTGCCCACCACGACGGTGTTCGGCACCGAAAAGCACTTGACCCAGACCGCAGCCTGTGTGACCACAGAACCCTTTGCAGACGCAAAGCTGACGGGCTACGAGATCCACGCAGGCCGCACCGAGGTGCGGGGCAGTGCGTTCTGCATCCTTGCAGACGGCACGCCGGAGGGCTGTGTGCAGGACAGTGTATTCGGTACCTACCTGCACGGCCTGTTCGACACCGGCGAACTGACCGAAAAACTGACCGCATTTTTGTGCAAACGGAAGGGCATCGATCCGGCCGGGGCCGAGCTTATCCCCATGGAGCAGTACCGTCAGCAGCAGTTTGATCTGCTTGCCGATGGTGTGCGTGCGGCACTGGATATGCCCGCTATCTATGCCGCCATGGGAATGCAAAAAGGAGACAACACATGACACCGCAGCATCATCTGCCCGCCGACATTGAACGGACGAGCATCTCCATTATCACAAGGGAACTGGACGAGCTGGGCCTGACTCCGCCGCCGGAGACGGCTGCGGTGGTCAAGCGGGTCATCCACACCACCGCGGATTTCGACTATGCCAAAAATCTGCGCTTTACACCCGGCGCGGTGGAAGCCGCAGTCAAGGCCCTGCACGCGGGTGCTTTCATCGTTACCGACACCAATATGGCGCTGGCGGGCATCACAAAGCCGGGCCTGAAAAAACTGAACGGTGAAGCCATCTGCTACATGGCAGACCCCGCTGTGGCCGAAGCCGCAAAGCAGGCGGGCACCACCCGTGCCGTTGCCGCCATGCACCGCGCTGCCCGGGAGCACCCGGGGGCCATTCTGGCCATTGGCAATGCGCCCACGGCCCTTTTGACCATTGCGGAGGAAATGGAAGCCGGTCTGCGGCCTGCACTGGTCATTGGCGTGCCGGTGGGGTTTGTGAATGTGGTGGAAAGCAAGGAAGTACTGTTTGCCGCCTGCGAGCGATACGGCGTGCCTGCCATCGCCGCCATGGGCCGCAAGGGCGGCAGCAATGTGGCTGCAGCCATCTGCAACGCCCTCATTTACTCTGCCGCCGAAATGCTGGACCCCTCTGCCAGAGGGTGGAACGGATAAGGCGGAAACAGCATAACATCAAAAACCCGGAACCCTTTTTGAGCCGTTTTGGCCGAGAAAAGGTTCCGGGTTTTGTTCATGATTTTTTCAGAGAGCTATTTTGCAACAGCCCCATTTTCACGGAAAAGGTCCGAACCGAGCACGGCATCCACACTGCCGGCATCAGGCTGCGGGGAACGCCTTGTTCCACACTTCGATCACCTTGAACTTCGGGGTCCAGCCTTCGGGCTCAAAGCGGTCGCCCTTGGCATCCATGGTGCCCTGCTCGGTGCACCACTGTGCGGCCTTTGCCATATCGGGGTCGGTCACATCCGCAAAGGCGGGTGCGCCTGCGGGTTCGGGTCTGCCTGCGGTGTTCCACACCAGCAGGGCCAGCTGGCCGCGGTTTGCCGGGATGGCTGCGCCCTCGGGCAGGAGGCCGTTCAGAATCACGCGGGTGGCGATCTCGTAGCCGCCCCAGATGGCTGCGCCGCCCAGTGCTGCACCGGCCACGATCGCACCAGCTGCGCCGGAGCCGTCGTCCACGGGGTCAACGTCGAAATCGGGGTCCAACGAAGCATCCGGGTCAGTACTGGGGTTGAGCGCGTCGCTCTTCCAGTGAGCCACGAGCTTCACTTCACTCTTCGGTACTTTAAACTCGATGGTCTGGCTCTCGATGTTCTCGGCCTTGAGGTCTGCCGGGGTCACGATCTCCCAGTAGTCGAACACCATACCGGGGAAGGTTGCTTCGTCGATTTCTGCGGTGATGTTTGCCATCTCACCGACATCTGCCCATTCGGTCACAGACTCTTCGCCGGTGTCCTCACTGAACTTGGCCGGGACGCTGAACACGGTGACCATTGCCTTGTAGTGGGCGGTCAGCTCCACAGGCTCGTTCACCATTTCAAAGGTTGCTTCGCCGGTTGCTTCGTCCACAGTGGTCAGCGTAACATTCTCGGAATCCACCGTCCAGTGGTCGAACTTCAGGCCGGGGATCTCATCCGCCTTGACGGTAACGGTCTGGCCGACCTTTGCGATGCCGCCCTCTTCGCCTTCCACATAAGTGGTGCCGTCATGGACGGTGATCTCACGCAGGTGCAGGAACTTTGCTTCCACTTTCACAGCCTCGTCCGGCATGGTGAAGCAGGTGCGCTCTGCCTTGCGGTTAGCAATTTCCAGATCTTCCGGGGCACTCAACCAGCGGTTGAACTCGAACTCATCCGGGTTGCGCTGTTCGCGGTCGATCTCAATCCAGATCTCGGTGCCTTCCACTGCGCTGGAAATGGGGTTGCCCTCTGCGTCCGTGGCCGTGCCCTTGGACACTTCGATGCTGTGGTACTGCTTATACTTTGCCTCGATGGTCACATCATGATCGGGCATGGTGAACTTTCCGTCCTCGGTCAGCTTCACGCCGTCGGAGGCTTCCCAGCCGTCGAACTCATAGCCTTCACGGCGCTCTGCCGTGACGGTGATCTCAGTGCCCTTGATAGCACTTGCCGGGTCTGCGGTGCAGAATGTGGTATGGATGCTGTGGATGGTGTTGTACACAGCCTTCAGCGAGATGGACTCGGCCGGCATGGTAAAGGTGGTTTCGGCCTTGTCTGCATCTTCCAGCGTCACATTGCCGGAGACGATTTCCCAATGGTCGAAGACCTTGCCGTCAAGATTGTCTGCCTTGATGGTGACTTCGGTGTCCTTCTTCGCAGTGGTGATCTCCTCACCGCCTGCATAGGCCTTGCCGTTTTCCAGAGTGATGGACTGCATTGCCTTATATCTTGCAGTCAGCACGACCATGCTGTCGGGCATGACAAAGGTGGTCTCTTCCGCGTTCTTGTTAGCCACAGCAACATCGCCGTAGCTCACTTCCCAGCGGTCGAACACATAGCCCTCGCGGCTCTCTGCCTTGATCTTAACAGTGTCGCCGATGACAGCTTCTTCAACATTGGCAGTGCCGTTGTTCACGGTGATGGCATGCAGATCGTTGTATTCGGCCGTGATTTCCACAGCGGTCTCCGGCATGATGAACTTCGTCTCAGATGCGCGCTGATCATCCAGGATCACGTTTCCAGACACGATCTTCCAGTGGTCAAAGAGCTTGCCTTCGATCTTGTCGGCCTTGATGACAACAGGTTTACCCTTCAGGGCTGCATCGGTCACATCATCTTCCACATAAGCCTTGCCGCTGTTCACCGTGATGCCCAGCAGCTTCTTATACTTTGCGACGGCGGTCACAGGCTTATCCGGCATGACAAAGGTGGTCTCTTCCTCATTCTTTTTAGCCACAGCAACATCGCCGTTGTTCACTTCCCAGTGGTCGAACACGTAGCCCGGGCGGTCGTCCGCAGTAACGGTAACTTTCGTACCCTTTTTTGCCGAGGTGATATTTGCCGTACCATTTACCACTTCAATTGCATGGAGCTTTGCATAATGCGGGTTCAAGGTAACATTGCTTTCCGGCATCTTGAAGGTGATCCAGTTCTTGTTGACCTGCTTGCCCAGATCAATGCCGGTCGCTTCCCAATTTTCAAACTCCCAGCCGTCCTTGTTCGGTGCCCAAGCTTTGATCGTCTGCCCCGGACGTGCCTTTCCAGCTTCCGTGTCATCCACCTTGATGATAACAGCAGTATCGTTGGAGTTGATGGTGTAGTACATTTTCGGCGTAATGTACACAGCATTTGCTTTTGCGTCGATGGGCTTACCACTCGGGTCGACAGGCGTGCCGTCCACCGTATCAGAGTAGACGTACTTGCCGCCGGAATAGACGATGCTGCTTGCCATGCCGCCCGTGCCATGGTTCTGGATGACGACAGTGGCAGGGCACGCGATCGTAACATCGCCCCTCACGATGTGGTAACCATACGACTCACCCGAGATTGCTACCGTGGAGGCCTGTTTCACCGTCACATCGCCGGCCACGGTGGGGCTTTCTTCAGAAGTAATTTCCACCTTGCCGTCACAGCTGATCTCAACATCGCCGAGGACGGCAACATAGGATTGGGCCGTGACCTTGACGTCCTGTGCATTTGTGACCGTCAGTTTGCCGCTTACAGCTGCTTCACCTGAAGTGCTATTGCACAGTTCAATGTTCACACCCGGGGCATCAATGGTCAGGTCACCCTTGATCCTTCCATTGGACTTCAGGGTATTGGTGACACCGTCGTAGCTCAACTTCCCTGTATTTTCACTGCCCAGGATGCTGCTTATGTTCGCTTCAGTGACCGGCTTTCCATTGACTTTGATGGTCGTCGGAAAACTGTTCTCCTCGCTGAGCAGACTTGAGCTGCGGTAGGAGCCGGTGCTCAACTGCATCAGCGCATCGGTGCTCTCGGCCAGAGCGGGTGCCGACAGGGTGAACATCATGCATCCGGCCAGCGCCGCCGATACTGCACGCCGGATAAGTTTGCCTTGTTTCATGGTATAACCTCCTTTTTTCCCCCCTCGCATTTTTACGGGGGGGGGGTATATATTACAGTATCTTGATTATACCACACTTTACCGGATTTTGGAAGCAAACCTGCGTGAATCGCCCTAAAAGCAGCGTGAAAAGCATGATTTGTGCCGGTTCTGTTGCAGTTGCCCGGCCCGCAAGGCACAGCAAAGCCCCCGGCAGGTTTGCGCCTGCCGGGGGCTTTACTGTGTTATGAAAGATCAATCCTTCTTCTCTGCTGTGCGGGCAAAGAAGTTGGCGAGGATCGCACCGGAAATGTTATGCCACACGGAGAACACAGCGCCGGGAATGGTAGCCAGCGGATACTGTGCAAAGTGTGCGGCGGCCAGACTGGTTGCAAGGCCGGAGTTCTGCATACCCACCTCGATGGAGATCGCGCGGCACTTGGTGGAGTCCAGCTTGAGCAGCTTGCCCACGCCAAAGCCGGTGAGGTAGCCCAGCACATTGTGCAGGATGACCACCACAAGGATCAGCAGACCGCTGGTCATGATCTTGGCGCTGTTGGCGGAGACCACGGCGCAGATGATCAGCACGATGGCGGTAGTGGAGACCAGAGGCAGCACGCGGACAGCTTCCTCGGTGAACTTATGGAAGAAGTGATTGACCACAAAGCCCAGTGCGATGGGCACCAGCACCACCTTGACGATGGACATGAACATGCTCATGGGGTTCACGTCAACACGCTGGCCAGCGTACAGCAGGGTGAGCAGCGGGGTGAGGAACGGAGCCAGCACGGTGGAAACAGCGGTCATGCCAACGGACAGTGCAACGTCGCCCTTGGAAAGGTAGGTCATCACGTTGGAAGAGGTGCCGCCGGGGCAGGTGCCAACCAGGATCACGCCAATGGCCAGCTCGGTGGGCAGGTGGAACACCTGCGTGAGCGCCCATGCCAGAAACGGCATGAGGGTGAACTGTGCAACGCAGCCCACGATCACATCCTTCGGGCGGCTGAACACCACCTTGAAGTCCTCCGGCTTCAGGGTAAGGCCCATGCCGAACATCACGATGCCAAGCAGGTTATTGACCCACGCCGTCTTTACCACGCTGAACGGGCCGGGGAAGAACAGGGCACCCGCGGCCACCACAATAACGATGGCGGCCATGTATTTGCCCACAAAGTCGCTTACTTTTTCCAGTGTCTTCATAATTGTTTCTCCTTTTCCTTCTGACATGCTTTGGGACAAAAGCATCCGCAAAATAAAACGCCCTTGTCCCCTACGGTCTGTAAGAGACAAAGGCGTGTAATATCCTCTGCGGTACCACTCTTATTGCCAGCACAACGCTGACCACTCAGTGCACGTCCAACAACGCGCGGCCCGTGATAACGGGGGCCTGCCGTTCCTGCTTACTGGGGCGCACACCGTCCATTCAGCCGGAAAGCTCGGAGAGGATCTTCCCACGGATGCCCTGCACTGCCTTGCACCAACCGGCAGCTCTCTGCAGCATTCCTTCCGGGTACTCTTTCTCGTCATAGCCGTAATATTCTTGGTGACATGGAGTATACTCCCCTGCAAAGGCAAAGTCAATAGAATGGGGCCTTCTGATTTTTCATGCAGTTCATTTCAGGAGTGAAAGTGGTTCACGCAGCAGACAAAGCAGAATGGCATCGATGCCGACTGCTCCGGCAGGATGACGCGAAGCCATGGTCTAAAGAGTAGGCGGCGATGCCATCCCATCACACAACAAAAGACCGCTCATCTTTTCGGGTGAGCGGTCTTGCTGTTTCTGCGGTTTATTCGCCTTTGGCTTTTGTAAGCAGCATGTGCACGTATTCCGCGCAGGCATCCCAGTCGCGGGCGGCGGCCTTGTCCTTCGGCATCAGGCTGCTGGCAAGGCCCACGCCAAGGCAGCCCGCCTTGCGGAACTCCGGGATGTTCTCCGGCGTTACGCCGCCAATGGCAACATAGTTTGTGTCGTCCTGGAATCCGATAATCTGGGGCAGGAGAAAAACGACCTCTGAGCCGCTTTTTCCTGTCTGATACGCAAAAAAGATCCCGTTCACCCAGAAGTGGACGGGATCTTTTATTGCTTATGGGGCTTTACTGCAGCCGATCAGGCTTTGACGAAGGCAGCTGCTTACTTTGCAGCCAGGTATTTGCCCAGTTCGCGGCCCAGCGTCAGGCACATACCAATGCTCACACCGGGGATTGGGGTGATATACTCGGGACCAAAGCGCATACCGCAGGTGTTGCCGGAGGCGTACAGGCCCTCGATGGGCTGATAATCCTCGTTCAGCACCTGCTGGTCATTGGTGGTCACAAAGCCGCCGGTGGTCACCAGTGCAAAGCCCAGACTCGGGGTGGTGACATGGGCGTAGAAGGGAGCCTTTGCAACTGCATTCAGGAAGTGCGGGTCCTTGGCAAAGTCGCTGTCGTAGCCCTCGGCGCAAACCTTATTGTACTGCTCCACAGTAGCGAAAAGGGCTGCAGGCTCCACACCGATGTACTCGGCCAGCTGCTCGATGGTGTCGGCGCAGTACCAGCCGTTGGCGCCCTCAGCACCAGCAGTCTTTGCGGCCTCAAAGTTGCCCTTCATGGCTTCCACCACAGCGGGCATGTCGTACTCGAATGCCTGATGGCCGGGGAAGCCGCGCAGGATCTGGGTCTCATAGGTGCTGTCGTAGATGGAGGTGATATTGCCGCGCTTTGCACGTGCCATGAAGAAGCCGTTGATCTCCGGGCCGGCAAAGGCTTCGTTCTGGAAGCGCTGGCCATTCTCGTCCACCCACAAGGGGCCGGGCAGATAGTCGGGCACGGCCATGGAGTCGAAGTTCATGGTGGAGATGTCGCCCTCCAGACGGCCGCCTGCCCACACACCCATCTGGATGGTGGAGCCGTCGCGGCCAAAGGGAGCAAAGAAGTCCTCATCCTTGGTGAACAGACGCTTGATGTCCGGCAGCAGATCGTCCATCATTTCCTTGTTGCCGCCAAAGCCGCCGCCTGCCAGCACAACGCCATTCTTAGCGTTGATCTTGAGGTAATTGCCATCGCTGTCCTGTGCGATCACGCCGGTGACCTTTGCACCGTCCATTACCAGCTGCACACCCTTGGTGCCAAACAGAGCGGTGGCATTGTCAGAGAAATTCTCCTCCACATAATTGTAGTTGTCCCAGCTCAGGTCCTTCAGCTCCAGTTGACCGGCGGTGTTGTTGTTCTTCTCGCCGCTGGCGGGGTTCTCCCAGTAGTTCTCCCACCATTCCAGCGTGCCGGTGTAGTAGTGCATGCCGTTGTTCAGCTGGTGCACGGTGTACTCGTTGTCCGGCCAGAACTGGATGCGGGTCTTGGCCAGCGTGTCCGGGTTGATCTTGTCCAGCCACCAGTCCACAGTGCTGCCGCTGTTCTTGGCAAACTTCATCACCAGTGCGGTGTTTGCCTTGCCGTGGGTCTGCATCATCCAGTTGTTCACAAACTCCACTTCGTCCACCTTGGGCACACCGTGGCTCAGCAGGTAGTCCGAGTTGATGTGACCGATATCGTGGCCGACCGTCCACCAGCTCTCGCGGGGCATGGCTTCCAGCACCAGAACGTTCTTGCCCTCTTCGGCCAGCTCACGGTAGCAGCTCAGGCCGGCATAGCCCATACCGATGATGGCAACGTCAACATCGTAGGTCTTGGTGATCTCACTGTCCGGGATGGCTTCCGGGGCGGTGCGCCAGCTGGCAGCCTGCTCAGAAGCTTCCGGGGCAGACACTGCAGTGCCTCCCATAGCCTGTGTGATGCAGTCGTTCATGCACTGCTTCACAGCATCGCTGGTAATGGTTGCACCGGACACGCCGTCGATGGTGCTGTTCTGGGCTTCCAGCAGCTGCTTGATCAGGTCATCCTTTGCGGCCTGACCAATGGAGTCGGTCTCACCGGACAGATCCAGCTGGATGTCAGTAATGGCTGTCTCGCTGAAGGTGGCGGTCATGGTGATATCGCTCATGCCCTTGGCCGTGGCAGTGTAGGTGCCCGGGGTGTACTTTGCAGCGGCAGAAGATGCAGCCGTGCTGCCGGAAGCAGCATTGCAGGCAGCCAGTGCGCTGGCGGTGATGCCGCTCATGGCAGCAGCAGAAGCCAGCTTCAGAAAGCTTTTGCGCGAGATCTTTTTCATCTTGGTGGTTCCTTTCGTTTTTCTCTTTCTTCTCAATGTGCAGAGCTGTGTGCTCCTTTTCGGTTGTTAATTCTATCACAATATCTCGCACTTGAAAAATATTGCTTTCTTTTTATAATTAGAAGTAAAAGTTATAAGCATTTTTTTAAGAGAAAAAGGAGCCGGTCATGACCCTGCAGCAGATGCGCTATTTTATTGCGGTGGCACAGAATTTGAGCTTTTCCAAAGCGGCACAGCAGCACTATGTTTCCCAAACAGCGGTCAGCCAGCAGATCAAGCTGCTAGAAGAAGAGCTTGAAACCGAGCTGTTCCAGCGCACACGGCACTCGGTGGCGCTTACCAGTGCCGGGCAGGTATTCTACGAGTATGCGGTGCGCATCACCGACCTTGCGGAGGATGCCGCCCGCCGCACCCGCGCCGCTGCTGCCGAGTGCGGCACTCCGCTTGAGATCGGCATGATGAGCGGCATGGAAAATCTGCCCATTCTGGAAAAACTGCTGCTGTTCAAGGAGCAGCACCCTGCCATTCCGCTGCACTTTCATCTGGTGGATTTTCCCACCCTGAAAAAACGCCTGCAGCAGAAAAAGCTGGACTTTGCCCTGCAGCTGGAGCTGGTCCCGCTGGAGGATACCCCCTCCCTGCTGCGTGCTCAAGTAGGCCAGCTGCGCCAGTACGTAGTGCTCAACCGCCAGAGCCACCTGTCCAGCTATGCGTCCCTGCACCGCAGCCAGCTTGCCAGCGAACAATATTATGTACCCGCCATGGACCGGGAGCTGTGGAACCAGTTTGCGCAGGTCCTCACCCGCCACGGCAGCGACCCGCAGAACATCAAATTTGCGTATTCCATGGAGGAGTTGATGCTGCAGCTGGCTTTCTACGGCGGCTATACCATCCTTGCCGAGCCGGTGCTGGCTCAGCTGCCCGCCAACAAAAACCTCACTTTTATCCCGCTGGAAAACGATACCGTTCCCGCTTGGGCCGTGTGGAACCGCGAGAACATCTCGCCCGCCCTCCGGCTGCTTCTGCGTGAGCTGGATATTGACCCGTGACCTGCTGCAGAACGCATTGACGATCTTGCGTAAAAGCGCTGCTCTTTTTTCAGAAATTCAGCAAGAAAGGTCTCTCCGGCGCTGCGTGGAGAAATGCAAAGGTCGATCACATGAATCAAAACGATCCTGTCCCGGACGATTTCACTCTTTCGCCGGCCTTTGTGGATGCACTGCCCGCACTGTTTTTTTGCCTGCAACATGGTACTGGTGGCAGGAATTTTGCTTTTATCATGAATATGCAGTGAGCCGGAAGCCTCTGATCTACAGAAGGCTTCCGGCTCATTTGCTATGGATTTTTTACGTAGATGCCATTCGAGTCCTTGATCGAAACAAAAAATTCCACGTCATACGACTTGGGATTTCCTGGTAGCCTATTCTGTTGCTCAAACACCCCACTGGGGTGTTTGTTGCTGTCGCAAACGCAAACTTTCGATAAACAAAAAACGTACCCGAACCCTTTTTCATAAAGAATTGGGTTCGAGTACGAACTATATGGTGGAGAATTAGGGACTCGAACCCCAGACCCTCTGCGTGTGATGCATGATGACTTTTTGATTTTTAAAACGATGATTCGTCAAATAGGCTCAATTTGCTACAGATCTGCTACAAATCAAGCCTCATCATCCAACAAAAGTCATTGTTTCTGGGAATGCAATACCAAAGTCAATTACAAGTTGCTCTATGGCTTTCCAATCATCCTCCCATGGCTTTTTTACATACTGTAGTATGCAGTGTGCTTTGATTGCTTTTTGATGTACTTTTTCACAATCCTCTTCTTTGCAACGGAACTGCACCATTTTCTCATATCTTTCGTCCAGTTGATGCTTCAGCACACTTTTATGAAAATTTCCTAAACCATTAGCTCCAATCCCCGGAACTAAAATTTTATCAGGTTCATTAACTATTTGTTCCTCACTAGGCCATATAATGCCTATAGCTTCGAGCTCCGCTCTAAAATTCAAAACTTTTTCGCTTCTTTTTAGCGTCACACCATCCTTAAAGTTAAAGAATTTAAAGAACTCTTCAAAGCGAGAATCATCTTGAAACTGTATCAAGGCTGTTAAAAATTCTTTATTCTCAATATTGGTCTCTAATGTTAGTACTTCTGGCGGGAAAAAATTTTCTTTCATTCTTACAGCCAAAACATGCAATTCTATTGGATATGTCTCTTTCTTTTCTTCGTAAATTCCAATAGCTTTTTGAGCAGACGATCCATATTTATCGTTTTCACATTTCTTATCGCTATCCATAATACAAGCTATCGGTCTGCATTCTCCTGTCAGAACTTCATTTTTTATTGTTGTATCCGCTTCTGATCCACCACAATGGATTCCATGAATCGAAAGATTTATATTCGCACTTTTCTCTCTGATTATTTCCCTAGTAAGATCCGTATAGAGTTCGCAATCTCTCAAATTTTCGCAAATCAGTTCTGATTGTGCCAGCATAAATTTTCTTGTAATAGGGACATATAATTTAATTGTACCATCCTCTTCCTTTAGTGTATTACAATTAACCTCTGTGCTGTACACAATTCTATATCTTGTTACATCCACATATGATTTTAACTTAAAAGCTCTCCTAAAAAGTGCTGAAAAGACTCTTTTCGAGCGATTTTCAAGTATTCCACAATTTTTTAAATACTCTAAGACATCAACTTCTGCATAAATCACATGGTGATGTTCATAACACTGTCTTGCAATCTCATCAAGCATTACTATTATATCACTTTGGTCATTCAACTCCTCTTTGTGAGACTCTAAATATTCCACTACATCCTCTGTAATTTCAACAACCATAGTTTCTCACACTTCATCTGGATCAAAGAAACCAATCGGCCATTTTTCCAGTTGCCCTTTTTCATTAAATTTTGTCTGAGATACCTTCGTGTTTCCTGTATCATCTTTATCAAAAATAACAACATTAACCATCTCTGGTAGCAATTTTTTCTTATTAATTAAATATCCCAAACGGTTAATCATTGCTTCGCTGTGTGTTTCCAAAACAAATTTTATCTTGCCGCCGTTTTCTTCCGATGCCAGTTGTGAAAACACATCAATTAATTTAGCCTGCAATGCAGGATGAAGATGCAATTCCGGTTGTTCAATCGCTTCATAGTAGTCTGCTGACTGCCCTCCTATATAGCCATAAAGAAATCTCCTCACCGAAGAATTCTCGGACATATTAACTTTCCATACACTTAATAATATTGGCAAAATCTGTGAATATCCAAAACCAGTATCCACTAGATTTTCTTTTATATTAGTACGGCTATCTTTCACCAAGATGGACACATGCCCATCTTTTTGTACTGTCGAAAACTCACAACCAATAGTACTTTTTGTCCATTGTGAAAACGCTTTTTGTTCTTTTTCCCTTAAGTTATTAAGAACCATTTCAAGATTTTCTCCACTCGGATCAACCTCATTAACCGATAAACCTTGAATTCTTCGATAACGCTCCGCATTTAATCTCAGCGGTTTTGAATATCGCACTCCTGTAAACTCTGAAGTTATTTGTCCACATACAAACGACATTATCGTCGGAATAGATGCCAAAACTATCAAATCATTTATTTTCTTTATATTTTCATCATCAACACTCGCCTTGTTTAAATTTTTTCTCATTCCCTCTGGGAAAGCAGTTGTATTCGTTAAATGTTTTAATACTTCTTTGTGCGATCCAAACAACTCCGGACGAATGCCTGCAGCAATCGTTCTATCTTTCGTATTCGAATTGGAGTATCGTTTTAAATACTGAACAATTTGATTCAAAAGCTCCTCGTTAATAAAGTATCTATAAAGAGACACTCCCATTTGATCATTTTTATCAGATACCATAACAATTTCTGGTAGCAACGCCCCCCTATTATAGTTAGTAAAGTAGCGCTCATTAAAAGTGTTTCCATTAACTTCGATTGAATCTACCTCGGATAGTGAATTAAAATTCAATCTAAAATTCTGATCCTTAATACTTACGTTTATTGATGACACTACTTGTTTTTTTAACGAAAAAGTTGCGGTTGCCTCCATTTTCTTATCTCTGTCGTCCACAAAAACTATCGACTTCGTGCTAATTTTCGACACATCCGGAATTTCAAGGCCAAACGTCAATTCAATATCTTCTTTTTCATTATGGGTCTTACTTTGATCGTAATCCCCAAAGTCCACATATTTCCCATACCATAAAATCGGTTCAGCCGTTTTAGCTTCTAGCGTCTGCTTCAGAAGTGGAAATATTCTCAAGAATGTGCTCTTTCCGGAGCTATTTCTTCCAACTAGAATTGTAATCGGTTTTATCTCAATCTGCTCAACATTTTTTAACGAGCGAAGATTCTTAATTCCAATAGATTTCATAGAGAACTCCCTTCTCTGCCAACTCTATAACCTTAAATTATTTCAAATATTGCTAATTTATCTTTTCTTAAATTACAATTGTTTCTTTCAGTTTACAAAATCTACAATTGAATTCTTTTTTATATTTCTTTTGTCCATCCCATATACTTTTATTTATATCATAAATTTGACATACTCCAATTTTTTGTATAGCCTCCACCGCCGCTTCTCTCTGGCTCAAATGCCGATTTCCAACGGTCAGGCAGTTTGCGCCATCCAATGTGTCATACTGCCGGAACGCTCGGTTGAAATCCATCAAATCATGCAGACGGATAGGTTGATTCGTCTCATTGTCCACCAACAGACCCCAGTTTTCCCAATGGCGGTCGGTGTTGCCCACCAGATAATCCAGAATGTTCATCATATAGTATCCGTGAGCATCCAGTTCCAGAATCTTATCCAGCGTGTTCCAATCATGGTTTGTGCAGTAGACATCGTAGGCTGCATACGTCACTAGGCTATATCGCTGCGAGGTCATAATCTTACTGATGGAAACAGGCTCGTTTTCAAACATTCCCTGCTCATACAAAACCTGATGGCAGTCAAAGCATCGGCAGATTTTACTTGCCAGCACTTCACGCTCGACTGCATCTTGTCCACCATCTTTGTAAAGATAGAAGCCATCATCCTTGCGCACCCACGCTTTAGGATAGCATCCACCAGTGGACAAATCATTTGCTAAAAGATGTGCATTTGTCACAGTCATCTGATGCCCACGCAGTGCAATATCCACAAGAGCATTGCTTAAAGAGTGTGTGTAGAGATTGATATCCTCAAACAGGATATTCTCTTTTTCTCCTTTTACCCAGAACACATCCAGCAGTGACAGGCAATGGTACGAAAGCGCAATCTGTGCACGTTCCCGATCCGTAACGCTTTGAGATGCGCCGATACTATTCAGAATCTCTTTCGCGTAGGTACGATCCAGCGTTAGCATACGGGATGCACACCAATAATAAAAATTGGTTACATTGTTGATTCGATCATCAAAGTCATCCGATTCTTCCAGCACCAAATCGTATGGCATAAAATCTTCAAGGTAAATCTTGCATTCACCAGCCGTGCTCACCTGTGCCACGCACTTTTCCATGTGCATGACATGATAGACTATTGCTTCGCCCATTGCTTTCACCACCTTATTTGACCAATGCACGCCGTCTTTTCTACTATTGTACCTTCTTTCCCCCTGCAAAACAAGATGTAAAAAAGCTCTCGATCCTTAATATAGCGGCCAAGAGCTTTTTTACCCGATTATCTTTGTCTGTTCCAGAGCTTTAGCTCAATCATTAGATTTCATCCAATCCATACTTGTGTCTTTTCCCTCCACAGCATTGCACATAAATACCATATCGACTTATCTTGGCTTCGAGAGAGCAGCCGCATCTGGGGCAAAGCATTCCGTTTTTATTGCCCTTATGATAAAAATACTCTTCTACGAATTCCGTTTCGACAAATTCTGTATGCTTGCAGGACGGATAGCCAGAACAGCTCAAAAAGTACTTTTGATTTCTGGACTTTTTCAGCTGCATAGGTTTTCCGCAGACAGGGCACTTTTTGTGTGCAAGAACATAATCCGATAACTTATCCGTTATCAAGTTTCCCTGTGCATCCTTTTCAACGGTTTTGGCTTGATCCATCACCTGACTCATTTCCAGTAATCCGTAAAGGATCTTTGCTGTGTGCGTTCCCCAAAAACGAATACATGGACGATTGTTAATAGCGCTTGTCCTGCCTTCTATTTTGAAGCACGCTGCAGATTCTGGCATGCCAAACCATGTTACAGTCTTGTCGATCAATGCAATCGGATCTGTCAGATAGTGATTTTCTACCGCAAAATACTTTAACGTCGGATGGAGGTTCTTCTTCGATTCGGCTCGAACAAATACTTTTACTCCACGGCTTTGAGCTTCTGCAAGAGCCTGTGCAATTCTAGTGGTATTTATATCCGAGTTTGCCGGAGAATCCGGAATGTCAATCCGGACCTCACGCCTTGCAGTAGCCAAATCCTTAATGAATTCATCCACTTGATTTTCTTTTTCCACGAAATCAAAATAGTATTTTTCAAGGTCGTCATTCGGGCGAATTATTTCCGGAATCATGGGAGCTGTCGCGCGATAGCTTTTCAGCATTTGCATGAACATCAGATTTTCTGACATTCCTTTATTTCTCATGAACGATCCATTTGCTACGCAAATAAACTTCCCCGGCCGATGTCAAGTCTTGGACAACATTTTTCACAAATAAAATTGAAAAAACGCCAAAAAAATAAGCCCTACAAGGCTTTCAATCGGTATCGAACCGATCTGAGCCTTGTAGGGCTTTACATTTTACTCTATATGCTTTTTATCTTAGACCGCCTGCAGCGGGGTGTTTTCCATCACTTTCTTAAATTCCTCTACTGTCATTCCAGCATCTTCCGCTGCTTCTTCAATCGTCACACGGCCTTTTCTTACCTGTTTAACCAGCATCCGCATCTCACCAATGTTGATGCCTTCTTCTCTACCTTCGGCCTTTACGCCCTGACTAAGGTTGCACATAACAAGCACCTCCCTTTCCAGTTCTTCGTTCATTGCAACGCCAAATTCTTCTTCAAGAATTTTCTTTTTCTCAGTAGCTGCTCTGGAAGAAGAGAGCAGCACATCCATAAATTTCACAATACCTGTATAGTTTTCCGTACCCGGTTCTCCAAGACAAATCGTTACAACACTCATCAAATCGTAGTTTTCCGATTTTTCAACAGCGTTTCCAATCAACTGCTCTGGTCGGATAGAATAACGAATCAGAGTGTTTTGGAACTCCTTGGTTGGGTGTGTACAAACCCAGATAGAGTACACTTTTCGGATTTTCCCATACTCCGAGTTCGTGAATATCGGACCATGCTGTGCGGAGATCATCCTGCTGCAATAATAGATTGCTCGCTTTGTCAACGGGTATCCCGGATTAAAAGCAGTCTGCGCTTCCACATTAATAATAAGACGTATCACATCTTTCTGTGCAGTAGAACCCTCTGATGTTGGTGCGATTGCATCGAACCGGACATCATAATTGATGGTTCCTTCCGTCAGCGTAGAATCCTCATTATTGCTTCCGACAATTACGTCAGAAGTTTTTTGGGGTCTGTTTGTATCATCAACATGAACGCCAACCGTGCCCACTTCCGGAGTTCCTTCGATATACTTCTCTGCAATTTCGTCTACGGAACAGGCACTGTACTCATTCACACAGTTCTTCATAATCTGTGCCAGAATCTGTTTGTTGGCAAGCAGCTTCTTGGCAGCCTTATCATAACTCGAATCATATTCCGTCTGCGTTATCGCATGAGCAAGCTGATTTTCCATCGGCATTCACTTCCTTACAGCAGGTTCAACGGGAGCGTATACCACCCCTATTGTGCTTTCATCTTACCATAAAACACTTTGCATATCAAGCTGACAGATGTAAACTTTTCTGCATAGATTTGTCCATATTGCCCACTCTGGTTTAAATCTAAGTCGGCATAATTCAGCATAATATTTCAATAGAGCAATACCTATATTCAAGATTCTTCCCGCCTTGACTACCATTCCCGTTCATCTTTTTCAAGTGAAATGATAACTGCGTTTTTCTCAGCCTCATATCTCCCCTTAAACTGATGATCCTTTCCTACAGCTAGTTCATTTGCCTCCAGCAACGCCTGAATGAACTGTATTCCGTTAATCATCATTCGGCACTGCCCATCGGTCAACAGCCTGTCTGGAACCTTAAAGGACATGGGATGTTCAGCGGTGCACGGAGTAATCGCAATAGACTTCCGATCTTTCCTCTGCAAAACACAAATATAGGTCGGGCTCCCAAGAACACGAATAACATCCTTTCCCACATTCATTCTTCGGCTTTCTGCCGGAATCGTCACCAGCAGATTCATAATTCGTCCAGAACTCATGTCAGCATTCCTTTCTCAACAACCTCACTGCCCGGTCGTTGTACATTTTCAGGCTGTTCCGGAAAATCTGATAAAGGTATATTTTCAGATTCTTCACATTGCGGTATCGGTACTGAAATAGTATCTGTTTTCTGTTCAGGCTCATCCAATACAGCAGAGCCTTCTTTTCCTTAAATTGTCATGCTCGTCTTTCACTATTCACCTTTCCTACTTCAT
>ERZ827469.1569-NODE-1569-length-19926-cov-3.436214_pt1 | contig 19926 bp, 15 predicted proteins | sample MGYA00519917_ERZ827469 | MGnify/ENA primary metagenome ERZ827469 (study PRJEB31778, sample SAMEA3449314) | human gut metagenome | biome: human gut; feature: human-associated habitat; material: faeces | place: United Kingdom | collected 2010/2012 ... | reverse complement strand
TGAATGGTCTTCTTCTCTCCAACGACCATGTCGACAACGCCTTGGTCGAACCCTGGAATCACATCTCCTGCCATGCAGGTGAAAGAGAGGGGTTGGCCATGGTCGTAGGACGAGTCGAACTTTTCACCGTCGTCGAGCGTTCCCGTGTAATGGATCTTGACGACCTTGCCTTCATTGCTCATGAGCGTTCCTTTCGTTACGGAAATCGTGCATTGCACTATAACATGGAGCGTGGAGGTCTCGATGTCGCTTCGGCTTCTGCCGGTAGGGTAGTCGGCGTTTTCGCACCCGTGCCGTCTAGCGGCCGATTTCGGCGATACGCGCAAGCGTCGTGCGCGAGGAGACGAGGTCGGAAAGGGGGGCGAGCAGTTCGGCATCGTCGTCAAGCGCCCGCGCGCTTATCTCGATGATCCGGTCCGCAAGCTCGGCAACGGGCCTTCCGTAAACCGTCGCTCCATAGCCGTTTTCCATGAGGGCCTCTTTGGCTTGGGCTATATCGTTTTCGTCGACTCCTGCGAATATGCTCTCTAGCTCGGAAAGGCTCGTTTCGGAGTAGAAAAGACCCTTGATGAGCGCAGCGTAGGCTATGACGTAGGGGATGGGCATGGCGTCCGCAGGGCGAATCTCAACGTAGGTTTTCAGTCTGACGTCCGTGAAGAACATCGAACAAGCGTGTTCGACCTCGGATTTGGTCATGATCTTATCGGCGTAGATCTCCCCGAACGTTCGCGTTTCCCCTTCCGTGAGGCCGTCTGCGGTGTTGATGAGGATGGCGGGCGTGTCAAGTATGTAGGAAGCGTAATCTTCGAGGGTGAAGGAGGGGCTCATAATGCCCGGGATCACGCCGCATCGGTCGGGGTCGCAGTATTTCCATATTTCGGTTTCCCGCTGATTGGTGATGCCGACACCGGCAATCTGCTTGGGGTCGATGTGGGCGGCGTTGGGGTCTTAGTAGCCGGGGTCCATGGTAGGCTCGGCGTATACGGGGGAGTTGTCGCAAATGAGGGAGAAGAGAGGAGTGAGGGAGAACGCGAGGCGAAGCTTTCTCAGGCAATCTTCTGCCGACGTGTAGTCGATGGAGATCTGGGTTGAGGCGCTTCCTCTCATCATGCATATGCCGAAAGGAGATACGGAACCAAGGTAGGCGTTCATCAGCTTGTAGCGCTGTTTATAAGTTCGAGGTCTTTTGCTCGAGCGGTTGGGTGGTAGCCGACGGTCAACGCCTCGATGCCCTTCGGGTCGAGCAGGTGGGAGAGCCTGTCCTCGAACTCGTCAAAGCAGTTTCGAGCTTCCATGAGGTCGGTGAAGGGGCCTGCGGAAAGTTCGACCTGAGATGCAGGTTCGATGGTGACCGCTTGACCCGGTTTCGCCACGCCGAGGATATCGCCGTCTTGGTCGTAGGAGGCGGCCGTGTAGGAATCGTTTTTGAGCTCGTTGAGAAGCCAGGCGACCCCGTGCTCTCCGCTGTACGAGACGGGGGACCCGTCCTTTTTCACCAAGGTATGCTCGAGCTCAATTCCAAGGCTCGATGCATCGGTTTTGATTCCGCTCTTGAAAAAGTCGACGATCGCCTTGACGTTTTCCGATCGAGCCGATTGCGTGCTGTTTGTCATCGGTCAGCTCCTGATGTTGTTAAATTTCGTGCGATTTCTCGCAACTTGTGTACAATACCCGTGTTCGGCGCTCATCTTAGCACTGTCGTTGACGCTATCGCCCGAACCGCGCGCATAAGGCATCGAAAACGAGGATGGATCGTGGGAGTACGTAACAGGGCCAAGATCATCGCCATCTCGCATGAGACGGCTCCTCGACGACGTCCTCAGCGCGGCAGCCTCTCCCGGTGTCTTTGATAAACGGGAGGAGCCGGCGTTTTCGCGCCGTTTCTCGTTGGCTGTCCGCGCGCTTCCGGCATTTGATGACAGGTCCGCGTGCGGCGCGGACATCGACGGAACGAATCGAGGGCACATATGTCTTATAAAGCAGGCGTTATCGGCGCCGCGGGCTTTGCCGGCGTCGAATTGACTCGCATACTCATTCAACATCCGGGCTTCGAGTTGGTTGCGGCCACTTCGGATTCGCTGGCGGGCAAGCCTATCGCCGAGGCGTATCCAGCGTTCGCGGGGGCGACCGACCTCGCCTTCACCTCCCATGCTGAAACCGACTTCGATGCATGCGACATGGTTTTTCTCGCCGTCCCCCATACCGCCGCGATGGGCGTGGCACCCGATCTTTTGTCGAGGGGGGCGTGCGTGATCGACCTGTCCGCCGATTTCAGGTTGAAGGATCCCGCAGTGTATGAGCAGTGGTACGGAACCCCTCATACCGCGCCCGATCTTATCAAACAGGCGGCGTTCGGCATCCCCGAGCTTTTCAGGGATGATCTTGTCGCGGCATGCGAGAGGCGGCTCGCGGGAGGCTCTGCGCTCGTCGGGTGCGCGGGATGCTATCCGACGGTGACCTCGCTCGCAGCGGCCCCTATGCTCCGCTCTTCCTTCGCCGCGAAAGACGCGCTTGTCGTCGTCGATGCGGTTTCGGGCGTGACGGGGGCGGGGAAGAAGGCGACCGATCGCACGCATTTCTGCTTCGCCAACGATAATCTCGAGGCGTACGGTGTCGGCACTCATCGGCACACGCCCGAAATCGAGCAGATCCTCGGCATTTGCGGACGCTTGGTGTTCACGCCCCATCTCGCTCCGCTGAACAGGGGCATTCTTTCGACGGTGACGATACCGCTTGCCGCCGAGGCTGCTCTGCCGACAAGCGAGGAGCTTGTCGATTTGTACCGATCTTTCTACTCGGGCTCGCCTCTTGTGACGGTGCTCGATGCCGGTGATCTGCCGAGAACTGCTTCGGTTGCGGGAACGACTCGCGCGCAGATCGGCGTTGCGGTTAACGAACGTGCACGTTGCGTCGTCGCGGTCGGCGCGATAGACAACCTTGGAAAGGGAGCCGCAGGGCAGGCGGTGCAATGCGCCAACATCGTGTTCGACTTTGATGAGACGACCGGCATCGACTCTGTCGCGATGCCGATATAGGGGGAGATCAGATGAGCATTGTTAGCGATTCGTACGCTCAAAAGCACGGATGCGAGTTCCTCGCCGATGGCGGAGTCGCCTCTGCGAAAGGTTTCAAGGCGGAGGGGGTCCACGCGGGTTTTCGGGAGGACCCGAACCGTCTTGATATGGCTCTTGTCGTCGCCGATGAGGCTGTCCCGACTGCGGCGGTGTTCACGCGAAACGTGTTCTGCGCTGCGCCGGTGCAGGTATCGCGCTCTCATCTCGGCGCTACCGGATCAGGCGTCGGCGGAATGGACGCCGGGGCTCCTGCATGGGGAAGCGCGCGAGCGGTCGTGATCAACTCGGGCATCGCCAACGCCGCGACGGGCGCGATCGGGCTTGATACCGCACGTGAGTCGGCGGATATCGTCGCTGACGCCGTCGGCTGCACGTCCGAAGAGGTTCTCGTTGCCTCTACGGGGGTCATCGGCGTGCACTTGTCCCTTGATCCGTTTAGGGTCGGGGTCCCTCTGGCGTTGGCGTCCGCGTCCTCGAGCGCCTCGTCGGGGGCGCGCGCGGCGCGCGCGATCATGACGACGGACACGCGTCCGAAGGAGTGCGCCGTGTCGTTTTCAGGAGACGATATCGGGTATCCGGGTTGCACGTTCACCGTCGGCGGCATGTCGAAGGGCGCGGGGATGATCATGCCGAACATGGCCACCATGATCGCCGTTCTGACCACCGACGCGCCGATCAAGGCGCCCGATTTGCACGCTGCTCTCGACAGGGCCGTGAACGTCAGCTTCAACAAGATCACGGTGGACTCGGACACTTCGACCAACGACACGTGCATCTGCTTCGCCTCGGGCGCGGCGGCGCCTCGCGGCAGTGCGTGCTTCGAGCCCGAGACGCCCGCGTTCGCCTCTTTCGAGAGGGCGCTTACTCAGGTTTGCACCGCCCTCGCCCGTGCAATGGCCTCCGATGGAGAGGGGGCGACTCGTTTGGTCACGGTACGCGTGGCGGGTGCGGCCACTGCCGAGGACGCCGATACCGCGGCGCGCGCCATCGCCAACTCTCCGCTCGTGAAGACCGCGGTGTATGGCAAGGATGCCAACTGGGGTCGCATCGCCGCTGCCGCAGGTAGGTCGGGCGCCGCGTTCTCCCAGCAAAACGTCGACATCGACATAATGGGTTTGCCCGTTTGCCGTGCCGGCCTCGCCGTCGAATTCGACGAGGACCGCGCCCTCGAGTTGTTTGAGAACCCGGAGATCGAAATCGCGGTCGACCTTGGCGAAGGAAATGCCGAAACATGCATGTGGACGTGCGACTTCTCGCACGAGTACGTGACCATCAACGGAGAGTACCGATCATGAAATACAACACCGAAACCAGACCCAACGGCGTCTCGAGCATTACCGGCGAGGTGCTCACCGAGGCAATGCCTTGGATTAAAAACGTCACGGGAAAGACCGTCGTCATAAAATACGGCGGATCCGCCATGGAGGACGCAGAGCTGCGCGCTGAGGTCATGGCGGATATCGTGCTGCTCAAGATCATCGGGGTGAACCCCGTCATCGTCCATGGCGGCGGCAAGGCGATATCGCGTGCGATGGAGCAGTTCGGCATGCCCGTTGAGTTCGTCGACGGACAGCGCGTCACGTCGGATGAGGCCATGGGGCTTGTTCGCATGGTCCTCACCGGGGAGGTCAACCAGGAGCTTGTCGAGGCTATGAACCAGCATGGGAACATGGCGGTCGGCGTCAGCGGCACGGATGCGGGCGTCATCGTCGCCCATCAGGCGAGCGAGCGCCTTGGGCGCGTCGGAGAGATCACCGATATCAACAGCGCCCTGATCTCGGATCTCGTCGCCGCCGATTACATCCCGGTCATCGCCTCGATCGCCATCGGCGAGGACGGCGGCTGCTACAACGTGAACGCCGACGTGGCGGCGGGTCATATCGCCGCGGCCATCGGGGCCCACAAGATCATATTCCTCACCGATGTCGACGGCCTGTTTGAAAACTACCCCGACTGCGATAGCCTCATCGCGAACATGACCGTCGAGGAGGCGCGTGCGATGGTCGAGGAGAGGAGCGTTTCCACCGGGATGATACCGAAGCTCTCCTCGTGTCTGACCGCGCTCGATGCGGGTGTCATGCGCGCGCACATCGTCAACGGCACGATTCCCCATGCGCTGCTGCTCGAGCTTCTCACCGACAAGGGCATCGGGACGATGATCACGCGCCCGAGCCTTCCCGGCTCGTTCAACGTCACGCCGCTCGGTAACTTCGCCGCGAAGCTCATCGAGAGCCGCGAATAGATCGCTTTCGTGTTGGAAACCAAGCTGAAGGGAACGGACATGTCCTATCTGAATGAAGTCAATCTCGAACGCGATTACGTCATGCGCACGTTCGGCCGCAGCCCCGTTGAGTTCGTCGAGGGCAAGGGCATGCTCCTCTACGACGACGAGGGGAGGGAATACCTCGATTTTCTCAGCGGGATCGGCGTGACGAGCCTTGGCCACTGTCACCCCCGCCTCGTTTCGGCCGTTGCCGATCAGGCGGCGAAGCTCATGCACGTGAGCAATTATTTCTACATTGAGAAACGCGGGGAGGTCGCTCGCATTCTCTCCGATCTGTTGAACGACAAGGTCGATCCTTCCGAGCGCATGCCGTGGAAGACGTTTTTCGCCAACTCGGGGGCGGAGGCTAACGAGTGCGCCATAAAGCTCGCGCGGCTTTTCGCGCGAAAGCGCGCCGAGCAGCTCGGGCGCGATGTATCCGATGCGCCCCGCTTGATCGTCACGCTCGAGAAGAGCTTCCACGGGCGTACGCTTGCAACGCTCTCGGCGACGGCGCAGCCTGCGAAGCAGGAGGCGTTTCAACCGCTCCCCGGCGGGTTCGCCGCCACGCCGGCGAACGATGTCTCGGCCCTTGAAGAGCTTTTCGAGCGTCGCGGCGGCGAGATCTGCGCGGTTATGGTGGAGTGCGTTCAGGGCGAGTCGGGAGTTCATCCCTGCACGCAGGAGTTTCTCGCCGCCGCCAGGAAGCTGACGAGCGCGACGGGCGCCTTGCTCATCTGCGATGAGGTTCAGTGCGGCGTCTTCCGCACGGGAGAGCCGTTCGGATTCCAGAACTTCGGCGTCATCCCCGATATTGTCACCATGGCGAAGGGCATTGCCTCGGGCTTTCCCATGGGCGCCTGCGCGGCGCGTTCCGAGGTTGCCGCGGCCTTCTCGCCGGGTGACCATGGATCGACGTTCGGCGGCAGCAATCTCGCCATGGCGGCCGCATACGCGACGCTGACCACCCTCGTCGAGGAGGGTTTCGGCGAAAAGGTCAAGAAGACCGGCGCATATCTCCGCGAGAAGCTCGCGTCGCTCGACGCGGTCGTCGAGGTGCGCGGACTCGGTCTCATGGTCGGCCTCGATCTCGACGCATCGTGGGGTGATGCTCATGATGCGGTGGCGAGCGGTCTTGAGGCGGGGCTTGTCTTCAACGCGACCGGTCCCTCGACGCTGCGTTTCCTTCCGCCGCTCATCTGCGACGAGGGCGATGTGGATCGTTTCGTCGACTCTCTCGCAGCTATCCTGGCGAATCCACGTTAGGCGCATCGCTCGCCGAGACTCTCGCTCGGCTCGCCCGGTTCTCGTTCGAGGTTTCGTTCGGGCGGGAACCGGGCGAAACCGCTTGCCATGTTTTCGAAATTAATGTGACACAACGGGATGAATATGCGCTATCATCCCGTCCATCAGCTTTACGCTGAAGCGGGAAACCGCTTGATCGTCTGAAGAAAAGGAATTGCACGAAATGCAGATGAGCGCCTTATATCATGCTTACGCATCCGGCTTTGCCGGTGCCGCATGCAGCGCTTCCTTTGACAACGGACAGACCACGGCTGCCGAGCTTTCTGCTGCTCGCGCTGCTGACCGACTGCGACGACGCTAATCGCCGCTTCCGATCGAGGGATGCTTTTCTCCCTCCTCTCTTGTCTCCGGGCAAGTTTCGTGAGGGCCGCCCGGCGCTCACAGCTCAGCGAAAAGCCGTGGTGCACAGCAGTTCCGTGTTCTCAAAGTATCGCCATGCGTCGTTTTGGGGGTTCTCCTCGGCGTATGTCCTATGGTGTGAGCATTTTTCCTGATGTACGCCGCAGATCCGGGCATAGTGACCGTTTGCATCTCAGAAAGGCGCATCATCATGACTCAGAGCACTGACACCACCTCTCAGAAAGACAAGGTCGTCCTCGCCTACTCGGGCGGTCTGGACACTTCGGTCTGCATCAAATGGCTGCAGGAGAAGTACGATCTTGACGTTATCGCCGTCGTGGGCGATCTCGGCCAGGAGCACGACGGGCTCGAGGCCGTCAAGGCCAAGGCTCTCAAGACCGGCGCCATCGAGTGCTTGGTCGTCGACATGCGCGAAACCTTCGCGGACGAGTACCTGACCTCCGCCATGATGGCCAATGCCATGTACGAGAACAAATACCCGCTGGTGAGCGCCCTTTCCCGTCCTTTGATTTCCAAGCACCTCGTTGACGCGGCACATACGTACGGCGCGAAGTACATCGCCCATGGTTGCACCGGCAAGGGCAACGATCAGGTCAGGTTCGAGGCTTCCATCACCATGCTCGATCCCGATCTCACCATCATCGCTCCCGTTCGCGAGTGGGATCTCGGCTCGCGTGCCGAGGAGATGGAGTGGGCGGCCGCTCACGGCATCGACGTTCCCACCACGCAGGCTTCTCCTTATTCCATCGACGACAACCTGTGGGGGCGCGCCATCGAGTGCGGCGTTCTCGAGGATCCGTGGAACGAGCCTCCGGCGGACATCTACACCATGACGGTCGACCCCATGGAAGCTCCCGATGCTCCTACTTATACCGAAGTCGCTTTCGAGGGCGGCGTTCCCGTTGCCATCGACGGCAAGAAGATGAGCATGCATGAGATCGTTTGCGCCATGAACGAGATCGCCGGCAGCAACGGCTACGGCAGGATCGATATGGTCGAGAACAGGCTCGTCGGCGTCAAGAGCCGCGAGTGCTACGAGGTCCCGGGCGCCTTGGCTCTCATCGCCGCGCATAAGGCTCTCGAGGACTTGACTCTCGAGAAGAGCGTTTTGCACTACAAGCTCAACATCGAGCAGTCTTGGGCGGACTGCGTTTACAACGGTCTGTGGTTCTCGCCTCTCAAGGCGGCGCTCGAGGCGTTCCTCCAGAGCACGCAGCAGTGCGTGACGGGCACAGTCAAGCTTAAGTTCTACAAGGGCAGCTGCACCGTCGTCGGCCGCAAGAGCGACTACTCGCTGTACGATTACGAGCTCGTCACCTACGATGCCGACGATCAGTTCGATCACCAGGCCGCGAAGGGCTTCATCGATCTGTTCGGCCTCACCTGCAAGGTCTGGTCGAAGAACCGCCACAAGATGGCCGTCGATCTTCCCCAGTTCAAGCCGGTCGATTCCACCGATGACGAGTTCGCGTCCGCGGGCTTTGAGACCGCCGAATAGGTCGGCTCGATTATGAGATAAGCTGCCGCCTCCTCAAGCGGAGACGGCAGGACTCGCCTCGCTTGCGACGACGCGCCGTCTTGCGCGGATGAGCGGAGGTCGCCCCGGGCGTTCTCTTCGAGGCGATGACGTCCTGAAGGACGTCGTTATCAGCAACAGCGGTAATGAGGGCGGCCGATCGTCGAGGGCGGGGATCGGCCGCTTGTTATAGAGAGGGGAGAGTGTCCCATGGCCTTGTGGTCGGGTAGGTTCGAGGAAGGCGTCAGCGCGTTCACTCAGAGGTTCGGAGCATCGCTTCCGGTCGACAAGAAGCTGTACGCTCAGGATATCGCGGGGTCTCGCGCGCAAGCGGCGATGCTCGCCGCAGGGCGTCATCAGCTCTGATGACGCCCTGGCGATCGACGAGGGCCTCGCTGAAATCAAAGCGTCCATCGACGCGGGCGATTTCGAGTTCGATATCAACAACGAGGACATCCACATGTCCGTCGAAAGCGTTTTGACCGAGAAGATCGGGGATGCGGGCGCGCGCTTGCACACCGGGCGCAGCAGGAACGATCAGGTTGCCACCGATACGCGCCTTTTCTGCAAGAAGCGCTGCACCGAGCTCATGGAGGCCAACATCGCGCTGCGTCACGCTCTTATCGAGCAGGCAGAGGCTCATTTCAATGTTATCTTGCCGGGTTACACGCACCTTCAGCATGCTCAGCCGGTGCTCTTCTCCCATCATATGCTCGCTTACGTTTGGATGCTGACGCGCGATTACGAGCGCCTTTCCGCCGCTTACCGCGCGGCCGATGCGAACCCGCTCGGCTCCGCCGCGCTCGCCGGCACCACCTATCCGCTCGATCGCTTCAAAACCACGAAGACCTTGGGATTCGATCATCCCATCCCCAACTCGCTTGATGCCGTGTCCGACCGCGATTTCCTGCTCGACCTCATCTACGCGTGCAGCGTTTCTTCGATGCACCTGTCTCGGTTGTGCGAGGAGATCATCCTGTGGTCCACGTCCGAATTCGGCTTCATTACGCTCTCCGACGCGTATTCGACGGGCTCCTCCATCATGCCGCAGAAGAAAAACCCCGATTTCGCCGAGCTTATCCGCGGAAAGTCGGGACGCGTCATCGGGGATCTCGTCGCGTTGCTCGTGACGATGAAGGCGTTGCCCCTCGCGTACAACAAAGACCTCCAAGAGGATAAAGAAGGTGCCATCGACGCGGCTCAGACGCTTGAAGACTGTTATCTGTGCATGGCCGGCATGATCTCGACCATGCAGGTTCACCCCGAAGCCATGATGGCTCAGGCGAAGAAGGGTTATCTTGCCGCAACCGATGTGGCCGACTACCTTGCCAAGAAGGGCATGCCCTTCCGTCGCGCACACGAGGTGGTGGGGCATCTCGTGCTCTTGTGCGAGAAGCGCGGATGCGATCTCGAGGACTTGCCGCTTGACGATTTCAAGGCGGAAAGCGATCTGTTCGAAGATGATATCGCGGCCTCGCTCAACCTCGAGGCCATCGTCGCGGCACGCACGACCTACGGCGGAACCGGGCACGAGACGGTGCGTGTTCAGCTTGCCGAGGCGGTCGAGGCCCTCGAGCGTGATGAGCGGGATCTGATTCGCTAGGGATTCGCGCTTCGCGGTTCACGGCGCAGGTCTCGCAGCTCGCCGCTTGCCGGGGATGGAGCGGGCATCGTGCAAGAGCGCGCGGTGCCCGTTTTCTTTTGCCAGATGTCTCGTCTGCTTGCCGTGCTTCGGCGCATCGGCTTTTTCTCCCATGCCGCGACATGCTCCATGTTTCCGGTGATTTAGTGTAACGCCAGTTCACACGCGTGTGGTTTATGCTTTTGACGAGGGCGTTCGTCGCTCGAAATATCGTCGATGCTACAATGATCCGAGTTTGAGATTGGAGGTAACCGTGGGTTCACGTGCAATGAAGGGCCGTTACGGCGTAAGGAAGAAGAACAAGAAGGCGGTAGTCTTGTCCATTCTCGCCGTCGTCGCGGCGGTGCTCATAGCGGGTACGGCCGGCGTTTTCGCCCTGTGCCAATCTTGGCTTCAAGACCTTCCCGATTACACGAACGTGGATGAGTTCAACGTCGCGAAGCCTTCGACCGTGTACGCCTCGGATCGAACCACGGTGCTTGCGGAGTTTCAGCTCGAGAATCGCACCCCCGTCGAGTACGACCAGGTGAGCGAGCTTGTTCTGAAGGGAACGGTCGCTACGGAAGACGAGCGTTTCTACGATCACGGCGGTGTCGACCTCATGGGCGTCGCGCGTGCCGTGGTGAACAACCTCCTCGGCGGCGAGCTCGAGGGGGCGTCCACCATCACGCAGCAGTTCGTTCGCAACACCATCCTCTCCGACGAGATGACCGATATCTCGTTTAAGCGCAAGATTCGCGAGATGTACATCGCCCTTAAGCTCGAGGAGCAGTACAGCAAAGACGAGATTCTGCTCATGTACCTCAACACCATCAACTACGGCTCGGGAGCGTACGGCATCGAGGCGGCGTCCGAGCGGTACTTCTCCAAGCACGCGAGCGATTTGACGCTTGTGGAGGCGGCGACGCTCATCGGCATTCCGCAATCGCCCACGTACAACAATCCCATCGACAATGAGGAGAACTGCCTCAACCGTCGCAACCTCGTCCTTGATCGCATGGTTTCGAACAACGTGATAACTCAGGAGGAGGCGGATGCGGCGAAGGCGGAGCCTATCGTGCTCAACCCCACCGAGCCTTCGACGACGGGCATTCTCAAATACCCGTATTTCACCAGCTATGTGCGCAACCAGCTGACCAACCCCGAAGGCGGCTACAAGTACACGACCTCCGATATCTGGGAGGGTGGTTTGACCATCTACACGACCATCGACCCGGCGACCCAGGAGGCTGCTGAAATCGCTGCTCAGAACAAGGTCGACCAGGCGGGGCAGGAGTTCGAGGTCTCGCTGGTTGCGATCGACCCCGACAACGGGCATATTAAGGCGATGATCGGCGGTGATGACTCCAACTACGACAACGCTCAGGGCAACATGGCGACGGGCGAGGGAACCGGCGGACGTCAGCCCGGCTCGTCGTTCAAGACCTTCACGCTCGCCACGGCTATCGAGAAGGGCATCGATCCGCAGACCATCATCGATGCGGGTGCGACCATGGAGGTGCCGGGTTCTGCGGACGTGTCGAACTTCGGGCATTACGATTACGGTATGTGCACCATCTCGAAGGCGTTCGCCGTCTCGTCGAACACGGCGTTCACGCGTCTGATTCTCTCGGTTGGCGTAGACAGCGTCATCGATATGGCGCGACGTCTCGGCATCGACTCCGATCTGCCGGCTATTTCCGGTCTGACGCTCGGCGTCGCCTCGGTGACGCCGCTCGAGATGTCGGAGGCGTATGCGACGCTCGCCAACGGCGGTACGCACTACGAGCCCGAGTGCATCGAGCAGATCCTCGATCGAAAAGGCAACGTCATCGTCGACAACACCAACCCGACCGGCGAGCGCGTCGTCTCGCCCGAGGTGGCTCATGCAACCGTTGAGGTCATGAAGGGCGTTGTGACGAGCGGTACGGGCACGGCGGCGCGCTTGTCCAACGGGCAGGAGGCTGCGGGTAAGACCGGCACGACCGAGTACGAGCAGGACAGTTGGTTCTGCGGCATCACGCCTCAGTACTCGGTTGCCATCTGGCTCGGCGAACGCGCCGAGAACTACGTCGACGCAAAGCCCATCTACACCACGGATGCAACGAGCACGTTCTCTGACTTCCTCAACCGGGTGCTCGCTAACGCGTCGATCGAGAAGTTCCCCGATGCCGAGGATCCGACCTACAACAAGAGCTTTAAGGACGAGAAGAACCATATCGGAGGTTACGCGTCCTCAAGTTCGTCGTTGAGCTCGGCAAGTTCGTCGAGCGGTTTGTCTGCGGGCGCAGGCGATTCGGGTTCGTCCTCAAGCTCGATGGGATCGTCTTCGGCCGGCGACGCCGGCGGATCGACCGGCGGCGGTGATTCCAGCGGCGGATCGACCGGCGGCGGCGATTCCGGCGGCGGCGATGCCGGAAGCGGGGGCGAGACCGGCGGCGGCGATGCCGGAAGCGGGGGCGAGACCGGCGGCGGCAGCCCCTCCGGGGGCGGTGACCGTGCGATGCGCGAGGCCCGAGCTGCATGACGGGGTCTCTTGCCGTGCGGGTCGTTTGATCTTGCGGTGTAGTTGTCGCGATACGATGACGATGGTTCAGCCCCTGTTCAGCTGCCGGTATGATATTGCGCTCGAAGGACTTGGCGGTCTTGACGAGCGCCATGGTTCCAACGCGTTTAAGGTCAAGTGCTTTCGAGGCACGTTAGGAGTGTTATGAAACGAAGTAAGATCGCGCGCATCGTCTTGGCATTGTGCGCCGGCGTCATGATGATCGCGTTCTTCGGCGGGTGCGCCCAGCAGACGAGCGTGGCATCTGAGGAGCAGGCCGCCAACCGTCAGTACATGTCGTCGGTCAACACCTCGATCGACGAGCTTTCCGATAGGCTCGGCGGGTTCGAAGACGCAGTCTCGCGCGGTGACACCGTTGCCATGCGCACCCAGGCGGATAACGCCTTCAAGGTTCTCGATTCGCTCGCCTCTCTCGAGGCGCCCGAGGCTCTGAAAGACGTTCAGACCGGTTACGTCGATGGCTGCAACGCGCTAAAGGACGCACTTAACAGCTACATCGCCCTGTACACCGAGATCGATTCCGCGACGGAAGAGCACCCGTTTGACTACTCGACGTACAACGATCGCTTGAAGGAAATTCAGGATAAGTACAACGACGGTCTCTCGAGACTTGAGGCCGCTGATCAGAAGGCCGCAGAACTGTAAATGACCAAGAATATTGAGCTTTTGGCCCCTGCAGGGAACGCCGCAGCGCTTCGCGCTGCGGTGAGCGCGGGGGCCGATGCCGTGTATTTGGGCCTTGAGTCGTTCAACGCCCGTCGCGGCGCCGACAACTTCACCGTGCGCACGTTCGGGGAGGCGTGCGCTTACGCACATCTGAGGGGCGTGCGGGTGTACGTGACCATGAACACGGCGGTTCTCCCCGCCGAAGTCGACGAGGCGCTCGAATGCGCCCGCCAGGCGTACCGCGCCGGCGCGGATGCTTTCATCGTTCAGGATATCGGGCTTGCTTCCGAGATCTCCCGTACGCTGCCCGAGGCTCGCTTGCACATTTCCACCCAGATGAACACGCACAACGAGGCGGGTCTGCGTGCGGCGGCGCGCTTAGGTGCGAGCCGCGTGACGCTCGCCCGCGAGCTTTCGCTCGAGGAGATCGCGCATCTTTCCGAGGTGGCCGCTTCGTTGGGCATGGAGGTCGAGGCGTTCGCCCACGGCGCGTTGTGCGTTTGCTACTCGGGGCAATGCTTCATGTCGTCCCTCATCGGCGGCCGATCGGCGAACAGAGGCATGTGCGCCCAGGCGTGCCGCTTGCCCTACGAGTTGCGCAATGCATCGCTTCGCAGCAAAAGCCTCCCCTCTCCGGGGGAGCATCTTCTCTCGCCGCGCGATCTCTGCTCTATCGATCTTCTCTCCGAGCTCGTGGACGGCGGCGTTTCCTCTCTGAAGATCGAGGGGCGCATGAAGTCGCCCGACTACGTCTATTCCGTGGTCTCGGTGTACCGCGCGGTGCTCGATCGCGTTCTTGCGGCTTGCGATGCCGACGGCGTTGAGGCAGAGCGTGTTTCGGCGACCGATGAGGAGAGGGAGAAGCTCGCCTCGGCGTTCTCGCGCGGCTTCACCACCGCTTATCTTGAGGGTGAGCGCGGTAACGACATCATGAGCTATCAGCGCCCGAACAACCGGGGCCAGTTCGTCGGCCGCGTCGCGGAGGTGAAGCGCGGCGAGGCGAAGATCGCAACCGAGACGGAGATCGTCGTCGGGGATGTCATCGAGTTTTGGACGAAACGCGGCCATACGGCGCTGACCGTGACCGCCGTCGCCACCGCGAAAGGCGGGGCGGCGGTGAGCGTTCCCCTCGACGAGAAAACGCGGGGCGTTCGCGCGGGCGACCGCGTGTTTCGCGTGCGCAGCGTGGCTGCCGCGTTCTCCGAAGGCGAGCTTGAGCCGCGCGTTCCCCTGGTGGGAAAGGCGACCCTGCGTATTGGTTCGCCGTTGCGTATCGAGTTCGCTCTTGCGGGCGCGGGCGCGTGCTCTGATGCTGCGGACGCTCGCATAGCGGCGCGTTTGGAGAGGCTGTTCGACGGACGTGCGCCGCACGGCATCGCCGAGGGCGATGCGATCGAGGCTGCGCGCACGCGACCCGTCGCAGCCGATGACGTTTACGCTCATGTCGATCGATTGGGTTCGACTCCGTTTACCCTCGTTGGCTTCGACGTCGACCTTGACGAGGGCGTTGGCATCGGTTTCTCGCAGATCCACCGTTGCCGGGCAGAGGCGCTTGACGCGCTCGAGCAGAGGATGCTCGCGGGGATGAGCGAGCGTTCGCTGCCTCGTATCGCGGACGATCGCGTCGTCTACGAGAGGCCTCGCGCATCGTGCGTCGTCGCGGCTTGGGCATCCAATCCCGTGTGCGCACGTGCGGCGAAACGCGCAGGCGCCGAGGTCGTCTACGTCCCCGCTCTCAACTTTCGGCGGGGCGAGGCCGTCATCGCGGGGCAGCTTATGGGTCGTGCCGAGCAAGCGGGCTTTCCGAAGCACTGCACGCCGGCTTTGCCCGTCGTCGACCACGAGGCGATCGGTCGTTCGCGCGAGCATGCGGTCGATGTCGACGTCTGGCGTTACGTATCCGCCGGCAGCCCGGTTCTCGTCGAGAATCTGGCGGGGCTTCAGCGGGCCGCGGAGGAGGACGCCTTGCCCGAGGTCGGGCCGCATGTGCCTGTGACGAACAAGCTCTCGCTCGCCGCGGTGCGCGAGCTCGGAGCGCGGCGCGTATGGCTGTCGCCCGAGTTGACGCTGTCCCAGATTCGCGAACTCGGCCAGGATTCCCCGGTGGTTTTGGGCTTGACGGTCATCGGATCTCAGGAGCTGATGACCACCGAGCATTGCCTGCTCATGAGCCAGGGCCCCTGCGATCAGCAGTGTTCGACCTGCCCACGCAGGAAAAGTCCCCATTACCTCAAGGATCGCAAGGGTTTCGAGTTCCCCGTGGTTACCGATTCGCTCGGGCGCAGTCATCTTTACAACAGCGTGCAGCTTGATATCGTTCCCGCTATACCCGATCTTATTGCGGCGGGCGTCACTTCGTTCATGGTCGACACTACGTTGATGAACGGCGAGGAGGCGGCTTCGGCGGTCGAGCGCGTCGTTCGTGCCGTGAAGGTGGCGCAGCTCGACGGCAATACGCTGGCGAAGATGCCCGACACGACGAGCGGGCATTTGTACCGCGGCGTATCGTAGTCTCTGCAGGATCTAAAGCGCGAAAGGCGATGTGCTAGAATCGCTCTCGTACTCGCGAAGAAGGAAGAGGAAATGCTTTCACCGGAAGAACAACTTCATATCATTTCGTCGGGAGCTGCTCAGATCGTTCCCGAATCCGCTTTGCTCGAGAAGCTCAAGCGCGGCAAGCCGCTCAATGTCAAGCTCGGCGTCGACCCCACGGCGCCGGATATTCATCTTGGCCATGCGGTCCCGCTGCGCAAGCTGCGCCAGTTCCAGGATCTCGGCCATGAGGTGACGCTCATCATCGGCGACGGCACGGCGCTTATCGGCGATCCCTCGGGCCGTAACTCCACGCGTCCGCAGCTCACGCGCGAGCAGATCCAGGTCAACGCTCAGACGTACGTCGATCAAGCGTTCAAGATCCTCGATCCCGAGAAGACCACGCTGCGCTATAACTCGGAATGGATTCTCGCGCTCGGCATGGAGGAGCTGCTCAAGCTAACCGCGCACTTCACGGTTGCGCGCATCCTCGAGCGCGACGACTTCCATAACCGCTACACATCGAATCAGTCCATCAGCCTTCATGAGTTCCTCTACCCGGTTATGCAGGCTTACGATTCCGTTGTCATCAAGGCGGATGTCGAACTCGGCGGTACGGACCAGCTGTTCAATCTCCTCGCGGGTCGCGAGCTTATGGAGAAGATGGGAATGGAGCCTCAGGTTTGCCTGACGTTGCCGCTTCTCGAGGGCACCGATGGCGTGAAGAAGATGTCGAAGAGCTACGGTAACTACGTCGGGCTCACCGACGAGTCCTCCGACATGTTTGGCAAGATCATGTCCATTCCCGATGAGCTCATGGTCAAGTACTACCGCCTCGCCTCCACTGCATCGGTTGACGAGATCGATCGCATCGAGGCGGGTCTTGCGGCTGACGAGCTTCATCCCAACAAGGTGAAGCGCGCGCTTGCTCGCAACATCGTGGCCGCGTATTACGACGAGGCCGTAGCGCAAGCGGCTGAGGAGCAGTTTGACCTCGTTTTCAAGAACCATGATGTTCCTGATGACATCCCCGAGTTCGCGGCGGATCTTACTCCCAACGACGAGGGCAAGGTGTATCTGGCGAAGCTTCTCCATGATGCCGGCATGGCGCAAAGCGCCGGCGAGGCGCGTCGTCTCATCGACGGCGGCGGCGTGAAGGTGAACGGCGAGCAGGTCGCCGCCAGGGAGTACAATCTCGATCCCGCGCTTCTCGCGGGAGCGACGATCCAGGTGGGAAAGCGCAAGTTCGTGAAGCTCGTTTAGTCCAAGTTTAAATAAGCGTTTTCGACGAGAGAAGGTAGGGCGGCTCCGTGCTAGCGTGCCCCACCTTCTCGTTGCTTCGGCGCTGATCGAGCTCCGATGCTGCATGTGGCGCGCTGCGCTTGAGGCTTGGCGTGGTCTGCGGCGCGCCGTCGTGCGCGACTCGAATCGCTTGCGGCGCGCCGTCGTGTGCGGCTTGACGGCGCGCGGGACCAGGGGATGCGCGCGGCTCGTCGTCGCTTGCGGCGCGCCGGTGCGTGCAGGTCGCCGCAGTTCAAGGCCCGGAGTTGCGTGAAACTCGCCGTTGCTCAAGACCTGCCGTTGCCTCAATGCGTTAATTCGTTTTTTTCGAAAAAGTTGAAAGGAAACGTTTCCGTGGATCGTGTTGTATATGAAGGCGGAAATCGATAAAAGGAGATCTCAGATGAAGAGCAAGAGAATCGCGCTTTTGGCATTGAGCACCGCGCTGGTCGCGACGCTCGCCGTGCCTGCCGTGGCCGTTGCGGCGCAGTCGGGAGCTGCGTCGGGCGAACGGCATTGCATGTTCCAGGGGGAGCGCGTTGCCTGCGTCTTGGCGGGGGAGACCGGCAAGGCCGCGCAGCGCATCCGTGCTTGCGTGGGACAGCTTGTCGGCGGCGTGAACCTCGTCGACGCTGACGGCGACGGCGTGTGCGACAACCGCGGCGATGGCGCGTGCGGCAATCGCGAGGCCTCGCATCATGCCGGTCGCGGTGGGCAGCAGCGCCATGGGTGCATGTAGGCGACCTACCCGTTAAAATCGGGGTCATGCGAGAGACGGCGGACATAGAGAAAGCCCTTCACGTTCACGGTGACGCCGTGTGGAGGGCTTGCCGTCTTTACTTCCCCTCAGAGCCTGACGCGCAGGATGCTTATCAAGAGACGTTCGTTCGCTATTCATCGACGAACACGGTGTTTGCCGATGATGAGCATCAAAAAGCGTGGCTTATTCGCGTGGCGACGAACGTGTGCCGCGACATGCTGCGATCGATGCGCCGAGCGACGCCTGACTCTCGTGCGATCGAGGAGGCGTCGCTTGTCTCGCCGGAGGATCCCGAGACCTCCCCCGCGAGCGTCAGGAGCGAGGTCGTCGATGCGCTTCGCTCGCTTCCCGATCCTCCGCGCACCCCGCTGTATCTGTCGATTTGCGAAGAATGCCCTGCGACGGAGATAGCGAAGATGATGAACGCATCGGTGAACACGGTGTACACCTGGATAGCCCGAGGCCGAAAGCAATTGAAGAGGGCGCTATCATGAGAGATGTAGATAAAGAGCTCAAAGACGCTTTCCTGTCCATGACCGTCCCCGAAGGCTTGAATCAAGACACCTTGCGGCTAATAGAGCAGCGGCGCTCGCTTGAAAACGAAGCGGTAAGGTCGCAGGAGGATGTCGGGGCGTGCTTTCCCGCAGGCAAAGGAGGCACGGAGAACTCTTCGTTTTCCGACGCGAGTTCGCGGATTCGATCCGAAAGGTCCTCGGTGTCCGCTTCCGTTCCTCGCACGCGAGTCGTTTCGCGTCGTCGAAACCGGTTTGCACGCGTGGCGGCGATCGCGGCGTGTTTGGCGGTGGCCGCTATCGGCATGCTCGGTTACGGCATGGTGAAAACACCGGTTGCCTATATGGATATCGACGTGAACCCCTCCATCGGGCTTGAGATCAACCGCTTCAACAACGTGGTGGGGGCGCATGCGTATAACGAAGATGGGGAAACCGTTCTCGACGAGGTTGATCTTGTCGGCATGCCGTGCGAACGAGCGCTCGAGATTTTGACTGGAAGCGATTCCCTCGATCGATATGTCAATGCCGATTCGTATATGGAGATCAGCGTTTCCGGGGATAACGCGGATCAAGTGAACGCGCTGCTTGCTTGGGGCGAGTCGTCTATCGAGAAGGCTTCGTACGAGGGATCTTGCCGCAGGGTCGATGCCGAGGACCGGCAGGAGGCTCACGCCCATCACATGGGAATGGGCAAATATCAAGCCGCGAAAGCCTTGTCCGAGGTCGATCCGACGGTGGAGATCGAAGATTGCATGGGAATGAGCATGCGGGAGCTGCGGGACCGCCTTGACGAAGCGGGTGTTGCGACGCATGGCGAGTGCCCCGAGGAGGATTGCAGCGATTCTGCATGCGCAGGGTCGAACGCGGATCGCGAGCAGACGCGGGATCGTCGCGGCGATGGCGAAGGGCACCACGGGCAGGGCAGATGATGCTCGCGTCCTGCGAGCGCGTTTCCGCCTCGCTGCCGAGCGCAACTACGGCTTGCCAAGCCTGGACCCGCGTCCGTTCTCGCCGCCCCCGCCCGCGCCGCCCCCCCCCGTTTGTCGGGATTCCGTGGAGACCGCCCCCTCCCGACCCCGGCGGGGTCGCCGGCGGGGTATAGTGCCAATCCCGCTTCCGAGGAGGCGGGCCGGCCCGGGGAGGGGCCGGGCCGCCGCGCGGGCCGCCGCGGGGGGCTCGGGAGAATTTCCGAGAAAACCCCTTGACGGACGGGACGCGGCGGTGTAAAGTATCTCCTTGCGCGTCGGGCGACCGACGACGCCGAACCTTGAGAACCGGATACTGTGGACGGAACATTTTTCGGATGACCCCGCGAGAGCGGGGGAGCCCGACGGACGATTCCTTAGAACTTTTTACTCTTTATTTAAATGATCTGGATCGGGCGGCCGCTCGCGGCCGCCCCTCTTCGAACGGAGAGTTTGATCCTGGCTCAGGATGAACGCTGGCGGCGTGCCTAACACATGCAAG
>ERZ827469.1548-NODE-1548-length-20180-cov-2.885516_pt1 | contig 20180 bp, 10 predicted proteins | sample MGYA00519917_ERZ827469 | MGnify/ENA primary metagenome ERZ827469 (study PRJEB31778, sample SAMEA3449314) | human gut metagenome | biome: human gut; feature: human-associated habitat; material: faeces | place: United Kingdom | collected 2010/2012 ... | reverse complement strand
TATACTTGCCATTCACTTTGCTTACAGGCGGTGCCCAGATACCGGCATCACTCACTCCTGTTATTTGAGGATGAGTTGCATCTGTGAAGATGGAACCTGCTCTTGTCCAGTTAATAAGGTCTTGCGACTTCATAATAGGTGCGTTTTTCATATTGGGATCTGTTAGAGAGTGTTCCGTTGCATACAGATAGAAGTAGCCATCCTCTCCTCTTATCACATCGGGATCGGGTAAGGAGAAATCTGTAAATACCGGGTTTTGGTATTTGGCAGTATAATCTCCATGAGAAGTGATATCCAGGAAATCGTGAGTATAGTTCTTTTCGGCTGTCATTGAGATTAAAATAGTGGTATAATACCTGCCCAAATCATTCTCATCACATAGTTCGGCTGGAAATTTGAACTGTGCTCCATCCCATTGTCCGGTTGCAGTGGGAGCCATATCTCTGTAGCCGGGTCTGTCAATGGCCGGCCTTTGTCCGAATTCAGGTCCGAGTTGTCCCCAGGCTTCTTCTTGTTCGTTAATAGTGAAGATTATTTTGTATCGTTCGTCAAAGCCCCAGTCGGTAGCGAATAATTGTACATTATAATCTTTTAGCTCCCAGCAGCCCTTTGAGGTATAATTAAATTCATTTTCCCGTCCCGTCCAGCTGAAGCGGATTGCTACCTTATTTATTCTCTCTGTGGTAGCCTGATAGGTATTGAAGTTCAAACGGATACGATAAGTTCCTGTCTGTGTTACTGTTGTTCCGGAAAACTGCTGTCCGGTAGTCTCGTTCAATGTTATACCATCTTCCTTCAGGTTGAATGTTCTTTTTTGCTCACCTAGTTGCGAATAAAAAGAATAAGGTTTGTTAGCTTCCAGTTTCGTATATATTTCATAAATCGTGGAGCCGTTATATTCTACTTTTTTCACTTCCTGACCATCTTCTGCTCCCTCTCCGGTGATGTATAATTTCTCTCCCTCTTTGATGATGCCACCTAAATCGGCTGGCAGAGCGAAAGTGATACTTCGAAATTCTTCAGACAGAATGGATTTTAAACCTTTAGTGGTCTGTATAGCCCATTTTAGTTTTATATTGTTTCCGGCAGTACCTCCGGCAGCGGTTGCGATATCTTTAAGTTTGTGTTGTGTGATTCTAATATTGGTATTCGCCCCTGCATCATCTGATGAAACCTTATATATAGGAGCTGAAAAATTGCCATTCTCCTTATCGAATAGAATTGTGTAATTTACATCTTTCGTTTCACTTTTGGACCATTCGAATAATAGGTCTGTAACAGATTGTAGTACAATGTAATCGCCATTCATAGGGGCGTTAAGATTCTTCACTGCAATGAGTTCCTCATCTTCTATTTCATCTTTGTCGCCACAAGCAATTAAGTTGATTCCCAACAGACTTATTATGATTGCTAAAGTGAGTAAAGACTTTGAGTTTATGTGTTGTTTCATCTGATATTATTTATAATTGGATAGAACAGGGAACTATTACCCTGCAATCTTGGCTAATTGCAGGGTATAAATAGATAAAGATTTTATTTATTATGGATTTTGCTTATTCTACAAATCCATTTTTCTCCAATAGGGCCATCGCTTCTATTGTTGTTGTACCGCTTATGGCTGAACGTAAATCGCCCCATGCTGTATCTCCTTTCGGCATTTGCCACCACGTAGGACTCATTTTGATAACTGGCTTTTCGGTGCCAAGAGTCCATAGGTAGTTTGCATTATTTTTCAGGAAAGCAACAAAACGCATCCTGTCACCGTCCGAAAGATCCGGGTGCTGTATCAGTATGGTGAAGTAGCGTACAAATATACCTTTGAAGAGGTTACAGTCGTGTCCGCCGCCATCGCCGGTTTGTTCGCCATAATCCCTCATGACCTTGTAGGCGGTGTTTACGTTATTTGCTATATGATAACGGGCAACTTTCACTGCATCATTAAAATACACTTTCTCTTTTGTGATATTATACAATTCGATAGCTGCTCCCATAAATGTGCCTACATCATACGAGTAATCGCCGTTTGTATTGTCAAAATTTTCAAATACCCGCCCTGTAGACAATACAGTCCGATGATATTTCATCCATTCATATATCCGTAGTGCCCATTGTAGGTTAGTGAAACCGTTGATGGTCTCATCAGGGTATTTTTGTGCAAATCTGGCTGCAATAATAGCCGCAGGTCCGTTTGATGGTATGCCTTTTCCCATACTTTCAGCATCGGTTCCTACTTTCCATTGGATACCTCCACCATCGTAATCATTCCAACCTTCTGTGATCCATGTCCACAGATCGTGAGATGATTGTAAGAACCGGTCGTCATTGGTTGCATAGTATGCGCGTAGATGAGCCATTGCATGCCAACCCATATCGTCATAAAAATCGTGTCTCCATTTACCTCCATTTTTGTTTTTTACTCCATCGTAAAAGTCCCAGATGACTTTTTTATACTTTTCATCATTGGTACGCAGGTAAGCATCCACTACTACATCCAGTCCATGCGCTTCGGGCCAGTAGTCATTTTGCGCTATTTGTCCGTCAAATGTATTGTTGAAGCATCCCACGGATGTGTTCCAATACCTGTTTACAAAAGCTGTTGAAGCACTGTCGGCCGCTGCTACCCATGAGTACTTGGGAAACTGGTTTACTTCTATATATTCATCTTCGTATGTGCCACACGACATCAGAGAACATGAAAATGTAAGGAGAATTCCGAATAATATATTTTTCATAATTGATTCCGTTTTTAGCAGTCTGTTTCCCTTACGAGAAACAGACTGCGTATGATTTAGTCACCTGTATTTATATTAGTAAAATCGTGAGTGTAATTTTTCTCGGCAGTCATAGATATCGTAACATCTGTGAAATATTTGCTGAGATTATTTTTGTCACAAAGCTCTTCCGGGAATTTGAATTGTTTACCGTTCCATTGACCATTATCGGTAGGAGCCATATCACGGTATCCGGCTCTGTCTATGCTAGGTCTGTTATCAAAGAACTTCTCTTCTATTTGTCCCCAGTCTTCTTGTTTCCCGTCTACGGTAAATTCAATCTTATAACGTTCGTCAAAGCCCCAGTCGGTTTTTTGTAATTGTACATTATAGTTCATAAGTTCCCAAACACCTTTCTCGGTATAACTAAAAATGCCGCGGGCATTTGTCCATGAATTACGTATAGCTACCTTATTAATCTCTTCAAAAGAAATATTTTTGTTCTTGAAGTCAAGTTTAATACGATAGACCCCTGCTTTATCTACTGTATAAGGAAGTGCTTCGCCTCCGGCAGTTTCTTCAATCGATTTTCCATCTTCTTTGATTGATATGATTCTGTCAGAGTTAGCTTGTAATCTGGTGTAGAAATAGATTGGTTCGTCGGCCTCCAGTTTTGTATATATTTCGTAATAAACGGTCGATTCTTTGGTCTCTATCATTTTCACACGCTGTCCTTGTTCCGAACCAGCTCCACCAATGTACAATCTTTCTCCATCGTCCAAATCTTCGAGACCTGCCATGCGGAGCAAGGTGATTGTTCTCGATTCTTGAGCCAAAGCGAAATTCATTCCCCTGTTTGAGCGTACGGTCCACTTTACGATTGCTTCTTCTTCCGACTTTGCACCTGCAAGCCGGGCTATTCTATTCAAGCCTTTTTTCGTAATGGTAGCTCCGGTATTTAAACCGTTGCCGTCTGCCGGATAAATATAGATGGGGTTAGAAAAGTCCCCGTCAAGTTTGTCGAATAATATATCGTAATAAACCACGCTGTTATCTTCTGCTTGGGCTTTTTCCCATTCAAAGTACAGGTTTGATACATCTTCTATTACTGCATATCTGTCTTCAACCGGTTCATATAATTTAGGAACTGGAGTGACAGATACACTCTCAAATTCTTTCACTTTTTCACAACTTGTGAATACTCCTGATGCTAATGTAAGGAATGTTATGGCCGTAAATAATATTTTGTTTTTCATCTTTTTATATATTAAATGATTAAAAAAAATCGTCATGATTAATATCCGGGGTTTTGTCCCAGATTTTGATTGATCGTAAATTGTTTTCTCGGCACAGCCCATAGATAATCCCGATCCCTGTTGAATGAATTTTCATGATACGAGAAGTAGGTCAAATCACCGTTACTCAACTTAAATTTGGCTCCTCTGAATGGTTCATTCAAGACATCTTCTGCAATTTTCCAACGACGTATATCATAAATGCGTGTTCCTTCCAGTGCCAGTTCTACGCGCCGTTCGTCTCTGATAATTTGCCGAATATCTCCACTTGTCGGATAGTCCATTGCTGCTGGTGTTTCATTGAACCCGGCGCGGCGGCGGAGCGCTGTGATGGTTTGCTCCCAGATTTCAGGAGTCATTTTATCCAATTCGTACATAGCTTCTGCATACATTAACAAAACGTCGGCATAACGCAGTGTTACAAAGTTGATGTTACAACTCCATGAAGTCCCTACTGTCCACGCACTTGGATTCGGATCATAATACTTCCTGTAGAAGTATCCGGTTTGTGAACCACTGGCATGGCCAATCTTGTCTTTATTATCTTTTGATGCACCGTTAGGATTAACATTTACCGTATAGGACGAGCCATCTCTTTTTTGTACTACACTGCCATGACGTACGATTGTCATATCCATGCGGGGATCACGGTTGTCGTAAGCGCTTTTTGCTTCATCCCATTTGCTTCCATCTCTCATGAGATAGGTATCTATAAGGCTTTGAGTGGGACTTGCTACTATGTATTGTACCGATTCTAAATTGAATGGAACATATGTTGATATATCACTCCATGTACGTACTTTAGGGACGTATTGAATATCCAGAATTATTTCGTTATTATATTCATTCGCTTTATAAAATAATTCCTGATAGTTGGAATGAAGTGAATATCTTCCATAGTCAGCTTTGTTGATTAACTTTTCGGTATATTTTTTCACTCTCTCCCAATCGTTGAAATTCAAGGCTACACGAGCGTTGAAAGCTACTGCCGCTCCGCATGTAATCCGTCCTCTGTCAGCTCTTGCATACCGTTCTTTGGTGGGTAGTATCTCTGCTATTTCTTCCAACTCCTGATGTAGCCATTCTACGATGGTAGCCTGTTTGGTTCGCTCAATAGTTCTTGCTGTCTGCTCATCGATGTCTTGTGTAAAGAAGGGCACATCTCCATACCAATTTGTCAATTGGAAATAAAGGAAAGCACGTATAAAGCGGGCTTCAGCTTTCATCCTGTTTTTGAGATTTTCATCCATTTCTACTCTGTCGATATTGGCTAGAAGTGTATGGGTTGTCTTTATCCCACCATATAGTTCACCCCAGACTTTATCAAAAAGTCCTGTTGAAGATGTAGCCTGCCCGTTACTGATAGTCTTGACATCATCACCACCGTATCCGTTATAGAGGTTGTCACTCAATCGTTCGTCACGGAATACCCATTCCGTACTGTTCATCTGGCGATATGCCATATGCAAAAGCGAAGCTGCTTTTTCTTCTGATGTCCAATAGTTGTCGTCAGTAAATTTATTTGTAGGAGATACATCCAGATCGACGCAACCGGATGAAAATATGCAAATAAACAGACACCATGAAAAATATTTAATTATTGTTGCTTTCATATATTATACTATATCTGATTATTGTATTTAAAATACGATCTCAATACCACCACCATAATACTTCAGTGTGGGGTAGTTACGTCCACTGTTTGCACCATTGGCATTCATACTGTTACCAAATTCAGAAGACTCAGGATCGATAAATTTATTTTTTGTGATTGTTAATAAATTCTGTCCGGTTACGTATACCCGTACTTTGTTTATACCTATTTTCTGTGTTATATTTTCGGGAATAGTATAACCAATTTGTAAGTTCTTCAATCGCAGATATGCTGCATTATAAATGTTCCTGTCGGACGAATGTTGGTAATTGTTTGCATATGAAGACGTTGCATAGTCATTTATCAACCGTGGATATTTGGCGTCTGTGTTGCTCGGGCTCCAATAATCCAACTGGTGCTCGAACATGACAAAATAATAACTTCCATGAAACGGCTCAACCATTTCGCCACGTAATGCCATGTCGCGTTTGCCTACACCTTGCCACAACATATTGAAATCAAACCCTTTCCAGTTGAGTAAATAGTTGAATCCAAAGATATAGCGGGGGAAAGCATTACCCAAGATATAACGGTCGTTGTCATCTATTACTCCGTCACCGTTGCGATCTACATACTTCACATCTCCAGGTGACAAGTTTGCTCCGATAAACACTGCTGAATTTCGTATTTCTTCTTCGTTTTGATAGAGTCCATCTGTTTTAAATCCATAATAACTATGCAGAGGCACGCCTTCGCGAACAATACGTTCTATTCCGTCTACTTGAAATATATCCTGTTTTCCGTATTTTATTACTTTATTAAAAGAATCTCCTATATTGAATCCGAAGTTATGAGTAAAATCGGAATGACTTAGCCGGTAGTTTATCGACAATTCCCATCCCCTGTTTCTCATCTCTCCAATATTCTTATAAGGTACGGCTCCTCCTAAAGTACTCGGAGTTTGTGGCACTAACAAAATATCGGTAGTGTATTTATTGAAGTAATCGAAAGATATACTCAAGGTGTTTTTCAATAAAGTAGCGTCAAATCCGATGTTGAATGTCTTCGTCTTTTCCCATGACAACGCTTCATTGCCAAAGGTATAGCCTGTGCCTGTTACCGGAGTTTTATTAAACCCATATTGATTCTTATAAATATCGTAGGTGGTGAAATACTGGTAATCTGGCACGGATTGAGTTCCCAACAACCCATATGAACTTCTTATTTTCAGGTCTCCTACTTTTTCTTTCCAGAAAGAGAAAAAGTCTTCTTCCGAGATTCGCCATCCAAGAGTCGCTGATGGGAAAAATGCCCATCGATGCCCTTTTGCTAACAATGACGAACCATCGTAACGGGCACTTACTTCAGCATAATATTTATCCATGTATGAATAACCTAAACGACCCAACCACGAATGAAGCGCACGCTCCACTGTTCCACCAGGTGTATTGTAACTGCCAGGATCTATTTCGGTGTCATCTGTATCCGTATAGAGATCAGGGTCGACATATTTTCTTTTGATTTCATTAGCTTGTCTGCGGAATGACTCTGTTGTATATCCAAATACCCCTGTAACATTATGCACTTTGTTGAAAGTACGGTTATACTCTAAAAGGAACTGGGTATTCAACATGGTTATCTTTCCGTTATAGTCCTCAATGCTATAATCTTTCTTATCGCTTTCATTTATGATTTTATCCCTGTCGATATAATCATATACCGGGTGATAACGTCTTTTTATAAGACGATGTTCGGATCTCAGGTCATAGCCTAATACAGCTTTCGCTTTCAACCCTTTCCAAATGTTTAGTTCCCCGGATATAACCCCTTGAAAATGGTCGTCGTCGTTAGTTGTAAGACCACCATGATATAGGGTGGCAAGGAAATTACCTCCGGTGGTGACGTCTGTATTGTAATATTTTCCATCCGCATCGGGATATATGTCATACGTATTGTATGTTGGTACGCGCATAACATCTGATAACCATAAGCCACCTCTGTCCGAACGCCCTTCCTGCCTGTCGTAAGCCAATAATGCAGTCAGTTTCAAACGGCCTATGTCAGATACAACATTACTTCTGAAATTGTATCTTTTAACTCCAAAGTCTTGCCCTTTATAGTTACTCTCCTGATCGTAATATCCGAAGGAAATATTGTAAGAGGTAGTCTTAGAACCTCCTTGTACACCTACATTATAACTTTGTTGCAGAGCATTCTTCAATATAGCTTTATATCCCCATTCACTGTCTCCTTGAGCAAACTGGTGTATTTCCTCGGCAGTGTAAATAGGGTCTTTGCCAGCGTTTACATACGAGTCGTTACGTAACAGCGCATTTTGATAGCCCGGTAGCGGCTTCAATAAGATATCTGGGTTTTGCGTTCCAATAGAAGCGTTGAAAGAGACCTGGGGTTTCATATCCAAATGCCCTTTCTTTGTGGTAATCAGTATTACTCCATTGGACGAACGTGAACCGTAAATGGCGGCTGTACCAGCGTCTTTCAATATGGAAACGTTTTCTATGTCACTTGGGTTAAGCATATTCATTGCTTTAACATCATTGGCAATCATTCCGTCTATAACAATCAGAGGGTCGTTGTTATTCATTGAACTGACACCTCGAATATTAATATTCATTGAGTTGTCGTTCGGATTCATACTACGTTGCTGAATCGTGAGACTAGGTGACGCTCCTTGCAATGCCTGGGTAAGATTAGCTACCGGACGATCTTTAATAAGCTTATCTTTTACCTGATCGACTGCCCCTATCACATGTTTACGGGTAGTAGTACCATAACCGATCACGATAACTTCGTCCAATACCTTCGAGTCTTCTCTCATAATAAGAGCTTGAAATGATGTGTTTCCTGCTTTCTTCTCAATGGTTTGAAAACCAATATATGAGATTACTAACACATCATCACCATTGCACATGATGGAAAATTTTCCATCTACATCCGTCACTGTACCATTGGCGGTGCCTTTTACAACAACACTCACGCCAATCAACGGTTCTCCCTGCTCATCTTTCACAGTGCCTTTTACAGTTTTTTCTGTTCGAGATTGCTGTGTGACACCAGTTTGAGCAAATCCTTTTGTGGTAATTCCTGCAGATAGCAGTATTAAACCGGTTAACATTAATAGTTTACATATTCTACTAGTCATATTATAACTATTTTATTGATAATAAATTGTGTTTCTTTTATATACCTTATAATTATCCTGCAACGCTGGTTGCTTGGTTGCAGGACAACTATAAAGAATCAGTTTCGCCTAATACCTATTATATACTCGTTATTCCGACAGTGAATTACTGATTTCCTGATTAATCTTTCTAATACGGTCTTCCTCTACTTTAATAACCTTTCTATCATAGGTTATTAAACCATTTACTTCTCCTTCTACATCCGTTGTTTGTGTGTATACACCACCAGATATGCCTCTTTTTACCAATTCTAGTAATTGTTGTCCGTATTTCACATATTCGTCTGTTACTTCTTTTGCACTCTTGAATTGTACATATCCCCAATTTTTGTCGGGTTGCCATAAATGGCCTGTAAGCGGCATACCTATTCCGCCATATTCGCCGACAACGGTAATTCGTTCGTTATCATACATCATCAGCTCCGGTGAAGGATATTTATGGAAATCGAGTATGTCTCCAACTTTTAGATAATGATTGCCACCACTTGCCGAGTTAACTAGACGTGATGGATCATAATACTGAGTCCATTCCGTAATTTCTTGTGTTTTGAATTGTCCCCATGCCTCATTGAACGGAACCCATACGGTGATAGATGGATAAGGCATCAGGTAATCCATTATTTCTTTCCATTCTTTGCGGAAGTTTTGTTCTGATTCGATGGAACGTGTGACTTCTTTTCCGTCAAAGTAGTGGTGCATATCCCAATGAGGTCCCTGGTCTCCATTGGGCATATCTTGCCATACGAGTATACCTAAACGGTCGCAATGAGTGTACCAACGTGCCGGCTCTACTTTTACATGTTTGCGAATCATATTATATCCGAAGTCTTTTGTCTTCACAATATCATATTTCAAAGCTTCATCTGTTGGTGCTGTATAAAGTCCGTCAGGCCACCATCCCTGATCTAATGGTCCGAAATGGAATATATCTTTATTGTTCAATTGCATGCGTAGTATACCATTTGCATCACGCTTTTTCGACACCTTGCGCATTGCGGCATAACTGTTAACTTTATCTACCGGTTTGCCTCTTTCGATGATAGCAACATCCAAATCGTAAAGGAATGGAGATTCGGGCGACCAAAGTTTCGCATTCGGAATAGAGAGATCTAGTGTCTGTCCTGCAACTCCTTTTGCTGAAGCGATGACTTTATTGTTATCCTTTAGTTTAACTTCTACAATATCAGATGATTCTGTATTCTTTGTACATACTTTCACTTTTAAATTATTATTGTCTACATCGGCAATGGGGGTAACGCCAACAATGTGTTTGTTATTCACCGGCTCCAACCAGACTGTTTGCCAAATACCGGAAACGGGTGTGTACCATATTCCATGAGGATTAGTCACTTGTTTTCCTCTTGGTATAGAACTATCGCTTGTAGGATCCCATACTTTAACTACCAGTTTCTGGTTTCCTGAAGTTAGGAATGGGGTTACATCAAAACTAAATGGTGTATATCCTCCAGTATGAGTTCCTATTTTAATATTGTTGAGGTAAACTTCTGCTTTCCAGTCCACTGCTCCAAAATGTAGTATTATATTTTTGCTTTTCCAGTCGGAGGGAATTGTAAATGTACGTCTATACCATAGTTCTTTTCCTTTGCCCAGCTCTTTTTGGACACCGGAAAGACTTGACTCAACAGCAAAAGGAACAAGAATTTTTCCATCGAACGTTTGAGGTTCCTGCTGTCCCATAGGTAAAATTGCATAATCCCACAAACCATTCAGATTTTGCCATTTATCGCGTTCCATTATCGGACGGGGATACTCCGGCAAAACATTGTTAGGATCAATTTTTTCTGCCCAAGCCGTTTTTATTTTATCACCCATGGGTTTCCACTGCGCAGATAATGACATGGAAGAAAAGAGTAAAATAATTAATAAAAAAGGTGTTTTCATTTGATGATAGATTTTTATATGTAATTAGTATAAATATTAAGAAGCTATAGAGATTGCTAAGTTTGAAGCGTAATTGCTATTCTCCAAAGAAGGAAAATTACTGCATAACTGCTAAGCTGTGTTTTCTTGTTTGTCGGTTTTTTCATGGTATTGAATATATGGTTATCAATTTATTGCATATATGAGTTGAGCTATTTTTTTCTTTATATTAAAATAGGGTTAACAAACTCTCGGTTTGATTGATGACAAAAGTAGATAATTCACTATTGACTAAGGTGATATATTTGGGTAAAAAAATGGCAATAAAAGGTTTTTATAACCATATTGACTAAAATGTGATATAAATAAATAATAATTGATATTTTCTCACTGCTGATAAAAGTGTATATTTGTCGATACTTTCACGTTATACCATTCTTTATATGAAAAAAATCCATTTGTATATTTTGCTTTGCCTTTCTTTCTATAGCATTGCTTCCTTTTCTCAAGGGTACTCTAATTTTCATTTCAAGAAGTTACAAGTAGATAATGGGCTTTCCGCAAATTTTGTATTTTGTATCATGCAAGATACGAAAGGTTTTATGTGGTTTGGGACAAAGGATGGTTTAAATAAATTCGATGGGAATAGTTGCAAGGTATTCAGATACAATCCTCAAAAAGAGAAAACAATCGGAAATAACATCATACATTGTATGATAGAGGCTGATAATGATAAGTTATATGTAGGTACAGAAGCAGGGCTTTATATAATGGATATAGCCGACGAAACTTTCGAAAAAGTAGAGAATACAACTGCTGATAATTTTAAAATCACTTATACTGTAACCACCCTTTTTAAGGATAACAGAGGAAATATATGGATAGGAACTAATTCGCAAGGTATTTATACTTATAATCCCGAAAAGAATGAGCTGAAGAGGGTGCGGGTAAATGGATACGATTTTGACTCCAACATAGTATGGTCTATATACGGAGATGCCTCTGATAATATTTGGGTTGGTACAAGGCTTGGATTGCTTAGGTATAATTCAAATACAGGCTTTTTTGATCCGGTAGAAGGGTTATATAGCCTCTATGATAGCTCCGAGCATGAGACACAAACAATCGTCGAAGATGTAAATGGTGATTTATGGCTTGGAACATGGGGAAAAGGTCTGCGTTTATATAAAAAACAGTCGAATGTATATACCACTTTTCTGGGGTCAAATAAAGAACCCTCTACCGTAACACGTATTATGGCTATTTGCCAATATCGGGACAATGCTCTTCTTGTAGGGTCAGACAATGGATTGTATATGTTCGATATTGAGAATAGAACATCCAAGAGAATCGACGTTCCTAATTCTTACCATAGCTTGAGTGACCAGGCTATCGGTTCAATCTACAAAGATAGGGAAGGAGGGATATGGATTGGCACTTATTCGGGAGGAGTGAATTACTTAAGTCCTAGTGCATCCTGCATCGAAACATATTATTCTGACATCTTATCCGGATCTTTATCGGGGAAAACAGTCAGACAGTTTTGCGAAGATGAAAATGAGAATCTATGGATAGCTACCGAGAATGGAGGCGTAAATTATTTTAATACGAAAGATCAAACTATCACTCAGCCGATAAAAGGATTGTACCATAACACACATGCCTTATTGCTAGACGGAGATAACCTGTGGATAGGTACTTATGCGAGAGGAATTCATGTCTACAATACTAAAACAAAGTCTCTGTCTGTATTCAAACGTAGTCCTGATGGGAAGAACAGTATTAACGATGATGGTATATATGCCTTATATAAAACGAAAAAAGGAGATATTTATGTCGGAACTCATGCTGGATTGAATAAGTATGACAGAGATAAAAATATATTCATTAACATAGAGCAGGCTTCGAAATTTATATACGACATAAAAGAAGATGATTTTGGAAATCTATGGTTGGCAACTTATGCTAATGGAGCCTATTGCTACAATGTGAGTGAAAAGAAATGGAAGAATTATTTGCACGATGAAAATAACCCGAAGAGTCTCCCGTATGATAAGGTATTAAGTATCTTTGAAGACTCTCACCGACAAATCTGGTTGACTACTCAAGGAGGAGGTTTTTGTCGTTTTCAGCCGGATACGGAGACATTTGCCAATTATAATTTGTCGGCCGGACTGCCGAACGATGTTGTATACCAGATTGTGGAGGACAAAGAAGGATTTTTGTGGTTGACAACTAATAACGGTTTGGTCTGCTTTCAACCTACTACCGGAATGATGAAGGTATATACCACCTCCAATGGCTTGTTGGGCGACCAGTTTAATTATCGTTCAAGCTTTGAAACTGAGGATGGTACGATTTATTTGGGTAGCATCGATGGTTTTATAGCCTTTAATCCCAAGAATTTCTCCGAGAACAAGTTTCTCCCGTCTATTGTAATTACTGATTTCTTTCTGTTTGGAAAGGAAGTATATGCTGGTGAACCGGGCTCTCCGTTGGAAAAGAGTATCACTTTCTCTGACCAGCTTGTTCTCCAGTCTAATCAGAATTCTTTCTCTTTCCGTGTAGCCGCGCTGGATTTTCAGGCTCCTAAGACAAGCCGGATTATGTATAAACTGGAAGGCTTTGATACAGACTGGTTGACAGTTGGTGAAAGCCCTATTGTTACCTACTCCAATCTTCGCTATGGTGATTATACTTTCCGGGTGAAAGTTGCCAATAGTGATGGAGTATGGAGTGACGATGAAGTGATATTGGAAGTGCATATTCTTCCTCCTTTCTATCTTTCTATATGGGCGTATTGTGTGTATGCTTTGCTGATTATCGGCTGTTCTTTATATACAGTTATGTATTTCAAGAGACGCAGTAACAACAAACACCGCAGGCAGATGGAAAAATTCGAGCAGGAGAAAGAACGTGAAGTTTACCATGCAAAGATTGATTTCTTTACTAATGTGGCCCATGAAATACGTACGCCGTTGACATTGATTAAAGGTCCGTTGGAAAACATTATATTGAAGAAACAGGTTGATGCGGAAACACGGGAAGACCTGAACGTAATGAAACAGAATACAGAACGATTGTTGAATCTGACTAACCAGTTACTTGACTTCCGAAAAACGGAAAGTCAGGGATTCCGTTTGAATTTTGCGAAATGTAATGTAACGGAGCTCTTGAAAGAGACTCATGTACGTTTCACTTCCCTTGCCAAACAAAAAGGTTTGGAATTCACCTTGCAAGTGCCTGAAAAGGACTTTTATGCACATGTGAACCGGGAGGCGTTTACGAAGATTATCAGTAATCTGTTGAACAATGGGGTGAAGTATGCTGAAAGCTATGTACATATATCTTTGGAGGTGTCGGAAGCGGATGATAATAATTCATTCCGTATTCGTACAGAGAATGATGGAGTAATTATTCCTAATGAGATGAAAGAGGAAATTTTCAAACCTTTCGTTCGTTTCAATGAAAAAGAAGACGGAAAAGTGACTACTGGAACAGGAATCGGCTTAGCTCTTTCCCGTTCATTGGCAGAACTGCATCAAGGAACCCTGGCTATGGGAGCAGGGGAAGAAAATAACACCTTTTGTCTGACTTTGCCGATAGTTCAGGATATGACAATCACTTTAACACCGGAACCGGAAGCAGGAATAGACAAGATGAGCGAAATTCCTGCTGGAGAGGCGGAAAAGAAAGATAACCGTCCTACAGTGCTGGTTGTAGAGGATAATCCGGATATGCTTGCCTTTGTGATGCGTCAGCTATCGAAAGAATATGCTGTATTGACTGCTACTAACGGGGAGGAAGCGCTACGAGTGTTGGATGGCAATTATGTGAATCTAGTGGTTAGTGATGTTGTGATGCCTGTGATGGATGGTTTTGAACTGTGCAAGACAATTAAGTCAGATTTGAATTATAGTCATATTCCCGTTATACTGTTGACTGCGAAGACGAATATCCAGTCTAAGATAGAGGGAATGGAATTGGGAGCAGACGCTTATCTGGAGAAACCTTTCTCTGTGGAATATTTGCAGGCTTGTGCTTCCAGCCTTATTCAGAATAGAGAGAAACTACGTAAGGCTTTTGCACAGTCTCCTTTTGTGGCTGCCAATACGATGGCGTTGACAAAAGCTGACGAAGATTTTATAAAGAAACTGAATGAAGTAATTCAGGTGAATTATAGCAATCCGGAGTTTAGTATGGATGATATGGCGGATAGCCTGAATATGAGTCGTTCCAATTTCTATCGGAAGATAAAGGGCGTCTTGGATTTGAGTCCGAATGAATATCTTCGTTTGGAGCGTTTGAAGAGAGCTGCTCAATTATTGAAAGAGGGAGAAAATCGGGTAAATGAGATTTGTTATATGGTAGGTTTTAATTCTCCATCTTATTTTGCCAAGTGTTTCCAAAAACAATTTGGAGTATTGCCAAAGGATTTTGTGAGTTAATATTAATTTATAGCTATAAAGATTAGGTAAAAAGTATCTTTTAAAAGAATGATTGAATGAAAAAGTATGTAAATTTGTTTGTTTTCGTTTTCATGATAGGTGTTTGCTTTTCGCAGGTGAAAGCACAGACAAAGTCTGCAGTGAGTTATAAAAATCCCGTTGTAGATATTGCTATGCCCGATCCTACGGTGATTAAAGCTGCCGATGGTTACTTTTATGTGTATGCTACCGAATCTACCAGAAACGTTCCGATCATGAAGTCGAAAGATTTGGTGGAATGGACGTATTGCAACACTGCATTCACGAATAAAACTCGTCCCAGGTTTGAACCTAAAGCTGGAATTTGGGCACCTGACATTAATTATATTAACGGTAAATATGTGCTTTATTATGCAATGTCAGTGTGGGGAGGAGAACAAACGTGCGGCATTGGGGTGGCTACGGCCGACTCTCCGCAGGGGCCTTTTACGGATCATGGTAAGATGTTCCGTAGCAATGAGATTGGTGTACAGAACTCGATCGATCCCAGTCTTCTGCAGTATGAGGGGAGAAACTATTTGGTATGGGGCAGCTTCCGGGGAATATATGTTATTGAACTGACTGCGGATGGGCTGTCGATCATGTCGGGAGCGAAAAAAAAGAGAATAGCGGGAACTGCTTTTGAAGCTGTTTATATCCATAAGCACGGCGATTATTATTATATGTTTGCCTCCATAGGAAGTTGTTGTCAAGGAGTGAAAAGTACATATAAAGTCGTAGTGGGACGTTCCAAGAAAGTATGGGGCCCGTACAAAGACAAGACTGGTAAACCGATGTTGAAAAATGGTTATTCTTTGGTGATAGGTGCGAATGATCATTTTGTAGGCAATGGGCACGGTTCGCAGATTATCCGGGATGATGCCGGACAAGACTGGCTTCTGTATCATGGATTTTCAAGATCAACTCCGGAGAACGGACGTATTCTGTTGTTGGACCAGATCAAGTGGGACCATGAAGGTTGGCCTTACGTAGAGGGAGGATCTCCTTCTTACGAAACACAAAAAGCACCTGTATTTAATAACTGATTTTCAAATAAACCAATTATAATCTTAAATACCACAAGCATGAAACATACCCCTATTAGCAGGCGGGATTTTCTAAAGAATTTAGGCATAGCCGGGGCTGGCACTCTTCTTGCTGCAAGCCCTTGGCTTTCTGCTTTTTCGGAGGTGACGAACACCTCAAACGAAAAGTGCCGTCTGGCAATAATCGGTCCTGGTTCCCGGGGACGTTTTTTAATGGGATTTCTGGCTAAGAACCCCAAAGTCGAGATCGTAGCATTGTGCGACATTTATAAACCGTCTATCGAGAGCGCATTGGAACTTGTGCCTAATGCCAAAGTGTATGGTGACTACCGAGAAGTGCTGGAAGATAAGTCGATAGATGCCATACTCGTAGCTACCCCTCTTAGTTCGCATTGTAAAATCGTCTTGGATGCTTTCGACGCAGGAAAGCATGTATTTTGTGAGAAGTCAATAGGTTTCACGATGGAAGAGTGTTACCGTATGTATCAGAAGCATCGTAGCACGGGAAAGATTTTCTTCACAGGACAACAGCGTCTGTTCGATCCTCGTTACATTAAAGCAATGGAGATGATTCATGCAGGTACCTTTGGTGAAATAAATGCCATCCGTACTTTCTGGAATCGGAATGGGGATTGGAGACGTTCGGTACCTTCACCCAATTTGGAACGCCTGATAAATTGGCGTCTTTACAAAGAGTTCTCAAAAGGACTGATGACGGAACTCGCTTGCCATCAACTTCAGATCGGAAGCTGGGCTTTGCGTAAGATACCCGAAAAGGTGATGGGACACGGTGCCATCACTTATTGGAAAGACGGCAGAGATGTGTATGACAATGTGAGCTGTGTATATGTGTTTGATGATGGGGTAAAGATGACATTTGACTCTGTCATTTCCAATAAATTCTATGGACTGGAAGAACAGATCATGGGTAATCTTGGAACGGTAGAACCGGAAAAGGGAAAATATTACTTTGAAAGTGTAGCTCCTGCACCGGCCTTCCTGCAAATGGTGAATGACTGGGAAAACAAAGTGTTTGACTCTCTGCCTTTTGCCGGAACAAGCTGGGCGCCGGAAACAGCAAACGAAAACAAAGGAGAATTTATTATCGGAGAACGTCCCAAGAGCGACGGTACGTCATTGTTGTTGGAAGCTTTTGTTGAAGCCGTCATAACACAAAAACAACCTAAAAATATCGCGGAAGAAGGATATTATGCAAGTATGCTCTGTTTGTTGGGTCATCAGGCATTGGAAGAAGAACGGACGCTTTATTTCCCTGATGAGTATAAAATAGACTATCTGAATCATCAATCTGTAAAAACATCCGAAGCAATATGAAAGACACGATTGTAACCGCACGACGTAAGAAAATAGAGTTAATTACTTTACTCGTTTGTTTTGTAGTATCTAATTTGCTACATCTTTATGCAATTATTGCTTATCATGCACCATTTACGGAGATGATAACGTCTATTTTTTATATAATTATATTTACTTTTGTGCTTTATGCTTTCTGGGGGATTTTGCGTCTCTTGTTTTATGGAATGCAAGCACTGTTTAAAAAGAAAAGCAGGAGTTGATAGTTTTCTTGCATAATTTTAAAGAAGAACTTAATCAATATCAATGAAAATAAATAATTTATGGTAACACGAAGGGATTTTTTGAAAACGATGTCGATGGCTTCAGCCGGATTGGCATTGGGAACCGGTGATTTATTACATGCGCAAGCCGCTTCACCTAAAAAAAGAAGAGGTGACAAAGTGAAGATTGCTTATATCGGCATTGGTAACCGCGGAGAGCAGATTATTGAAGACTTTGCACGGACTGGTATGGTGGAAGTGGTGGCTTTATGTGATGTAGATATGGGTGCCAAACATACACAAAAGATAATGGCTAAATATCCGAAAGCAAAGCAGTTTAGGGATTTTCGCCAAATGTTTGATAAGGCCGGTAACGAATTTGATGCTGTAGCAATTGCTACTCCCGACCATTCGCATTTCCCGATCAGTATGCTGGCTTTGGCTTCCGGAAAGCATGTATATGTAGAGAAACCGTTGGCACGTACTTTCTATGAAGCGGAACTGTTGATGCAAGCTGCGCTTAAACGTCCGAACCTGGTTACTCAAGTAGGAAATCAGGGACATTCTGAAGCAAACTATTTCCAGTTTAAAGCCTGGATGGATGCGGGAATTATCAAAGACGTTACTGCTATCACTGCCCACATGAATAACCCACGTCGTTGGCATAAATGGGACACTAATATTTATAAACTTCCTTCCGGGCAGCAACTGCCGAAAGATCTGGACTGGGACACTTGGCTCGGAGTTACTCCTTATCACGAGTATAATAAAGATTATCATTTGGGACAATGGCGTTGTTGGTATGATTTTGGTATGGGAGCATTGGGCGACTGGGGAGCACATATCCTCGACACGGCTCACGAATTCCTGGAACTGGGATTGCCATATGAAGTTACCATGCAATACGCAAATGGACATAATGATTATTTCTTCCCATATTCTTCCACGATTCTCTTCCGTTTCCCGCAACGTAAAGGAATGCCTCCGGTAGATATTACCTGGTATGATGGTTTGGATAATCTTCCTCCTATTCCTGCTGGTTATGGAGTTTCGGGATTAGATCCGAACATCCCGGTAACTAATCAGGGAGATACTCCGAAATCTAAGTTGAATCCTGGAAAAATCATTTATACTAAGGATTTGATCTTCAAGGGTGGTAGTCATGGAAGCACTTTGTCTATTATTCCGGAAGAGAAAGCCAAAGAGATGGCAGACAAGTTGCCGGAGGTTCCTAAAAGTCCTTCCAATCACTTCGAGAATTTCTTGCTGGCATGTCAAGGTATTGAAAAGACACGCTCGCCGTTCGAAATCAATGGTGTGTTGAGCCAGGTATTCTCACTGGGTGTGATGGCTCAACGACTTAATACACAGTTGTTCTTTGACCCTCGTACGAAGCAGATTACAAATAATGAATTTGCTAATGCAATGCTGGCGGGACTTCCACCGCGTAAAGGTTGGGATGAATTTTATAAATTATAAATAGAAAATAGCCTTTTCCATTCCTTCTTCGAATATAAGGGAGTGGGAAAGACTAATCAATGATTATGAAGAAGAATATCGTATTAACTTTACTTTTATTCTGTGCCGCTTCTTTAGGTGCACAGAATTGGGAACCTCTTTTCAATGGAAAGAACCTGAAAGGATGGAAGAAATTGAATGGCAAAGCCGAGTATAAAATTGTAGATGGTGCCATTGTCGGTGTATCTAAAATGGGAACACCCAATACTTTTTTGGCAACGACAAAGAATTATGGTGACTTTATCCTTGAGTTTGACTTCAAGGTAGATGACGGTTTAAATTCCGGAGTACAGCTTCGCAGTGAAAGCAAGAAAGATTATAAGAAAGGTCGTGTACACGGTTATCAGTTTGAGATCGATCCTTCCAAACGCGCTTGGTCAGGTGGTATCTATGATGAGGCACGTAGAAACTGGCTTTATCCTTTGACGCTGAATCCGTCGGCAAAAACCGCTTTTAAGAATAATGCATGGAATAAAGCTCGTATTGAGGCTGTGGGTAACTCAATCCGTACTTGGATAAACGGAGTACCTTGTGCTAATATCTGGGATGATATGACTCCTGTGGGCTTTATTGCTTTGCAAGTGCATGCTATTGGAAATGCGGCAGATGAAGGTAAAACAGTTAGTTGGAAAGATATCCGCATTTGTACGACGGACGTAGAACGCTATCAGACACCGGAAGCGCAAGCTGCACCGGAAGTAAATTTAATTGCCAACACGATTTCTCCGAACGAAGCAAAAGAAGGATGGACGCTATTATGGGATGGCAAGACTACTGACGGATGGAGAGGTGCTAAACTTTCTACTTTCCCCGCGAAAGGCTGGAAGATAGAAGATGGCATTCTGAAAGTGATAAAGAGCGGTGGTGCTGAATCTGCTAATGGCGGTGAT
>ERZ827469.1537-NODE-1537-length-20284-cov-3.708537_pt1 | contig 20284 bp, 19 predicted proteins | sample MGYA00519917_ERZ827469 | MGnify/ENA primary metagenome ERZ827469 (study PRJEB31778, sample SAMEA3449314) | human gut metagenome | biome: human gut; feature: human-associated habitat; material: faeces | place: United Kingdom | collected 2010/2012 ... | reverse complement strand
GGGTTGCCTATGATATTGACGAAAGCTGACCTGTGCATAGTCGGAACATTTTGCGTTACGGCCCTTCGGGGCCTTTGCAAAGATAACGCAAATACGGTTCCAATTCCCTCCGCCGCGACGGAACGGCCCCGTATTTGTGCATGCACGGATAGTTTGCTACCTTTGCAGACGGAAAAAAGAAGCGTATGGCATCATCGAACTTCGTAGATTACGTCAAGATATTCGCCCGTTCGGGGGCGGGAGGGGCCGGTTCGGCTCATTTCAGGCGCGAAAAATTCGTCGCTTTCGGCGGGCCCGACGGCGGCGACGGCGGACGGGGCGGCAGCGTCGTCCTGCGCGGCAACAGCCAGTACTGGACGTTGATACACCTGAAATACCAGCGGCACGTATTCGCCAAGGACGGTGAAGCGGGTTCCGGCGCCCGCTCTTCGGGAAAGAGCGGCGAAGATGCCGTGATACCCGTACCGCTCGGCACCGTGGCCCGCAACGCCGACACAGGCGAAATCGTAGGCGAAGTGACGGAAGACGGTCAGGAACTCGTCCTGCTCCCCGGCGGACGGGGCGGTCTGGGCAACTGGCACTTCAAGACATCGACCAACCAGGCGCCGCGCTACGCTCAACCGGGCGAACCCCGACAGGAAGGGGCGTTCATTCTGGAACTGAAGGTACTCGCCGACGTGGGGCTGGTCGGATTCCCGAACGCCGGCAAATCCACGCTGCTCTCCGTAGTATCGGCCGCGAAACCCAAGATAGCCGACTACGCCTTCACCACGCTGGAACCCAATCTCGGCATCGTGGAGGTACGTGACGGCCGTTCGTTCGTGATGGCCGACATTCCCGGCATCATCGAAGGGGCCCACGAGGGGCGCGGACTGGGCACACGCTTCCTCCGCCACATCGAACGCAATTCCATCCTGCTCTTCATGATTCCGGCCACGAGCGAAAACCTGCGCAACGAATACAGCATCCTGCTCAACGAACTGACGCAGTACAATCCCGAACTGCTCGACAAGGAGCGTCTGCTGGCCGTCACCAAATGCGACACGGCAGGAGAAGAAGAGTTGGCAGCGCTTCGGGAACAACTGCCGGAAGGGATACGCACCGTTTTCATCTCCTCAGTCAGCGGCTATAACATCCCCCAGCTCAAAGATGCACTGTGGGAAACCCTGCGGCACACCAACGACCGCAAGCCCTGATACGCTCCCGCTGCTTCAAAACCGTTCCTCCGCCATATCGGAATAGAGCAGGTCGGGACGGATAACGCGCAACCGGTAGTGTCCGTCAAAGACAGAGAGCATCCCCTCTATCCTGCCGCTTCCGGCCGGAAGCGGCCACGAAGCGAAACCGGCACGGCGCGATGTACGGACAGCGAGCAGATTCCCTGACCGGTCCACCACATACCGGTCGGTATCGGCAAACCCCGACGCATCGTCCGCATCCCGGTCGCACCACGCCGCACGGCCTCCCGCCACGAACTGTACCCCGTCAAACGAAACGAACCGGCCGACATCCTCCGGCCGCAAGGCGGCAATCTCCCGCGCCTGCGGCTCTACCGCCTCCTCGGCCATTCCTACGATACGCACCACCCCCGGAATATCCGCCTCGTCCACATATCCCGTTTCATACCCCTGCGACGGAGCCGTCCCCAACTGAAGGCAGCCGCCATACGCGCCCAATGTCAGTCCGTTACACGACACATCCACCAGACACCCCATGGCATAGGTTTCGAACAGCCGCTCGCTGTCGAGCTTCAGCTCTATGGCTCCGCTCCCGTCCAGCACGGCGAGTGTCTTGTAATAATTGCCCGACCGGTCGCTGCTCACCACACAGCCCCGGATACGGTAACTCTCCGTGAACGTATAGGGGTATCCCCGATAATGCGATTTCAGGTACTCCACCGTCACGACCGAAGAGGCCGCACCGCCCTCTTCCTCCTCCGGTACCCGGCCTCTTTCCGGATAGCTGCATCCGCTCAGGAGCAGCACGGCGGCCACCGCCGGCCAGCTACATCTCCACATCATTCCCGTCCCTCAACTTCAGGGCGAAGACCTCGCGCGTCCCGCCGAATTTTCCATACATCAATATTCCCGTCAGGGTCACCCGCCCGGCCGGAACGGTATCCCCTGCAAACGAAGCGTAACCGCTCGTCACGACCGCCACCGAATCCCCGGCAGCATCCCGGAACCAGACCGTTCCCGTGGCCGGCATCCCCGACTCGGCCCCCGTATCCGCCCACGTCACCGGTCCGCCCGAGCGGCAGACCTCCGCTATCCGGACAAGACGACCGCAATACCGCTCCTCCAGCCCGCCGATACCAGGCTCCAGCGGAGGTACTTCCCGGAAAAGCGTATCGCGCTCCATGCAGCGGTCGAGCAGCACACGTGAACCGAACTCCTCCACCCGATAGGCCGACCAGTCGTTCACGCCCGCCCCGAGCTGCACCACGCCGTTGTACATCCCCACCGCCAGCCCACGGGCATGGATAACTATCCGGCGGCCGCGCTAACAATAGGCATGCAGGTCGTAAAATCCGGCCCGTATCTCGACGGCACCGCTTCCGTCGTCGATAATGAAACTACGGAAGAAATTCCCGGCCCGGTCGTCGGACACCACATAACCGCCGACCGTCAAATCCTCCTGCACCACAAAGGGGTCGCCGTAAAAATGTTCACGAAGCAGGGCGAGGTCGGCATCGGGAAGCGTACCGCTCCCCTCCAGGTCGCCGGGGCCGAGCGTACCGAAACGGTCGTAGCCACAAGCAACGGTCAGCACTCCAGACAGAATACATACGAAAATCTTTTTCATAACGCTAAAAACTGACTGTCAGCGAGGCGAGGAATGTCCGGGGATAGGCATAGCTGTAACGCGCCGGGAACGGACGGTAAGCGTTCCTCCCGTCCGCCGCCGTATATTCGTCGAACCTCATCTGTTCATAGCCTCCGTAAACGATGTCGCGCCGGTCGAGCAGATTGTCTACCGACAGGCTGGCGAACACCCGCACTCCGAAGAGGGTGAACCCCTTCGTCACTCCGACGTTCAGTACCCACGCATCGGGCAGCCGCTCCTGCCGGAAACACGCCTGCCGCTCCTCCGGCGAAGAGACCAGATAGAGAAAGCGGTCGGTACGCCGCAGCGGATTCACCGTCACGTAGCGTCTTCCGGCATACATCCCTTCGAGCGTGAAGCCCCACTGCGAGGCCGTACTGTAATTCAGCGCAGCGGCAGCCGTCGTTTGCGGAGTGGCCGAATGCACGAAACCGTCCAACCGTGCCCGGTCGCCCCCGAGCAGCAGCCGGCCGGAAGCATCCTCGTAAACCGCGACCTCAGGCTCGCCGCGATAGATGTTGTTTCCCACCGACAAGACCGTCAGCAGCACGAGCCGCTCGGCCAGTTCGATGCGTACTCCCGCCTCCACACCCCAATCGAGCCGCGTGATGCCGGACATCACCATATCGCAATAAGCACTGTACAGGTCGTCGTAATAGCGGTCCACCTGCATGGCGCCGTGCGTATGTACGAGGTACCCAGCCAACTCGGCCACGGCGAACCACGCCAGCGGTACCCTGTACTCTGCCTGCACGCCGGCCACCCGTTCCGACCGGATGCCCCCGGCCAGCGCATTGCTGTAATCGGGCGAGAGAAAGATATCCTCATAACAGGGCATGTATTCGCCGGCGAACACCTCCGCACGGAGACGATGGCGTGCCGTGAAACCATAGCGGGCGGAAACATACACGTTGTACGGTGTGAAACCACACACGGCGGAGGAGCCGTACGACCGGCTGCCGGGCAGCGTCGCCTTCTCGTAATGTCCCACCCTGCACAGGTCGGCGAACGAAAGTTCGGCCCCGAACGAGAGCCCGAAACGTCCGTACCGATAGTGGCCCGCCCCGAAGAGTACGGCCTCACGGCGGAGGATGTCGTAATCGTAGTCGTACCGGTCGCCGGGGCCCACCCTTCGTCCCGGTTTCCGCACGTCGCTTTCCACCCCGGTAAAGGGGTCGCGGTTATAGGCGAAAACCGCACCGAGCAGGTCGGCCGCCTCCCGGTAGAAGTTGCTCCGGTCCCGACGCAGACGGAAGCCGTAATCGCACCGGAAACCGTCCCGTTCCGGAGCCGTCGCGGAGAAAGCGGCCTGCCACCCCTCCACGCGCTCCATCCGCCGGTCGGCAAGGTAAAGCGCAGCCCCTCCCGGTGAAAAGAGATTGGCATCGTACAGGCCCGTCCAGTCCACCTGTGTCACCCGTTCATCGCCCGAACGCCACGCCTCCTCCAGCGCGGCAATCACATGCGGTTCGGTCCGATGACCCGGCAGGTTGCCATGGTAATCAGGGGCAGGAGAGGATGCATCCGACCACGACAGCCCGCTGCGCCCCCTGAATCCATAACGGCAGCCGACGGAAACCGAATAATACACACCGTTCCGGTCGGAAATGCCGAAATTCACCGCCGCCAGCGGAGCGAAATCGCGCCGCACACGCGAATTGCGCACCTTTCCCTGAAAAGGGCCCCAATAGGGATTGTAGAGATTATTCCCCGTCAGCACATACGCCTCACGCTCCGTCCACCCCTTCATGCCACGCTCCTGAGGGGCCGCCATCAGAAACAGCGACAGGGATGCGCCCGACTGAAAACGCTTTTCGACGGACGCCGAAGCCATGAAGGAGTCGGTGAACACCCCCTTTACGAACGCGTCTTCCCCCCAGCGGCCGCGGGCCGAGACCGCATAGTACCATCCCCGCCCCGCTTCTCCGGCCGCACGCAGGCGCATCCCGTTACGGTAACGCCGTTGCGAAAAGGTGTAGGTAGCCGATACGCCCTGCATGGCCAGCGAAGCCCGTATGTCGTAAAAATCGGTATAGAGCGGCGAGTAGGTTCCGGCAACGGAAGCACCGTAGATACGCGACTCCTGCGGAGCAAGAGCGCCCAGCGCCGTATAGAGATGGTAATCGGGATAGCGTCCGAGGCCGGAGGATAGCTCCAGTCCTGCGAGCGAAGCGCGGGCGAAACGTTCGTCCAGCCCGCGGGAACGGTAGGAAGTGAATCCGAAACCGTAACGCGACATCTGCGCGAAGAGCGTACTCCCGTCACCGAGGGGCGAATAGAAAAGGGCCGTATCGACCGTTATCTCCCGGAAATCGTCTTCAAAAGGGTCGTAGTAAGGTTCATCGTCCGCAGGTTCCTGTGCAGACAATGCCATGCAGCAAAGGGACGCCCATGCCGCCGCAACGATTTTGACCAACCAGCCTCGCACCCGAAAACAATATATTTCAACCCAAATATACTATTTTCTACGCAATAACACCTCATCCGAGAACGTTTTACCGGCCGACTTTTCCTCTTTCTTTCCCAACCGCGGCATGCGAAGGGGCGCTTCCCGACAGGAAACGCCCCTTCGCATGGCAACGGCGGACGGGTCACAACTCGTCGCTGAAGACCGCCTGCGGCAGGTTGTGCAGATTGTAGCGCGAGGCCATTGCGGCACCGTAAGCTCCGGCCGTCTTTATCGAAAGCAGGTCGCCGCGCCTGAGTTCGGGCAGGGAGAGGTCGCGGGCGAAGATATCCGATGACTCGCACACCGTTCCCCCTATCGTATAGGCACGCTCCGGCCCCGTACCGGTCAGGTTCTCTATCGCATGGCGGGAATGGTAGAGGGCCGGCCGGAGGAGTTCGGTCATGCTCGCATCTATCAGGGCAATGTCGTCCCCCAGACCGCTCACCTTCGTAAAGAGTACCGTGGAGATGAGTTCGCCGCATTGTGCCACGAGCGAGCGTCCGAGCTCGAAGTGTACCCCGACCGACGCGGGCAGGTCGAGGCCCTGCGCGAAAACGGCGAAATAGGCCGCAAAATCCGGAACGGGATGCATCTCGGGAACATCGTAATCCACACCGAGTCCGCCGCCCACATTCACGTCGGTGATGCGGAACCCCTCCTCGGTAAACCACCGGTAGGAAGCATTGACCTTCCGACAGAGCTCCGCGAAGACCCCCAGGTCGGTTATCTGGGAACCGATATGGAAATGCAGTCCCATGATGTCGATGTTGCGCAGGTCGCCCAGCATTCCCACCACATCCGTTATCTCCCGGGGCGAGATTCCGAACTTGTTCTCCGAAAGGCCCGTAGTAATATAACTGTGGGTGTGGGGGTCGATGTCGGGATTTATCCGCAGCGCCACGTCGGCGACCACGCCGAGTTCCCGTGCAAGCGCATCTATCACGACGAGTTCGTTTTTCGATTCGCAGTTAAAGGCGAATATACCCTGCCGCAGCGCATAGATTATCTCGCTGTCCTTTTTCCCCACACCGGCATAGACGATGTCCTTCGGGGCGAAGCCCGTCTCTATGGCCCGGCGCACCTCGTTGCCGCTCACGCAGTCGGCCCCCATGCCGCACGAAGCGATGAACTCCATGATACGGCGGTCGTTGTTGGCCTTCATGGCATAGTGCAGCCGATATCCGTAACGGTCGGCCTCACGCAACGCACACTCCACCGTCCGACGCAGCAGCTCCATGTCGTACAGATAAAAGGGAGTCTCATACTCCCTGAGTCGCTCCTTTACCTCCCTACTCAGCATCCTTTCCGAACAGTTTGTCGTTAAGATTCCGCAACAGGCGCGTCCTGTTGCGTGTATCGGTCAGCAGAGCGATGCTCCGGTGGCTCGCACCGTAGGAAATCATCTTGAGCGGTACGTCGCCCGCAGCCTCCATGATTTCCCGTGCACGCCCATGTTCCGCATGGTCCAGACGACCCACGATGCAGACGATGGAGTTGCCCGTATCCACCTCCACCGTCCCCAGTTCGGAAAGCTCGGCGATTATCTCCGGCAGCCGGCAGTCGCTGTCCACCGTCAGCGATACGGCCACCTCCGAAGTCGTTATCATGTCTATCGGCGTCCGATACTTCTCGAATACCTCGAATACCCTGCGCAGAAAACCGTAGGCCATCAGCATCCGGGCAGAGTAAATCCGTACCGCCGTGATGCCGTCCTTCGCCGCCACGGCACGGTAAACATGACCGCCGACCTCCGCATCGGATATAACCGTACCGGGCGCATCGGGCGCCATGCTGTTCTTCAGCAATACGGGAATGCCCCGGTCCTTGCAGGGCTGGATGGTGGAGGGATGCAGTATCTTCGCTCCGAAATAGGCGAGTTCGGCCGCTTCATCGAAATTCATCCGCCGGATGGGGAATGTCCCCTCCACGTACCGCGGGTCGTTGTTGTGCATGCCGTCGATATCGGTCCATATCTGTACCTCGCCGGCACCGAGCGCCGCTCCTATCAGGGCGGCACTGTAATCGCTGCCGCCGCGACCGAGGTTATCGAGCCGACCGTCCGGCCCGGTACAGATGAAACCCTGCGTAATATAATACACACCTTGAGCAGCATCGGCCACCGACTGCCGCAACACTCCGCCGTCCACGCGCACCTCGCCGCCGTACATGAAAGCCGGGGCATGGAGCAGTTCGGCCCGACAGCCGCGCTCTTTCATATAAAGGGTAAAGAGGGCCGTAGTCAGCAGTTCGCCCTGTGCGATGATGGTACGCTGCGACACTTCGCCCGCATAGGCCGCAGCCTCCTCCGCCACCCGCTCCATCGTACGCTCCACCGCCGCCGACGCATCGGCATATCCGTCGGAAAACAGCTCCCCGGCACACCGTACATATTTACGTTTCAGACCGGCCAGAAGCAGTGCAATCTCCTCTTCGCAGCCGCCTGCCGCCGCGAACGACGCTATTCTTTGCAGGGTGTCCGTCGTACCGGACATCGCCGACAGCACCGTCACCGACGCCCCCTCGCGCACGATGATGTCGGCCACTCTCCTCATATTGGCAGCACTGCCGACCGAGGTACCGCCGAACTTCAAAACCTTTATCATTCTTTTCCGTTTTATCCACTAAAGATGATTTACAGCACAAAGATAATGGTTTTTATTTTTTAAAAATCGTTTTTATAACATTTTTTATTTTTAAGTCAATTTAAGTTTATTTTACAATATCAAATTCACCTAAAAACACACAAGATACCTACTCATTACATTCTGGTCGGACAATCCGGCATTCCCCTACAAATGCAGCAACGCAGATGCTGCGCAACGAAACGGGCCGTCCATCCGCCATGACGGAAACCAAAAGGCTGCCGGGAAGTGTTCCCGGCAGCCTTGAGCATACAAAAACACGGCAGCGTATCAGTATCCGAGTATCCTCATCATCGAACGGTAGCTCTGCTCCTTGGCAAAGAGGCGGGTATAATATTCATTATCACCCTTGTCGCGGTCGATGATGATATGCTTGGGTGCAGGTATCAGACAGTGTTGGATGCCGCCGAAGCCGCCGAGCGACTCCTGATAAGCCCCCGTATGGAAAAAACCGATATACTGCGTCTCACCGGGTGTGAGCTTCGGAAGGAAGACGGCGTTGGAGTGGGCTTCGCCGCTGTAATAGTCCTCGCTGTCGCACGAAAGCCCGCCGAGGAACACCCGCTGGTACTCCTTGTCCCAATTATTGATGGCGAGCAGCGGATAACGCTGGTTGATGCCCCAGATGTCCGGCAGCGTCGTCATGAAAGAACTGTCAATCATGTACCAGCTCTCCCGGTCGTTCTGCTGCTTCTGATTGATGATGGAGAAGAGGGCGGCACCGCTCTCGCCTACCGTGAACGAACCGAACTCGGTAAAGATATTCGGCTCCTCCACCCCGTTGGCATTGCAGACATTCTTAATCTGCGCCACAATCTCCTCGGTCATATACTCGTAATCGTAGTCGAAGGCGAGCGAATTCTTTATCGGGAAACCGCCGCCTATGTTCAGCGAATCGAGTTCCGGCGCAAGTTTCTTCAGTTCGCAGTAGACCTGGATGCACTTGTGCAGCTCGTTCCAATAGTAGGCCGTATCCTTGATACCGGTATTGATGAAGAAGTGGAGCATCTTGAGCTTCACCTTCTTGTTGTTCTTTATCCGTTCCTTATAATAAGGTATGATATCGTTGTAGCGGATACCGAGGCGCGAGGTGTAGAAATCGAACTTCGGTTCCTCCTCCGCCGCGATGCGGATTCCTATCTGACACGGCTTCTCGATGATGTCCAACAGGTCGAGCTCCTGCTTATTGTCTATCACCGGAATGGTATTGGTGAAACCGCTGTTTATCAGGTTGGCGATGTTCTCCACATACTGCGGACGCTTGAACCCGTTGCATACGATGTAAATGTCCTTGTTAATCAATCCGCTCTCATAAAGCGCATTGATGATATGGATGTCGTAGGCCGACGATGTCTCGAGATTTATCTCGTTCTTCAGGGCCTCTTCCAGCACGAAAGAGAAATGCGAACTTTTCGTACAGTAACAGTAATTGTAGGAACCCTTGTAATCGACCTTGGCCATCGCCACGTTGAACATGCGCTTGGCACGGTTTATCTGCTGCGATATCTTCGGCAGATAGGAGATTTTCAGCGGCGTCCCGTACTGCTTGATAATATCCATCAGAGGGACTTCGTGGAAGTAGAGTTCGTTATCCTCCACCGTAAATTCATCCTGTGGGAACTCGAACGTCTGTTCGATAAGGTCGATGTACTTGTTTTTCATCTCATCGCAGATTATTACCGGTAAAATCGACAATCCGGCTCGCCTACTTCGGTCTTTTCCGGCCGAAGTAGCCCGGACGGATTGCACGCAATCGCGGATACAAAGCAAGCGATTCTTTTTCTATTTATCAACTATTTCGGCAGGCAATATCGTTTTTACCGCAATGCATACCGCATTTCAGTGAAAAAATCCCTAATTTTGGGCAAATCATTTCGAGAGGAATATGGTCGGAGAGGCAATAAGAGGCATACTGGACGGAGGCGCCCGCAAGGTCATCATACCAGGCTGCGGGACTTTCATCAGGCGCGAATCCGGAGAGCTCGTATTCACGGAACTGCTCCGGACGGACGACGGCAGGCTGACCGCAGCGCTCGCAGCATCGCAGGGCATCGCGCCCGAGGCCGCACGCAAACTCGTCGAAGCCTATGCGGCAGCCATGAACCGGAAACTCGCCGGAACAGGACGGATGACCGTCGAAGGGGTCGGCACCATCGTCCGAACCGCTGCAGGCAATTATACGGTCGAACCGCAGAACGGGACGGTATCGCAGCAAACGGAATCCGAGCCGATTCGGCAGACGGAGCCCCCCGCGGCGGCGGACGTTCTCACGGAAGAGGGCGTTGCACAGACGGCAGACACCCCCCGGCCAACCGACCCGAATGCGGAAGAACGGCCGCAGGAGACCCCGGCCTGTATCGGACAGGAAGAGGTCGTCCCGCACGAAGGAGTCCGGCAGGAGGCAGTCCACACCCCCGCACCGACCTACGGACGCTACGGCAAGAGCCGGCTGCGCAGTGCGCTCTACGGTGACCGGGAGCCGGACGACGAAGAGACCGCGGAACATCAACAACCGCTTTCCGAAAGTCTGCCGGACAAGACGCGTTCCGTATCACCGGCAGCAATACCTGCCGCGACAGCGACGGCGCCCTCCTCTTCCGGGAATGACGGAACAACGGAATATACGCCTCAAATCCATATCCGGCGGCCCGGCAAGCCCAAAAAACGGCCGGATGCGGTGCTCGTCATCGCAATCATCGCATTCGCCATCGCGATAGGCGTACTCGTTTACGGTTTCCTCGCCAACCGCGACATCAATGCCGTCAAGGAGGGCATCCTCATCGAAATGGACGCCAGCGGACAGGCAGCGGAACAGGCCGCAGAGGCGGAATGACATTCGGCCGGTCGCGCGAAACCAGACAGTGAAAGGACAAAGCCGCTACGGGCAAAGTTCCCAATATCCGGCATGCTTCCTTTTCTGTCCGACAGCACGACAGGGCGATACACACGATTTGAAGATTTCATACATAAGGAGATAAAAGCATGGACCTTATTGCTGTAAAACAGCGTTTCGGCATCATAGGCAGCAGCGAAGCCATGGACAGGGCTCTGGAAATAGCCTTGCGCGTGGCACCGACCGACCTTTCGGTACTCGTAACGGGAGAGAGCGGCGTGGGAAAGGAGTTCTTCCCGCAGGTCATACACGCCTACAGCGCCAGGAAACACAACAAATACATCGCCGTGAACTGCGGTGCCATACCGGAAGGCACAATAGATTCGGAACTGTTCGGCCATGAAAAAGGTTCCTTCACGGGTGCGACGGAGTCCCGCAAGGGATACTTCGAAGAGGCCGACGGAGGGACGATATTTCTCGACGAGGTAGCCGAACTTCCCCACTCCACCCAGGTGCGCCTGCTGCGCGTACTCCAAACGGGAGAGTTCATCCGTGTCGGTTCATCGAAGACGCAGAAGACGAACGTACGCGTCGTGGCGGCGACCAACATCAACCTGCAGACGGCCATCAAGGAGGGACGCTTCCGGGAAGACCTCTATTACCGGCTCAACACGGTACCGATATATGTTCCCGCCCTGCGCGAACGCAAGGAGGATATCTACACCCTGTTCCGTAAATTCGCCTCCGATGTCGCCATCCAGTACCGCATGCCCCCGATAACGCTGGACGCACAGGCGCGGACAATGCTCGAAAACTACTACTGGAGGGGCAACATACGCCAGCTGAAGAATGTGGCCGAACAGATATCCGCCATCGAAGAGTCGCGCGTGATTACCGCCGAGGTGCTGAAGAAATACCTGCCGGACGACGGCAGTCAGACGACTGTCCCGGTCTACGTAGGCGGACAGCATGCCCAGACGGGCGATTTTGAACGGGAACTGCTCTACAAAATGCTGTTCGACATGCGGACCGAGATGTCCGACATCAAGGGAATGCTGCACGAACTCCTCTCCGGCCGAAGCACCCCCGAGCAGGCCGAGCGTATCGCGGGCTTCCTTCAGGCGGCCAACATCATTCCAGCCTCGCAGGAACAGACGCAGGCCCCGAACTATGCCGAAAGCGAGGAGGTGACCGAACCGGAAAAAGAACTCACCAAGGAGGAGGTACTCCGCAACGCCATCGTCAAGGCTTTGCGCAAACACAACGGACGCCGCAAAGAGGCCGCGAAAGACCTCTTCATATCCGAACGGACACTGTACAGGAAAATCAAAGAATTAGGCATCAATGAATATTAGAAGATTCGTAACGGCGGCTATCTGCATCGCCGCATGTGCACTGACCGGCTGCAAGGTCACCTACTCCCTTTCGGGAGCCTCCATCCCGGCCAATGCCAAAACGGTCAGCATTCCCTATTTCCCGAACAACGCCACGCTCGTATCGCCTACGCTGAGCTCCACGCTCACGGACGAGCTGCAGACGCGATTCACCAACCAGACGAAACTCGAACTCGTTCCGGAAAACGGTGACCTCGCCTTCGAGGGGGAAATCACGAGCTATACGGTACAGCCGGTCGCCGTAACCAGCAACGACATGGCCGCCATGAACCGTCTGACGATAACGGTCAAGGTAAAGTTCACGAACCGTATCGACCCGACTTTCGATTTCAACCGTTCATTCTCCGCCTTCCAGGAATATCCCTCTTCAAACGACCTCTCGTCAGTGGAAGGGACGCTCATTCCGGAATTGGTGACGCAGCTCGTGGACGACATCTTCAATGCGGCAGTATCGAACTGGTAGCGCCATGACCGAGCGAACGGACATTCCTGCGCCTTGCGCAGACGACCTGCTGAGCAGGTTCCCGTGGTTCGACCTCCCGTTGCTGGAACGCTGCTCTGACGGGCGAGAGCTACCAGCCCGACTGGCGATACTGTCACGTTACAGACCGGCGATTGTCCGTCCTGCCGAATGCTGTCCGAAAACGGCCGACGAGCGGCAGGAGGCTGCACCGCTCCCTGCGGACGATACATTGTCAATCATCGACGAGTTCATGCGTTCGGGCGAACACCGGATAACGGCCGACGAACATACCCCGGAGGAGATTTCCGGACTGGAGGCAGGCGGACTTCCCTCCGACGACCTGCTGACGGAGGAGTTGGCCGCCATCTATCTGGCACAGGGACTGACAGGCCCTGCCGTTGAAATATATAGGAGATTAAGTTTGTTAAATCCGGAAAAAAGTGTTTATTTTGCCGAGATTATTGACAAGGCCCTGTCGGCGGAATCCGCTGGCAGGAAATGAGAAAAGATTAAAAAAGAATAACTAAAAACAATAACTCTACAATGTACATCTTTCTAATCGTACTTATCATAATCGCGAGCATACTGTTGGTTCTCGCCGTACTTGCACAGAATCCGAAGGGCGGTATGGCCGCCAACTTCGGCGCATCCAACCAGGTGATGGGCGTCCGTCAGACGGCCGATTTTCTCGAACGTTCGACATGGGCACTCGCCATTGCCATCGTGGTGCTCAGCCTCCTCGCTTCCATTGCCATGTCTTCCCACCGAAGGAATACCTTGGGTGCTGGCGACAAAGTGCTCGAGCAGATAACTACCGAAAGGGAAATCGCCCTTCCCAACACGGTTGCTCCTGTAGCGCCCGCAACGGAACTGCCCGCCGCTGAAAGCGCTCCCGCCGCAGAGGGTACCGCAGCGACAGAGGCCGCAGAGTAAGGGAAACGCAATATGAAAACATATGCCCGGAGCCGATGGCTCCGGGCTTTTCCATTTTCTCCGCTCTCCGACAAAGCACGTTTTCTTTTTTGTACCGTCGCCGCTATTTCCACACTCACCCGTACATCCGTCGCACTGCTTCGGCCGGCTCACACCGCCAAGCCCTGTCCGTTGCAGTCCGACCCGTGCAACACTTTCCCGTCCGCCGAGACCACAGCCACCATCAACCGGCATGGAAATACGACCGCACACATCGCCCGACCGCAAAGTACCACCCGAGAACGGGCATGAGCGCATTTCACGAATGAGATGCGCCCATGCCCATTCCATACTGTCCCTTCCTACTCCTCGGACGGTTTCCGGAAGTTCCTGAACATTCGGTCGGAAAGATATATCTGCAGCTCCAGTTTCTGCTGCCAGCCCCAACCGTCGCCGTCGTAATGCTGCACGGCCGATACGGTCAAGGCGATATCAGACAAAAACTTATGCGTCCAATAGATTTCGAGCCGGTCATAAATGCCCTTGTCCGTCCGGTAAAAAGGTTCGCCGGTATAGAGCCCCTGCCCATAAGCAGGCTGCCCCGCTACCGTACTCTCGTAATAGGGCATCAGATTGCCGCCGAGATAGAGGCTGTTGTATATGCCGAACCCCCAACGCTCCACACGGGCCTCCAACTGAATACCGCCCGGAGTGACATACCGTCCGACATAGGCACGGTCGTTTTGGAAAGTCTGCAACCAACCGACCTGGAAATAGAGCGCCGAAAACTGCGGCAAATAGTGCGTGAAATCGGCTCCGGCAAAGGGATAAATGAGAATGTTGTCCACTACGCCCCGGACCGTTTCACTGCCGGCATGGTGGTACATCCGCGCATTGTAGCCGCCGTAAAAGGCCCCGTAATTGAGCCGGCCCGCCGAAAAGATGCTGAATTTCTCGCGCTGGTCGCCCACGAGCATGCTGTTCCAGTCCAACACCAGTTCCACGTAGCCGTGGCTGCCGGTGTACTGCCCCATCAAACCGTCGAGATTGCTGTCGTAATAGGAGATATAGTCGCTGAAGAATGCATTGGAATAAGTCCCTATGAGATTCCTCCGGGGGAAACGCCCGAAATAAACACCGAACCGGTCATCCTGATATTTGTAATAGACTATCATCTCGCGCGCCACATAGGTATTCCGCCCCATGTCGTTCAGGAAATCCACACCCACCATGAGGGCATTCCCCCGCCCCCAGCCGAGCCCTATCTGGGGCGTAAGTCTCGCCGTGAAGTTCGTTACGGAAGCATCGTGTTCCACGTCGGCATACTCCTTGTTATCGAACTTGAAATCGAAATCGACATTCCACAGAAACCGTTGGGCGGAAGCCGTCGCCGAACATAAAAGAAATGCGGCACAAACCGCAGCAATTCGCAAATATCCCATCACCACATTGATATTCTTTATTTCACATGCAAATATATTATAAAGGAAGACAACAAAAAAGTTCCATTTTTTATGCCAAACCGGACGGCAGACACGGCAATTCGTATCGCCGGAATCTTTTCATTGTGGCCGGCCGCAACGAAAACGGGCGGATACGCCCGTACCCGCCCGCCCTGCCGGTCTCTCTTCCGGTCAGAATATGCTGTAAGCAATCGTCAGACCGGCCATGACGATTGCGACCATGCTCATCAGCTTGATAAGAATATTGAGCGACGGGCCCGAAGTATCCTTGAAGGGGTCGCCCACAGTATCGCCCACTACCGTAGCCTTATGGGAATCGGAACCCTTGCCGCCCATGTTCCCCTCTTCCACATATTTCTTGGCATTGTCCCACGCTCCGCCCGAATTGGCCATGAAGATGGCCAGCACGAAGCCCGAACCGAGCGCACCGACCAACAGCCCGATAACGCCGGCCACACCAAATACGAGTCCCATGGCCACCGGCACGAGAATAGCGAGCAGCGAGGGAAAGAGCATTTCACGCTGCGCCCCCTTGGTCGAGATAGCCACACAGCGGGCATAATCCGGCGTAGCGTCGCCCGTCAGGATACCCTTTATTTCACGGAACTGGCGTCGCACCTCATTCACCATGCTCTGTGCGGCACGGCCTACGGCATTCATGGTAAGACCGCAGAAAAGAAATGCCATCATCGCCCCGACGAATACCCCGACAAGTACCTTCGGATTCATCAGGTTCACCTGGAAATAGTCCATGAAATCCAGCATGGAGGCGTCAGCTATCGTCACCACGGCGCCGTCCGACAGCGTGAACGTCTGCTGGCCGAGATGTTCGAAACCTATCCTTATCTCCTCGATATAGGAGGCGAGCAGTGCCAGAGCGGTCAGCGCAGCGGAACCTATCGCAAAGCCTTTGCCGGTGGCCGCCGTCGTATTTCCGAGCGCATCAAGCGCATCGGTTCTGCGGCGCACCTCCTCGCCGAGTCCGGCCATCTGGGCGTTGCCGCCGGCATTGTCGGCTATCGGGCCGTAAGCGTCGGTCGCCAGCGTGATGCCGAGCGTGGAGAGCATCCCCACGGCGGCGATGGCAATGCCGTAAAGCCCCGTTTGCAGGTTACCTGCCGTCAGCATCCCCGCAATATCGAACCGAATGGCGCACAGGAAAGAAAGCACGATGGCAAAACATATCGTTATTACCGGTACGGCGGTCGATATCATCCCCATCCCGATACCGGATATGATGACGGTAGCCGGTCCCGTTTCGGCACTCTTTGCAATCTTCCTGGTCGGCCGGTAGGAGTGAGAGGTATAATACTCGGTGGCCTGCCCGATGATGACACCGGCGATGAGTCCTATCACCACCGACCCGGCTATCCATCCCCAGTTGGGCATATCGAGGAGATAGAGAATGGCGAACGAAGCGACTGCGATGAGCACGGCGCTCAGATTCACACCGAAACCAAGCGAACGGAGAAGCTGTTTCATAGACGCCCCCTCCCTGGTGCGGACGGTAAAGATGCCTATTACGGAGAGGATAATCCCCACGGCCGCTATCAGCATGGGAGCGAGTACGGCCTTCATCTGTACTTCGGGATTGAACATGAAGGCAGCCGAACCGAGCGCGGCGGTAGCGAGGATGGAACCGCAGTAGCTTTCATAGAGGTCTGCCCCCATACCTGCCACATCCCCCACGTTGTCGCCCACATTGTCGGCTATCGTCGCAGGATTACGCGGGTCGTCCTCCGGGATTCCCGCCTCGACCTTTCCCACGAGGTCGGCGCCCACATCGGCCGCCTTGGTATAGATACCGCCGCCCACACGCGCGAAAAGGGCCTGTGTGGAGGCACCCATACCGAAAGTCAGCATCGTCGTGGTCATCACCACGAGTTTCTGCGGCCCCTCCATATCGACGAAATGGTTCAGCACGATATACCACAGTGAAATGTCGAGCAGTCCCAGCCCCACGACCACGAGCCCCATCACGGCACCGCTTCGGAAAGCCACCTGCAACCCCCGGTTCAGCGACCGGTCGGCGGCACACGCCGTTCTAGACGACGCATAGGTAGCTGTCTTCATGCCGATGAAACCGGCGAGCCCCGAAAAGAAACCGCCCGTCAGGAAAGCGAACGGCACCCATTTGTTCTGTACGCCCAATCCGAAGGCGAGCCAGGCGAAGAAGAGTGCCAAGACGATAAATACGATAACGACCACCTTATACTGCTGCCGAAGATAGGCCATCGCCCCTTCACGCACGTACCGGGCTATCTCTTTCATGCGCTCCGTCCCTTCGTCCTGCCGTTTCATCTGCCTGAAAAAATACCAGGCGAACAGCAGGGCTATGAGTGCGGCAGCCGGTATCAACCAAAAAATCGTCGGTGTATTTCCCATAATCCGTTCTGTTTAAATGTTTATACTTGAATGTTTAAATAGCTCCCCTTTCCTTGCCGGACAGGCGCCCGACCGAAAGGAGGTTTGTCTTCGCACCGGGCGCGTGCCGCAAAACGGCCCCGACCATCGGGCAGCATTCCATCGACGGACAGTCGCCGCAGGTCTCGTACCCCTTCTCCGAAACACACCTGCGAATGCTGCACATGCCGCTACAATAGGCGAATTTCACCCCTTCGGTACGACATCCCATGCAATCGATGGTCGCGGACGTAATCTCCGGAGTCCCGTTCATCACGCTCCATCTCCGGGCTGTCTCCTCCCGCAGCCCGTCGTCATTCAACAGCGTGGCCCTGCGGGCATCGCACTCCCCGCAATCCAGGCCGCAACATGCAATCAGCTCGTTATTCATGCTCTCTCCGTACTCATCTTCCTTCGTCAATACGGGCACCGGACCGTCCCCCACCCCGGCTGCCGACTCATTCAGAGAACCACTCCGGAATAAAATGTTCCGGCAGACCGTCAGAATTTTTCTTCTCTTTCGACAGGATTTCCAACAGGTCGTATTCCGTCCATGCCGGAGTAGCCATCGTATAGTCCAGATAATCCGACTCGGAAATCCGGATTCGATATTCATAACCAGACTCATATTCGAATCCGCCGATACTATGGCCGAAAGCCTCCCATTCACGAGTATCTTCCATTTTGACGGCGTAAACATCCGCACGAATATTCATTCCGCACGACCATACAAGTCCCGGGACTTGTTCCGAAGCGACCAGCAGTTCGTACTCCCGATAACCGATTACCCCGTTTTCGTTCTGTTCCAAGGTCGTGCTGCGGCAGCCTGCGACACAGCACCCGCACAGGAACACCAAAAATACCCTGAATAGCCTCTTCCCGTTCATCATATCCGTCTTAAAAGGTTCTCCGAAAATACCTCCGGCTTTACATCCATGATTTTGCGACCATGCTTTGCCATCCTGCGGCACCCCCGGTCGACCGGTCGTACCCATTCTTTCCTCGGAGACAGCCGGCGGACACTGCTCCTGCGAATACAATATTTTCGTAATTTTGGGCGTGGCAGGAATGACGGTACCGAAATCAATGCAACAAATTTAATCTTTTTTCAAAAACGGCCAAACGAAGCGCCGTTTTTTCGGAAAAACAACAACCGGTTCGAAAGGAGATGAAAAAGACCACCAACGAAGAACTGCACCGTCCGAGTGCAGAAGAGTATGCCCGCATGCGCAAAATGCCCGTGACGGTCGTACTCGACAATATACGGAGCCTGAACAATGTCGGTTCCTTCTTCCGAACATGCGACGCTTTCGCCGTAGAACGGCTGCTGCTGTGCGGCATAACGGGGACTCCCCCCTCCCGCGAAATTCACAAGACGGCCCTCGGCGCCGAAAATACCGTCGCATGGCAATACTTCGAGAGTACGGCCGAAGCCGTCGAATCGCTCAGGAGGGAGGGATACGTCGCGCTCGCCGTAGAACAGGCCGAAGGAGCCGTCATGCTGGAAGATTTCCGGCCGGGAGCCGGCCAACGCTATGCCCTCGTCTTCGGCAATGAGGTGGAGGGGGTGGCACAGGAGGTGGCCGACATGTGCGACGGTGCCGTCGAGATACCCCAGGCGGGAACGAAACACTCCCTGAACGTAGCGGTAGCCGGCGGGGCGGTACTCTGGCACCTGTTCGCAGGATATATATCCGAAAAAAAGGCTGCGGATGAAACCGTGTGAAAAAGTCTCCTATCTTTGCCGACGTAATCCATTCATTCAAGAAACGATGTCCACCGAAAGAAACCTCAGGCCGGTCACCACGCTGCGGCTCGCCGAAATGAAAAGCCGCGGCGAAAAAATCGCCATGCTGACGGCATACGACTACTCCATGGCCCGTATCCTCGACAGGGCCGGAATAGACGTCATTCTGGTCGGCGATTCCGCTGCCAACGTCATGGCCGGCTACGAAACGACCGTCCCCATGACGCTCGACAACATGATATACCATGCACAATCGGTCACCCGTGCAGTGGAACGTGCCCTCGTGGTAGTGGACATGCCCTTCGGCACCTATCAGGGCAACTCGAAAGAGGCGCTCTGTTCGGCGGTACGCATCATGAAGGAGACCGAAGCGGATGCGATCAAGCTCGAAGGCGGCGAGGAGGTGCTCGAATCGGTGGGCCGTATCCTATCGGCCGGAATCCCGGTCATGGGACACCTCGGGCTGACGCCGCAGTCGATCCATAAATTCGGGACGTACAGCGTGCGTGCCAAGGAGGAGGCCGAGGCAGCGAAACTCGTCCGCGACGCCCACCTGCTGTGCGATGCGGGGTGCTTCGGCATCGTGCTCGAAAAGATTCCCGCGGCGCTGGCCGCCCGCGTCACCTCCGAAATCTCCGCGCCGACCATCGGTATCGGGGCCGGTAACGGCTGCGACGGGCAGGTGTTGGTGATCCACGACATGCTGGGCATCAACAAGGGTTTCTCGCCGCGCTTCCTGCGCCGCTATGCCGACCTGTATACCGTCATGTCGGACGCCGTGTCGCAGTATATCGCGGACGTGAAGTCATGCGATTTCCCCAACGGGCAGGAGCAGTACTGACCCCGCCGGGTGCGCAGGCCGCCGTGACGGAATAATTTCGATCCCCGACCCTGAGGCCGGGGATTTTTCCTGTCCGGGAAGTCGTCGGCGGGAGGATGCCCCCGATTGCTGTCCGGGGATTCCGGGCGCGGGGCGTCCCCTCCGGCTTGTACGGGACTGCGCGGGCGGCTTCCCGGCCCGTGGCGCCGGGGGCTGTCCCGGACGCAGGCGTGTGTATTTACCCGTCGCGGGGCCGGCCGGGCGTTGTCCCGGGGGCTCCGGATTTCGCCCGCACCCGGCGGCTTTGATAAATTGTTGATAAAAAAAATCGT